>Ga0100391_1000572_pt1 | contig 42700 bp, 37 predicted proteins | sample CryGeymeta201515_FD_81541 | JGI IMG/M metagenome (GOLD analysis project Ga0100391, IMG submission 81541) | Groundwater microbial communities from Crystal Geyser aquifers in Utah, USA - Crystal Geyser metaG 2015-15 | ecosystem: Environmental > Aquatic > Deep subsurface > Groundwater | place: USA... | reverse complement strand
CGGATTAATAGGTCAATCTTCAAGCAAACTATCTTTCACTCGTTAATTTTAAGGATGTTGATGCATAATCCCATTACTTATCAGCAAATTAAAATAAGTAATTAACTAAACACCTCAATAAAATAATATCAACTACTACGATAGAATAATTAATGAAACTTGCTGTTTTTTTGACAATTTTGCTATTGGTACAACACTAAAACCTGGATACTGAACCTGCCACTTTGGCATTTCATGCAAACAAGATCGGCATACAAACCTCAAGCTTTATGTGTAACATTTTATACTAAAATCACGCTCTCGCCTTGTCAGTCCCATATCAAACTTATGCTTTTATCACTTTATTCACTGATAAACAGCTGTATAAGCTTGGATGGCTAACAACTTGTAAATTTAGATAAAAACAATTGAGCCCACTCCGAAAAGTCAAAAAAAACCTTCAGGGTTTAAGATTAATTTTCATTGTTGTCCGATAAAATATATTTTACCTCAGCGCGCCCTGTGACGTTAGGCGCCAAATATGGGTAGAAAACAGGATTATTAATAAAGGTGCCGTCCCGTCAGGGACGGAATTATTACAACGATTGAGTTTTTTTAATTGAGTCATACCGGACAATGATGTTTAATTTTCTCAAAACCACCTTTTTGGCCTGCCTTTCAATTCGTTTGCCAAGAAGCTCCTGCCCCCTGTCATCAAAAGTCATATAATCAGTTTAAGATGGTATCATAACAACCTCATGCCATTTACGGCTGTTAAAAGCCAAAATATCCTATCAGTTTGCACCCCTTCAACCAGCAGTCAAGTTCGTATCAACATCTCTATTTAAACTTTATTTATACGTAGTTTATACTTAGTTTAGACGTTGTTTAATAGTTTTATTACGTTTAAACTAACTTTTATCTTAATGTAAACTAACTTTTTTATTAGTCTTGTATGGTGTTTTGATACAGACTTAAACCCTTTTATATGGCTGATTCAAATGATGCATTTATGGGACGGCTTTCGGGTCGCATTGGTAATTTGGTAGTTTATCAGATGTATGGCAAAACGGTGGTTAGGGTACGGCCAGGTTTCAGGAGCAAGCAAACTACACCTAAGCTCAAGGCCAGTCGAGATGATTTTAAGACCGTGGTAAAAGTGCTTTCGCCACTGAAGCATTTGCTGCGCTTTGGCTTTGCTGCCCAGGCCATAAACCGCTCTGCCTGATATGCTGCTGCATCAGCCAACCTGAAACGCTACCGGCAAGCAGCAAACAAAGACAAAGGAAAATGGCTGCAACTGAGTGCCGGCACACTGGCACAGGCCACTGACTGGCAGGCTGTAAAGGATGATAACGGAAACATTCAGCTCAACTGGAATATCGGTGCCGAAACACAAGGTCATGCAAATGACAAGCTGATTGTTTTTTGCGTTGCCGACACCTCGTATGGCAGAATGACGTTCATGGAGATCACAACAGCTAACCGCATGGATAAACAAGCCGGTTTTGTACTGAAAAACCCTCACAACAGCATAGCTTTTGACCTGTTTACCGCCTTTATATCAGCTGATTACAACAGCAACCGCAAACAACAGGGCATTTCCGAAAGTGTTTGGCTTGGGAGGATAGATGCCTGATTGACCTCCTAAACCTTCAAGATTTTTAAAAACCTTAATGGTTTACGACTAAAGAGATTGTTTGATTTTCGTCGCTCCCAATAGTATTGAGGAAAACGAAAAAAGTCGTTATCGTTTTATTCATGATCATGACGCTCCTATAAATTTTAAATCAGTCCCAAACCAAGCGCCAAAGACAAACCAATCAGCATAACTGCCACAATGGTTTGCAAAGCATGGATGGTTATCTTTTTAAGCAATTTATTACCGATATACGCTCCTGATATTGCGAATATTACAGCAAGAACAATTAAACTTAAATGCTCTGTAAGATCTGCACTTATTATTCGTCCGGCATACACACTCAAGCGCGTAAAATCAACAAAAACTGAAACTACTACAGCTGTTCCAATAAAGGCTTCTTTCGACAAACCCGCTTTGATGAGGAAAGCAGCACGCAAAGCTCCCTGGTTACCAGATAATCCGCCAAAAAACCCACTTAAAAAACCTCCAAGGGGTAATAAACGCGCACCGAATTTCAGGTTTTTTAGTCGGGGAAGCAAATCCATTAAAGCAAAAATGATCAGCAAAACAGAGATCAAAAACTTCACAGGAAACACTTCATATTGTCTGCCGAAAGCTTCATAAGCGAATAATGGCTGGCTGTCAGGAATATGTATCAAAAGCCAGGCACCAACAAATGCAGCCAATACAGCTGGAATTCCGAACCGAATCAATACCGCTTTGTCCGCATTTTTACCAACCAGAAACAGCTTGAAAACATTGTTAAAAAAATGCACAAGGCCCGTCAATGCAATAGCCAGATCAACCGGAAAAAAGACCATAAATACCGGCGTGAGGATCGTTCCCAATCCAAAACCCGAAAAGAACGTTAAGATAGCTGCTAAAAATGCAACCAAACAAATGATTAGGATTTCCATCGCCCCCTTTTTAGGGTGCTAAACTAATTATCTTCCTTCTGCTGAACAAATAATTATTGTGACATAAACGAGTCAATACGTTTTTTAACGTTTTCTTTCAGGTTTTATTAAAAGAAAGCACAATCAAAGCGGTGATATACTATCGGCTTTTGCTATCAATCAGTTTTTTTTGTGTGTGTTATTAGCAGCGCTCAAGATAAGCGAAAGAATAAATATTTCTGATTATCCATTCAGGTTGCTTCCTCTACTGTATTTAAAAAACCGTGGAAATCAATTGTTTTTGAATAAAAAATTAATTTACCTAAAACAAGATTTTTAAACAGGCATACACCAACAGCTTAAAAATTTACGTATTTTTACTCATTAAACCGAGCAAAATATGACCAGAACCATTGACAATATTTTGACGTTTACTGTTGACAATCAAATTCTTGCTTTACCTATTGAGCATGTTCAGTATGTTTTTCATTCAGCTGCAATACGCGCTATTCCAGAGGCAAATACGCTAATTCACGGGCTATTTGACTATCAAGGTGAAATTTTTCCGGTGATAAATTTGCGCAAAAGACTGGGGCTCGAAGAAAAACCAATCAGCGCCAATGATTATTTTGTTTTGGTTACTAAAAATGATCAATCCTACATACTCGTCGTGGATGAAGTATCCGAAGTATATAATACTACTGAAAGAGAAGTGATTAAAAAGCATTTTGCTGTTCCCAACCTACAAAAAGATAAGGTAGTTGATACCGGACTTGAACTGATGATTTTCAATAAAGAAAATATAGGCATCATTTTAATTTATAATATCGAGCAAGTGATAAACTCCGAAATAGAATTGAACGTAAGAGCCATAGTAAACAAACTCATGAACTAACAGCCGCATGCCACAAGAGCAGGATTTAATTTCAATTCGCAAACAGCTGGGCTTGCTTTTCGGTTTAAATTTTACCGAAAACCAGGACAGTTCATTGATTAAAAACCTTCAGAAAATTTCGGATGAGCTGCGGCTTTCATCTGATTTATCTGCTATTAAAATGTGGTTAGACAAAAAAAGTTTTTCTCCCGAGGAAACCAATACGCTGGCCAAGCATCTTACCATTGGCGAAACCTATTTTTTCAGGGAAAAAGCTGCTCTCAAGCTTTTCACAGAAAAGATAATCCCCGATTTAATCAACAAATCTGCAAATGAAGGCAAACCAATAAAAATCTGGAGCGCGGGATGTAGCTCGGGAGAAGAGCCTTACACTTTAGCGATGCTCTTAAAAGAAACAAATTTAAATCTAAAAAGCTTAAATATCAGTATTTTAGCTACAGATCTTAATGTTAATGCACTTGAAAAAGCAATCAAAGGAATTTATTCGGAATGGTCGTTTAGAGAAACTGCTAACGAGATAAAAGAAAAATATTTTACGAAACATAACAAACACTACCTCATCAATGAAGAAATAAGGGAAATGGTTGATTTTCAGCAATTAAATCTTGCAAAGGCTAATTTTCCTGCTGCAACCAATCAAACCCATCAAATTGATGTGATTTTTTGCCGTAATGTGCTGATGTATTTCTGGCCGGAAACTGCTAAAGCCATCGCAGCAAAATTTTACCAGGCCTTAAATCCTTATGGATGGCTGATTACCAGTCAGGTTGAATTGATCGATGACTATTTCTCTGTCTTTGTTCGCGAAAGCTATGCCAACGGAATTTTTTACCAAAAGAAAGATAAACCCCTTGCCTTTGAAGTGAATAATGTAAAGCAGTCGGTTTTGATAGCAAAACCAAACAAGCGCTTAAAACCAAAAAAAGTTCAGACTGCCCGACAAATAGGACTCAATATAAAGTCAGAAAAATCTTCGACAGTTGTTGCCATTCCAAATAGCATCAAGCCTGAAACTGCAGCAAGGCAAACACCTGAGCAATTGTATGAGGCAGCTAATTATGCAGCATGTATTGATTCATGCAGGGAAAAATTAAAAAACGAGCAAGACAACAAAGCGATAAGGTTACTTTTGGTGAAATCACTGGCAAATGCCGGGCAGCTAAAACAGGCAGCAGAAGAAGCAGAAAAACTGTTAGAAACTGACGCAATAAACCCTGAGTTTTTAAATATTTTAGCGAACGTACTTATGGAGCTTGAAGAGTGGGAAGAAGCTAAAAATTATCTCACTAAGAGTCTGTATATCAATCCAAATAGTCTCGCTATACACTTTAATATGGGATATGTTTATCAAAAATTGGGAAAGCCAAAGCAAGCGAAGAAGCACTTTCAAAATCTCTTAAAAAGCCTTGATAATTTGGCAGATAGCGCTATAGTATCGGAAATGGATAATATGACGGCAGGACGTTTAAGATCACTTACCCTAATGATGGCAGGCTTATGAAAAACGACAAAGAAATAATGAAAAATCGGGTTGTGCAATATGCCAGGCGAACAACGGATACAGCAGCGTTGAATCAACTTTCTTTAATTGGATTCCGCCTGCATCCCGAAATTTACGCTATTGATTATGCTTACGTTAAAGAGGTGAGAACCGTTATTGAAATCACTGCGATACCCGGCACACCCAATTTTATAATGGGGATAATCAATTTTAGAGGCAATATGCTTTCGGTGGTGAATTTAAAAACCTTTTTCGGTCTCAAAGAAAAAGGGCTCACGGAGTTTAATAAGCTTATAATCATAGGTAAAGGTAATTTTGAATTTGGAATTATGACTGATGGCATTTTGGGCAATATTCGGCTCGACCAACATAAGCTCAATTCCCCGCCACTCACCTTGTCAGAATCCGGAGCGGAATTTATTAAAGCCGTTAGTAGTGAAGGCATTATATTGCTTGACACAGAAAAAATACTAAGCAGTAAAAAACTAAGCATTCAACAGTAGCAAAACCATAAATTTGAACAACATGAAAAAATACTACAACATCGGTTCGCGTGCAAAAATAGCATTTGGATTTACTGTTATCATCGCATCTTTAGCTGTGATTTTAGCAGTTTCTTTCATAAATATCGGACGTATTTATAAAATACAGCAGAAGATAGATCATTCGCTTCAGGTAACAACAAAATTGACCCAAATTGAATCGGAAGAAAATATGATGCGTAGCTTGATTCTTGAGGTAATGGCCTATGATGATAAAGACAGGCAAAAAATAGTCTTATCAAAGATGGAAATACTTAACGAAAAAATAATTAGCAATATTGAACAGATTGATAAAGATTTAGTTAGCATCCCTGAAGCTGCTGAAATATTTGATGAGCTAAAAAAACACCTGGGAGAATACAGAAAAAACAGAAACGAGCAAATTGCGCTGATAAGTGAAGGTAATATGAGTTGGGCCATGCAAATTTCCCGTACTGTTCAGGCACCACTTTTTGATATCATAACCGAAAAACTTGATAAGCTTGAAACAGTACTTGAAAACGAAACTCAACAACTTGATGCTGAGTCCGTTTCCGTTTTGAAGAAAAGCAAGAACATCATGATAGTTCTTGGAGCTGTTTTGTCTGTTGCCGTTTTGTTGATAATAGTTGGGATCTTCAGAATGTTTACTCGATTATCAAGAGATATCAAAGAAGGAATAATCGTTTTGGGAACTTCCTCGGCAGAGATTCAAACTACCGTTGCCGAAATTTCAACAGGTACAACAGAAACATCTGCTGCGATATCGGAAACAACTACCACTGTTGAAGAAATCAGGCAAACCTCGCAGGTTTCGAATCAAAAAGCCAAATCTATGCTCCACAGCGCGCAGAAAGCCACCGAAATTGCAGAGCAGGGCCTTGAGTCGTCGCAGCACATGATCGATTCGATGGCAAAGATTAATAATCAGATGAAAATTATCAGCCAGACGATACAACAACTTTCTGAGCAAAACCGGTCCATCGGAGAAATCACATCAACCGTTGCTGATATTGCTGATCAATCCAATCTGTTAGCTGTAAATGCTGCTATTGAAGCTGCAAAAGCCGGCGAACATGGTCGTGGCTTTGCTGTTGTTGCACAGGAGATCAGGTCTCTTTCGGAGCAATCCAAAAAATCGACAGCTCAGGTAAAGGAAATCCTTAACGATATACAAAAATCTGTTGTTCAAGCTGTTGATGTAATCAAAGAAGGCGCCATATCCGTGGAAGAGGGAAGTCGTCTGGTTCTGGAAGATCGCGAAGTAGTGGAGCAATTATCAGAAACAATTGAAGAAGCTATGCAAGCTTCGCTACAAATTTCATCTTCCAGCGAGCAACAAATGGCCGGAATGGATCAGATTGTGCCCGCTATGAGTAACATCAGGCAGGCAAGCGAACAAAATGTTACTGGCATCAATCAGGCACAACAAGCTGCCAACGACCTAAACGAACTGGGTCAGAATTTAAAGAAAATCATTGAGCGTTACCGACTATAAGCAACATGAGTAAAAAAGAGGAGGATTTTTTAAAAGAGCTGCTCAACGATTTTAAAATAGAAGCAGCAGAGCATCATCAAGAGATTGTGAATGGCTTGATAAAACTGGAAAAAGAAAATCCACACAATCCTGATAAGATGCTCATTGAAACGATCTTTCGTGAGCTTCACAGCCTGAAAGGAGCTGCCAGGGCGGTAAACCTAACAACGATCGAGCAGCTTTGTATGAATCTGGAACACTTATTTCACCATCTCAAAGATGGAAAATTAAATTTTGAAGTCCTTGAGTTTGATGACTTGTATGCTGCCGCTGATATACTCGAAGATTTGCTTAAACAGATCGATCAAAAGCCTTCTCAACAAACACAAAAATCTGTTGATCAAATAATTAGAAATATTTTAAGAATTGTCAATAAAGAAGAAAGCACAAAACCGGCATTATCTTTTTTTGATGAGGAAAAACCAAAGGAATCTAAAAAAAATCCTGATAAAAGGGAGGTAAAACCTGGCGTACCTGAAATAAATCCAAACAAAAATAAATCACCGGAATCAGATTTTGTTCAAAAGGAAAAACAAGCAAAAACAGCAGCTGTTTTTGCTGAAGATTCCGGTTTAGAATCCGAAAAAGAAGAAAATCCAGATTCGCAAACAGTAAGGATAACTTTATCGAAACTCTTCAGCATCATGCATCAGGCTGAGGAAATGATTGCCCTAAAATCTATTTTGGATCATCGCGTTGAGCAGTATAATCAGATCGGTTCAGCGTTTAAAAAATGGAGACAAGACTACAAAGAGCAACTTATCAAAGAGCGAAATACACTTGACACAACAAACTTGCTCACAGATTTACATGAGTTTTTATCCAGTCATGAGGAATCGCTTTTTAAACAGACTTTCTATCTCGATCAACTCAAGCGCAATGCATCCAAATCAGTTGATGAATTACTTATGGACGTCAGAAAAACCCTGATGCAGCCATTTGCAGTTTTATTACACATCGTTCCGCGTTTGGTAAGGGATTTAAGTAAAATGCAAGATAAAGAAATAGAAGTAGTTACAACCGGAAGCGAAATTGAGATTGACCGCAGGATACTGGAAGAACTGAAAGATCCGCTTATTCATTTGATTCGCAACAGCATTGATCATGGCATTGAACCTAAGGATGTAAGGATTAAAAAAGGAAAACCTGCTTTAGCAAAATTGTCCATTAGTATCGCCTTAAAGGCCGGATCAAAAATTGAATTTGCGATTTCGGACGATGGTGCAGGCATCGACAGAAAAAAACTGAAAGATTCGGCTGTCAAAAAAGGTTCCATCACCGCTGAGGAAGCAAAAAAAATGTCGGATAGCGAGGCTGAGAACCTTGTGTTTTCCTCTGGTATTTCCACAAATTCTTACATTACCGATGTATCAGGGCGCGGCTTGGGAATGGCGATTGTTGAATCAAAAGTGACCAAACTGGGTGGCGCTATTCAAGTAAAATCCGAAACTGACAAAGGAACCTCTTTCATTATAACATTGCCACAATCCCTCTCCTCTTTCAAAGGAATTTTGGTAAAGGCAGCGGGTAATTCGTTTATTATCCCTACTGTCTCTGTGCTGAGCGCAGTTCGGATAGACAAAAAATCAATCAAAACCATCGAATCAAAGAAAACTTACAACTATCTTGGACAGCCTGTTGCATTGGTGCAACTTACTGATGTACTAAACCTTACAAAAAAAAATACAAACTCAAAAGAGGGGTCACATCTTACAGCCCTGGTTTTGCAATCGTCGAATAAACAAATGGCTTTTATTGTGGATGAAGTTTTGGGCGAGCACGAAGGTGTGGTCAAAAGCCTTGGTGCACAGCTCAAACATGTAAACAATATTGCCGGAGCAACCATTTTAGGCAACAATACCATTGTACCGGTAATAGAGGTTTCTGAGCTGATAAACAGTGCGTCAAGAGATGCTATCGCTGGAATGTTCGATACCGATCTGGAAGAAAGCACTGCAAGTGAAGCCAAAAAACGTATTCTGATCGTGGAAGACTCCATAACCGTCAGGAATATGTTACGTAATATGGTCGAAGCTGCGGGTTTTGAGGTTAAAACTGCCGTTAATGGACTGGAAGGTTTGAATCTGGCAAAATCGGAAGATTTTGATTTGGTTGTTACCGACATTGAAATGCCACGGATGTCGGGATTTGAACTCACTTCAAAAATCAGAGAAGACATTGATTTGGCTGATATGCCCGTTATTCTTGTCACCACTTTGGATTCTGACCAGGATAAACAAAGAGGAATGGAAGCCGGCGCAAATGCCTTTATCGTGAAAAGCAGTTTTGAGAAAAGTAATTTAGTCGATACTATTAACAGATTAATTTAAAGCCTTGAGATCAACCAAAACAGATAGAAAAATAAAAGTGTTAATTGTCGATGACAGCCGCGTAAGTCAGCGATTATATGCTGGTATCCTGGCCTTAAGCGAAAGCTTTGAAATTGTTGCCACGGCACGTAATGGTCATGAGGCAATAGCCTACACAAAACAATATCATCCTGATGTAATCAGCATGGATATCAATATGCCGCTGATGGGCGGTGTAGAAGCCACCAAACGCATTATGGACGAAAACCCTGTTCCAATCCTGATTGTAAGCAGTTTGTACGACAATTCCAATATCGAACTGGCTATGGAGGTATTGGAGGCAGGCGCAGTTGCAATCATCCCCAAACCAAATGGACCGGGTCATCCACGTTTTAATTTTGATGCTGCGCGATACACAAGAAATCTGAAGCGCATGTCGGAGGTTGCAGTGACCCGAAAAAAAATCAAGCCAAGTAATCAAAAGAATACGCAGGAAGGCAGTAAAACAGAACCAAAAATTCACAATGGTCTTGCGCATTCTAACTATGAAGTTTTGGTTATTGGAGCATCCGCCGGAGGACCAGAAGCTACCAAGGCTATTTTGAGCAAGTTTGAAGCAGATTTCCCATTACCCATTGTTTTGGTGCAACATATCGACCCTAATTTTACCAACGGATACAAAAACTGGTTGCAAACCTGGACTAAATTGGAATTAAATATTATCAATAGTCAAACTATAATATTGCCCGGACGGGTATATCTTTCACCGGGAAATAAACACATTATATTCTCAAAAAAGGGAATTGTTAGCCTCTCGGATGATGCCCCCAATAAGGGTCATCGGCCATCAGTGGCTCAATTATTCGAAAGTGCTGCAAAAGTTTACAGCAAAAATACCATGGCAGTACTTTTATCAGGTATGGGAACAGATGGAGCTGCTGAGCTTAAAACCTTAAAAAATCTGGGTGCACTTACCATTGTTCAGGACGAGGAAAGTTGTCTTGTTTTTGGAATGCCAGGCACAGCAGTGCAGTTAAATGCAGCGTGCACGATTGCCCCACCCGATGAGATTGTAAATGTTATCCTGAAATACACAAACCCTAAATAACAAAATAATGAAAGCTTCGATAGATATAGAAGGTGGATACATCCTGGCAGCTGAAGATTCGATGGTACAATCGAAAAAATTGCAGTACTTTTTCGATGAGCATCAACTTAAACATATCATTTGTAAAAATGGAGAAGAAGCGTTTAATCAGGCTATGATAGAAAAGCCCACACTTATTATCAGCGATATTGTGATGCCCATAATGGATGGCTACACATTTTGCAACAAAATCAAAAACAACTCAGCGCTGCGTGACGTTCCCGTTATTCTTCTAACTTCTTTGAGCGACCCCTTGGATATCATCAAAGGTCTTCAGGCTGGCGCAGATAATTTTATAACCAAACCATACGAAAGTAATTACCTGATTGCCAGGATCAAATATTTGCTTGCCAACCGTTTTCTGCTCAAACATGGTTCTACTGATATGAGTATCGATATCATGTTTCAAAATCAACGCTTTCAAATTAATTCCGATAAAAAGCAAATTCTTGATTTGTTGCTTTCAGTGTATGAGGCAGCCATAAGCCGCAACGAAAAGTTGTTGGAGGTACAAAAAAAATTACAAAAAGCCAACGACAACCTCATTGCTGCTAATCAGGAGTTGGAGGCTTTTGCGCATACTGTTTCGCATGATTTAAAAACGCCACTCAATGGCATTATAGGTTTTGCTGACCTTTTGAAGATGGAATTTGGAGATAAAATGAATGAAGATGCGCAAGAATACCTCAACTGGATTATAACATCCAGCAACAATATGTCGCATCTTATTGAGGATCTTTTGCAGTTTTCCAGATCGGGCAGAGCCGAAATAGTTCCCGAAGAAATCAACCTAAGTGATATGACGCGTAAAATCATTGATGATCTGCGCTCTTCTGCCTTTAAAGGTGATTACAAAATTGAAATTGAGGGCGATGTCAGCGTTAAAGCGGACCCCAAAATGATGCATGTTGTTTTACAAAATCTGATTGGAAATGCCCTAAAATACAGTCAAAAAGCCAAATATCCGGAAGTTATTTTTGGAACGCGCGAATACCATGGGCATCAAGTAATTTACGTAAAAGATAATGGTGCAGGATTTGATATGGCCAAGGCCGATACATTGTTTCAACCTTTTGTAAGGCTGCATTCAAACAGCGAATTTCAGGGTACTGGTGTGGGACTTAGCACAGTAAAACGCATCATAGAAAGGCACAATGGCGAAATTTGGTTTGAATCCATTCCTGGAAAAGGTGCCGTATTTTTCTTCAATTTGGGCTAAGGTTCATTAAACCTATCAAGCAGAATAACTTTTGAAACCTAAACATTAAACCCAAAAAAAGGCCGCTGCATAAGCAACGACCTTTTTATCAACATTTTGGTTTGGACCTTTTTGTCCGGATCAGATTAAATAACGCCCTGATCCATCATAGCATTGGCAACCTTGAGGAAACCAGCCACGTTAGCACCTTTTACATAATCGATATAGCCATCTTCCTGTGTGCCATGAACAACGCAAGCAGCATGAATATTTTTCATTATTTCGTGTAAACGAGCATCAACTTCTTCGCTGTTCCACGCCAGTTTCATGGCGTTTTGAGTCATTTCCAAACCTGAAGTAGCAACACCACCGGCGTTTACTGCTTTACCGGGTCCGAAAAGAATCTTATGCTTTTTGAAAACGTCAACAGCTTCGGGAGTTGAAGGCATATTAGCACCTTCAGCAACGCACATCACACCATTCTCTACCAGGTTTTCTGCATCTTCCTTGCCTAATTCATTCTGAGTGGCACAAGGCATAGCCACATCACATTTTACTTCCCAAGGACGTTTTCCGGCATGAAATTGAGCACCCGGAAACTCATAAGAATAAGGTTTTACGATATCCTGATTCGAAGCACGCAACTCAAGCAGGTATTGGATTTTATCACCGCTGATACCCTCAGGATCGTAGATATAACCATCAGGTCCTGAAATGGTTACTACTTTTCCGCCCAGCTCAGTGATTTTTGAGATAGCACCCCATGCAACATTTCCAAATCCAGAAACTGCAACAGTTTTACCAACAAAATCAGTATTTTTTGTTCCAAGCATTTCCTGCGCAAAATAAACTGCACCAAAACCAGTAGCTTCCGGACGAATCAATGAGCCTCCCCAGTTAAGGCCTTTTCCAGTAAGTACGCCAACGTGCTCGCGAGCCAGTTTTTTGTACATGCCATACATAAAGCCAATTTCTTTGCCACCTACACCAATATCACCTGCGGGCACATCAGTTTCGGCGCCAATCAAGCGCCACAGTTCAAGCATAAATGCCTGACAGAAACGCATAATTTCTGAGTCGGATTTTCCTTTAGGATCAAAGTCGGAACCACCTTTGCCACCGCCCATGGGCAGTGTAGTAAGGCTGTTTTTGAAAATCTGCTCAAAACCCAAAAATTTCAAGATGCTGAGATTCACACTGGGGTGAAAACGCAAGCCACCTTTATAGGGTCCAATAGCATTATTGAATTGTACACGATAGCCAAGATTTACGTGAACTTTTCCGTCATCGTCAACCCATGGCACTTTAAAAGTTAATACGCGATCTGGCTCAATTAACCGCTCAATTATTGCGCTTGCTTCAAACTGAGGATTTTGTTCAACAACGTCTTCAAGTGTTTCAAGCACTTCACGAACTGCTTGCAAATACTCTAATTCACCCGGATGTTTTTTCTCCAGGTCATTCATGATTTTTTCTAAATTCATCGTTTTTGACTTTTAAAAATGAGTCTTGTATAAATTACCTGTTAGTTTTTAACATTGTTAATTCGTTAACAAGGCAAAATTACAGCTTTTAAATCGAGTAAACCAAACAAAACACTGGAAATTACTTCTGATTCTGCTTTATTAGAAACGGTCTAAATAAGCATGTCGCAAACGATTGTTGCAAATGGGCTGTAAATTGTGCAATACAGCGGTATCAGCGTATAAAAGCCAAATTTTATTTACCGCAACAAAGATGAAAATATTGGGTAGTAAATCACCATTTCAAGTTGTGGGTAACCCAAAAATGCCAGGCAGCTGTTGCACGCGATGAATTGATTCGTATGAAACGGTATTGTAATTCAAATTGCAGTTTCTGTCCGTTTCCGAACAAATATCCTACACCTGCATTTAAACGGTTTTCGAGATGATCTTCGCCTGCTTTCCCTGTAAAAGTCAAGAGCCATTCATCACCTGCTACAAAATACCATTCCTTCGGATCGAGTTTACTGCCCGAAAGCGGACGATCAAAAGTGACCCGATACCTGATGCGATTCCTAAAATCATCGTCTCCAATCCTTTGCTCCAGCCGAAAACGATTAACCCATTTGAAACGGTTTCCTGAACGAAAAGTGAATTGTTGCATCAGCCTGTGCTCCCAGGCTGGCTCATCAAGAAAGGGCTCGTCAATACCATATAAATATCCTAAAGTAATTTGCTTGCTGCCAAGTAATTTGTAATTCGTAAAAAGCTGTATTTCCAAAACATCTGATTGAGAAAACGCAGAAAACCCCTCCGAATCAAACTGTCCAAGCTGTTGCCTGTAAACCAGCTTGGCATTGGCCGACCAACGACCTTTAAGGGTTTTCCCCACAGAAAGTGCCGGCTCAATAAAAACGGAACGCACTTGCGAAAGCGCAACAAAACCTGATAAAACAGCCAGAAAAAGTAAAAAAAATCTTTTCATGCTAAAATATCAGGTTGTCGGTTAAATTTTTCTTGATCACCCGCTGATGCAGCAACACGCCCTGTTCATCAAAAAGCAGCTCATAAAATTGAAGTGTCGTTTTTTGGTGCATCTCCCCTTCCACTTCAATCTCATAATTGATTGAGGTTACCATTTTCTGATTTGGTGGTAAACTATGTAATTGATTTACTGAATCATAAAGATTATATTGCTTTTGAATACGCGTTACTTTTACCTTACTGAAGATTTTATCCATTTGCTGTTGCAATGCTGCCCGCGGAAAGTCAGCAGATTTTTTCCAATTCAATAAGGCTTCAACATCCTTTAATTGCTGCAAAGTATCGAACTCGATACTGTAATGTGTTTTATCATATTTGAGCTTGACTTCGTAATTTATGCCATCCTGATTTGTCTCCTGATAAAACTTCACAGATTTCGCATTTTCGAGTAAAGGTTCAATCAGCTGCATCGCCAAAGGTGGAAGCTCATCAGCTGTAATCTTTTTTTCGCGTTCATACTTAATTTGCTGTTGAGCATGCGTTATGGAGGGAAAAACAACAACAAACAAAAGGACAATTAACTTTTGCATTTGCTAAGGATTATTTTGTTTTAACTAAACACACGAAAAACCTTTGATTTGCATAATAGCAGCATGATCATTTTTAACATCTGTTAAGTAAAATTAGTACAAATTCCGCACAATTCAACTCCGAATGATCCATTTATTTAGAGCTTTTATAAATTAATTACAATTAAGTATTTAAATGCTTCTATAAAAGAAAATGTATTTTCTTTGCAACTGAAAAAGGATGACTTATGTTTTTCTTCGGCTTGTTATCGACTAATCTACCTTACATTGTCCTGACAGTGTTGTACCTGATTTCATTTGCCGGTTTTTCGCTCAAGGCATTGGAGCAGGAAGCATTGAGCAATGCCGATCTCAACCCCAAGCTTATTCTTGCACAAAAAGATCAAAATAGCAATCACAGCTCATTTAATTTTTCAGACTATTTTGTAGATCATGAAGTTGCAGATTTACTTGAGAAGTCACCTGATATTCCGCCACTTTTCAAACAAAAATGTTTTGAATGTATCACGACTTTCAGCCTAAAAAGCAGCCTGATAGCATACACACTTTTTAGTCGCCCGCCTCCAGTTTTGGTTTAACATTAACAGGCTGCCAATCAGCAGCTTTCCCTTATTAGTCAACAAAACCAAAACACTTAATTTTTATTTGTAAATGAAGCGCATTTTACTAATAACCAGCTTGTTGTTCGTGCTGATTACCCATAAAATTGATGCACAGCAATTGCATTTTATCCTCAACGACAGTACCGGTATTCCCGAAATCATTCTCGAGGAAATAACAATTAGGGCACCAAAAGACCGCCTTGAACTGAAAGAATTGCCAGGTGCAGCCACAGTTTTGACCAGCCGCGCAATAAAAGAAAGCGGCATTGAATCTGTTAAGGACTTGTCATCAATCACCCCAAACCTCTTTATGCCTGATTACGGATCCAAGCTTACCTCCCCAGTTTACATCAGAGGCATTGGATCAAGGATAAACGCGCCTTCGGTAGGGCTTTATGTCGATCAGGTTCCCTATTTTGAAAAATCCGCTTTCGATTTCGACTTCTTTGACGTTGAAAGAATCGAAATCCTGCGCGGTCCTCAGGGAAGCCTTTATGGCAGAAATACGATGGGAGGGATAATTAACGTAATTACAAAATCGCCAGGAAGCAAGCCAGAAACGAACTTAAACCTTTCAGCAGCCACTTATGGTGAATATTCAGCTGCACTTAGTCATTACGATCAAATAAGCAACCGGCTTAATTACAGTATTTCAATGAATTACAGGCATACCGATGGCTTTTTCACCAATACTTTCAATGGTGAACAGGTAGATTATTTGGATGCCATAGGATTTAGGAACAGACTCAACTGGAAAATAAGCGAGCGTTGGCATTTAAGTAATGTTTTGAGTTTTGAGTATAGCAAACAAGGCGGTTATCCTTATGCCATCTACAATGATTCGCTGCAAAAGGCAGAGCAAGTCAATTATAATCAACCATCAGGTTATGATCGTAATCTGCTTACCAATGGGCTAATTTTGAATTACAAAAGCCCATCCATCGAAATGATAAGCACCACAAGTTATCAGTTACTTGCTGATGATCAAGAAATTGATCAGGATTTCACCCCAGATTCGCTATACCTTGTTGTTCAAAAACAAGCGCAACATATGCTTTCGCAGGAGTTCGTTCTTAAATCCTCATACAGTGGCAATTACCAATGGATTGCCGGGGTATTTGGGTTTGCACAATTGCTCGACAAGGCTGTTGATGTGGACGTATGGGCGCAAAAGACTCGCTTGCTGAAAGATTATGAAGCATTGAATAGCGGCTTTGCAATATTTCATCAATCACGGCTTGATAACATATTGATTCCCGGGCTTAGTTTAACTGCCGGAATACGACTCGACCTGGAACGATCCAGTCTGTATTATCATTATGATATGGAACGCACCGGACAAACGACAACCCTTGCTGATACAACCTATCCTTCACTGAGTTATAGTGAAGTTTCGCCCAAACTTGCTTTGTCATATGAAATAAACACCGCAACCTCGGTTTATGCGCTGGCTGCCAAAGGGTTTAAAACAGGCGGTTTCAATTCAACTTTTGAGCGCCCTGAAGACCTTACTTTTCAGCCGGAACAAAGCTGGAATTATGAAATTGGCTTAAAAACTTCCTTGTTTGATCAGCGCACTTTTGCTGAGCTGTCATTGTTTTATATTGACTGGACGAACCAACAAATCTATCAAACCGTTCCGAGTGGAAGAGGTTCTATGCTAAAAAATGCCGGACACAGCCTTAGTAAAGGCTTTGAGGTCGCCGTGAAAAGCCTTTTACCTGCTAAATTTGAACTTTTTGCCTCTTATGGTTACACGCATGCAGCATTTCTGTCGCATATCGTTGATTCCACTAAAAACTATAACGGAAACTACCTTCCCTATGTGCCGCGTCATACTATGGCCATTCAGCTTAATAAGTCTGTTGATGTAAATAAACCATTTCTCGATCGTATCAGGATAAGTGCTTTATGGAAAAGTACGGGAGAGCTATTTTGGAATGAACAAAACAGCTTTGAACAAAAGCCCTACGATCTGGTAGATGTAAGAGTGAGTTTCACTAAAAATCAATGGGAATTAGGTTTATTCGGGAAAAATATTTTTGGTGCAGCCTACACCTCATTTTATTTTGAGGCGCTCGGAAATCAGTATATGCAAGCAGGCAAGCCAGCGCAATTCGGCATCAACCTCAAAGTGAGTATGTAATGCATAAACACCCCAACTGGTCAAAATTTCCGGTGCTGTTTAGCTTGTATATTGCACAATCGGTGCCTATGAGCTTTTTCTCTACTGTGGTGCCGGTTATTATGCGTCAGGAAAATTACTCACTCGAATCTATTGGCTTGCTGCAATTGGTAAAGCTGCCCTGGATTTTTAAATTTTTATGGGCTCCGCTTGTTGACAACAACGCTCACAATATGCGGCAATATAAACGCTGGATTTACCTTTCAGAATTTTTTTATGCCTTGATTATTTTGCACATCGGCTTTTTTAGTTTACAAACCGACTTCAGTTTAATCGTAGCACTGATGCTGATCGCTTTTACGGCTTCTGCAACGCAGGATATTGCCACAGACGCTTTTGCGATTTTGCTGCTCAAAAAAGAAGAGCGAAGTTTAGGCAACAGCATGCAATCTGCCGGAAGTTTTGTTGGCACCTTACTTGGCAGTGGGGTGTTGCTGATTGTATATTATTACCTGGGCTGGTATTACTTACTCATCTGCCTGACACTTTTTGTACTTGTCGCTTTGATACCTTTACGGATGGTCAGGTTGCATGAGCCGGCTCAGGAAAACAAAAAAAGACGTGTAAGCCTTGCCGATCTCTTATCCTTTTTTAAAGTAAAAAACACAGGCTGGTGGGTTTTACTGCTTTTCTTTTATTATTCCGGCATCATGGGAACTCTGGCTATGTTAAAGCCCTGGTTGGTAGATTTGGGATATAACGCCAAAGACATTGGTTTTATGGCAGGGATTTTCGGAACGGCAGTAGCAGCAATCTCAGCAATAGCTGCCGGCTGGATCATACGGAAAACAGGGAAAATCGCTGCTTTGTTTGGCTTTTTGGGATTGAGTCTTTTGTCGGGAATATATTTTTGGTTAATAAGTTTTAGCTCTCCCGGAATTCAAATGATTTACATCGGCATTATGCTGCTTTGGTCGTCCTATGGCATGTCAACAGTTGCCATTTACACCAATGCCATGGAAAAAGTAAGAAAAGGACGCGAAGGCACTGATTTCACCTTGCAGATTGTAGTATCGCATCTAAGCGGGATAATACTTGCCATAGTAAGTGGTAAACTTGCTGATCAGTTTGGGTACGCTACACTTTTTTTGGTGGAAATTATTTTTACCATTTTAGCTTTTCTGATATTATTTCAAACACATAAAAAAAGAGTACTTACAAATGATTAATGCACTTATAACAAAATACAACAAATCAGCTCCACGCTACACCAGTTATCCTCCGGCTAATCATTTTACGGAAGAAGTTAACCACAAGCATTTTGAAAAGGCTGTAAAGGAATCAAATGATTTTTCACCGAATCATATTTCCTTTTACCTTCATATTCCTTTTTGTAAAAAATTATGCTTTTACTGCGGCTGCAACACCTGCCCCTTAGGCAAAGCCACTCAGGTTGAAGCCTACTTAAGTGCACTAAAAAAGGAATTAAAAACAGTAATTGGTTTGCTTGACAAAAGCCGAAAAGTGTCGCAGATTCATTTTGGTGGAGGCACTCCCAATTCCATTCCTGCCGAAGCTTTGCACGAACTTAATCAAATGATTTTTGATGCTTTCGCCCTTACTGAACACGCTGAAATTGCAATCGAAACTAATCCGGCTTATTTGGATCGCAGCTATATAGAAGCTTTAAAAGCTGCTGGATTTAATCGTTTTAGTCTTGGCATTCAAGATTTTAACAAGGATGTTTTAAAAATGGTAAACCGTGATCCATCAGCGCTTCCTGTTGATGAATTAATGGCCATGATCAAAGCAGGAAATCCGGCGAATGCTATTAATTTCGACTTTATTTATGGGCTTCCGGGTCAAAGTGTCGAGAGCTTTTCACAAACTATCAGGCAGGCAGCCAATCATAGACCTGATCGTTTGGTAACATTTTCATACGCACACCTGCCATCAGTGTTTAAAAGCCAAAAAATCCTCGAAAAACGTGGACTTCCTGCCAGCTCGCTCAAAGTTACGCTCTACGAAACGGCTGCTAAAATCCTAAAAGATGCTGGCTACAAAGCTATTGGCATGGATCATTTCGTGCTGCCGGATGACGAACTTTATATTGCCTTGGAGCAAAAAAAGCTGCATCGAAATTTCCAAGGTTATTGTACGCGCGAAACTACCGGACAGGTTTATGCCGTTGGGGTTTCGGCTATCAGTCAGCTCGAGCAGGCCTATATTCAAAATTCCAAGTCAGTTGACGACTATATCAAGCGCATCAACGGAATGGGCTCGGCAGCAGTTAAAGGTTACCTTTTGGATCGTAATGAGATGCTAATCCGCGAAGCCATAACAGAATTAATGTGCAACAAAAACCTTGATCTGAACAATTTGGCGAGCAGAAGACAATTACAACTTAACAATGTTTTGCAAGCTTTGCGCATCAACGAATCAGAGCTTAATGAATTTATAAATGACGGTCTTTTAACATTTAAAAACCATCATTTTCAGATCACTGATGCGGGACAATTATTTATCCGGAATATTGCAGCATCGCTTGATCCTTTGCAACAAAATCCAACGCGCTTGTATTCACAAACTGTTTAATTTTCAGCGCCATGACAGATCAAACAATACGTACAGAAGTCGTTATTGCCGGTGGAGGAATAACAGGTTTAACGCTGGCATTCAGGCTACAACAACTAGGTATTCCATTTATCTTACTCGAAAAAGACCATTCTTTGGGAGGTGTAATACAGACCCATACAAAAAATGGTTTTATTTACGAAAGCGGCCCCAATACCGGTGTACTCTCGACTACAGAAGCAGTTCAGCTATTTGAATCAGCTGCTTGCCCCATTATAGAAGCCAATTCAGAAGCTGCTAACCGTTGGATCTTGAAAAACGGCGAATGGCAAAGCCTGCCATCCGGACTGATAGGCGGCATTAAAACCCCTCTTTTTAGCTTGAGTGATAAAATCAGACTGCTGGGTGAACCTTTCCGAAAAAAGGGAAACAAAGCCAACGAAACCCTATCAGAACTTGTTATTCGACGCATGGGAAGAAGTTTTTTGGATTATGCTGTAGATCCTTTTATCAGCGGGATCTATGCCGGCGACCCCAAACAACTGGTCACCGAGTATGCCATGCCCAAACTTTATCGGCTGGAACAAGATTATGGCAGCTTTATCAAAGGTGCCTTAGCAAAGGCGAGACAACCCAAATCTGAGCTGGAAAAAAAAGTAACTAAGGCTGTCTTTTCAACCAAAGGAGGTTTGCAACAGCTTATCACTGCCCTTGCCACTAAACTACCGGAAGCATCCATAAAAACTGCTTATGAATTGATAAGTGTTTCAAAATCTGCCAATGGCTTTATTTGCAAAGCATTTCATCAAGGAAAAGAAATAACTTTCCAATCCAGGCAGCTTGTCACCACAAGCGGCGGATCTTCCCTGAAAGATTTATTCGATTTTGTACCCGAAGAAGCATTCCTTCCCATTTTGAACTTGAGATACGCAAAAGTTGTGCAAGTTGCGTTGGGATATCAGCAATGGCAGGGCAAAGCGCTAAATGCCTTTGGCGGGTTGATTCCGGAAAAAGAAAACCGAGCTTTGCTTGGCATACTTTTTCCCTCCTCAATTTTTGATGGAAGGGCTCCAAAACAAGGCGCCTTACTTTCTGTTTTCATGGGAGGAATAAAACGCCCTGACTTATTTGAACTTTCAGATGATATGATCATGCAAGTTGTTCTGAGTGAGGTGAATGATCTTTTTAAGCTTAAAGATTCATCTCCGGAGTTGCTGGAGATTTTTCGCTATAAACAAGCCATTCCACAATATGATATCACCTCAAAGGCAAGGCTTGAAGCAATTGCTAATCTCGAGAATCAATTCCCCGGACTTTTACTGGCAGGGAATATCAGAGACGGCATTGGCATGGCAGATCGTATCAAGCAGGGTTTTATGCTCGCTGATCATGTTCAGAAATACCAAGAAAAATGAAAAAAGCGATCGTTCTAATCAATGTAGGAACACCCGATTCGCCCGAAACAAAGCATGTTCGTCCTTATTTAAGGGAGTTTTTGGGCGATAAACATGTAATTGATATTCCCGCCTTACCGCGATGGCTTTTAGTTAACCTGATTATTGCGCCCTTTAGAGCGCCAAAATCTGCCAAACTTTATCAGCAACTTTGGACCAGCGAAGGCTCTCCCCTGCTCTATCTCACACAAAACCTGGCAAAAAAAATACAAGACAAGCTTAATGATCAGGAACAGGTGTTTGTGGCTATGCGTTATGGTAATCCTTCCATCAAAGCTGTATTGAATCAACTACAACTTGTTCAGCCAGAAGAAATTGTAATTGTACCCATGTATCCCCACTATGCTGAATCGACAACGGGTACAGTCGTAGCGGAAGTGATGAAATACTTACAACAATGGACAATAATCCCTGCCATAAAAGTTGTTGGTCAGTTTTATAATCATCCTGCTTATATTCAATCCTTTACAAGGCGAATTTCAGCATACCAGCCAAAAGAATTTGATCACATACTATTTTCTTATCACGGCTTGCCAGAGTCGCATATTCATCGCATTCATCCGGATAAGAAAATTTCTGCTTGTCATTGCGAAAATCAAATGCCTGCTGAAGGAAATTTCTGCTACCGTGCTACTTGTTATGCAACATCGCGTTTGTTACAAGAAGCAATCGACATCCCCCAATCATCCTGTAGTCAAGCATTTCAATCACGATTAACAAAAAAATGGTTAAGGCCATTTGCAGATGAAAAGGTGATTCGGTTAGCTCAAAAAGGAGTGAAAAAACTCCTGGTTGTAGCTCCGGCTTTTGTAACCGACTGTTTGGAGACCCTGGTTGAAATCGGCCATGAATATGAAATACTTTTCAAGGAGAACGGGGGCGAAAAACTGGTTATGGTTTCCAGCCTTAATGATGAGGATTATTGGGCAAATGCATTATTATCGATTATCAAGCAACAATAAGAGCAGTCCATTTGTGGTTTTTTCGAAACGCATTCATTATATAGTGCTTGTTGATAAACGCTTAGAAAATTGATATTGAATCTATTACGTTAGGTATTGTAATAGTTGTTTGCTGATAATTATTTGTTTTAAAACAAAAGTTGTGCATCAGGTATGGCTCCTGCTGAGTGGGAGTAATATTTATCCGGATTTCCTTGTTAAAGTTTTTCAGCAGACCCTATTGAAAATCCTAAGACAACAAACCATAAATGTGAACATTGAATTCACGTCATTTGTTGATTAGATGTTGCGTGGAAAGGTTTAATCCAAAGCTTTTAACCAATTTGTTAAAGCATGATATTTACCGTCGCAACATCACATGAAAAGACAACAAATAAAACTGAATAAAATGAAAGTGGGAATTATTGGTAGTGGAATGGTTGGGGCAACATCTGCCTATGCCATCATGTTAAGAAAAGCAGCGAGTGATATTGTGCTCATTGATAAAAATCACAAGCGAGCCGAAGCCGAAGCACAGGATATTCAGCATGCAGTGCCTTTTGCACATGCTACGGATGTTTTTGCAGGTACTTACGATGACCTGGCAGATGCTAAAATCATTATTATCGCTGCAGGTGCAAACCAAAAACCCGGAGAGACCAGACTGATGCTGATGAAACGGAACACCTCCATACTCAGGGATATCATTTCCAATGTCGTAAAAGTCAACGCAAATCCACTGTTTTTAATTGCTACAAACCCTGTTGATATTATTACGCACATCAGTGTGTCCATCGCAAGTGAGTATGGCATTCCATCCTCCAAAATTATCGGAAGCGGCACTACGCTTGACACTGCCAGGTTTAGAAGTTTACTGGGCAACTATGTAGGTGTTGATCCTCAAAACATTCATGCCTATGTGTTGGGCGAACATGGCGATTCTGAGGTTCTGGCCTGGTCAAATATCGATATTGGCGGGGTGTCGCTGGTGGATTATACGGCCTACAGAGGCATTACTTTTGATGAGACCGTGAAGCAAAGCATTGAGGCCAGCGTAAGAAATGCTGCTTACAAAATTATCGAAGGAAAAGGGTCAACCTATTATGGCATTGGAGCTGCCATAGCCAAGCTGGTTGATGTGATCAACAGAGATAATCGTGCAGTGCTAACAGTGAGCACGCTAAAAAGTGATGTAGAAGGAATCAAGGATATTACCCTCTCGCTGCCACATCTGATTGGTGGTGAAGGCGATCTGGGTGTCCTCCCGATCAGGTTAAATGAGCAGGAAAAAAAACTGCTAAAGAAGAGCGCCAGCCTCATCAAAGAAAAGATCGATGAATACGAAAATGGTCAACAATAAAAATCGGTCTCACTAAAGCCTAATTTAAAACGTTGACATAAAATCTTGAACGAAATCAAAATAGAATTAAGGTTCTAATTCCCGTCAATTGGTGGATAGGCTGCCTGTTTGAGCTGTTTAACGCTATTAATAGGCTTTTCGGGTTTTAGGTATTTTGCCAGGTGCTTGTATATTTTCACACGTGCTTCCCATGCCTGTGGGGTGTCGATACGATCGAAAGAATGCCCTCCCGGGATATTCTGATATATCTCATAATCAAAAGTTTTGCCTTCAGCTTTGAGTGCCCTGATCAAGTGTTCAACTTCCAGCACATTGACGTCATCATCGTTGGTATTCGTATGAATGAGCAGCGGCGTCTGTAATTTTTCGGCATGCCAAACTGGCGAGCGTCTGCGGTATTCAGCTACGTTTTCGTGTGCACTCTTACCAATATGATAATCAGCCTCGTACAAATCGCGATACGATTGCGTCATATACCCCATTCGCGCAATCAAATCACTAACAGGCACCCCGGCAAAAGCAACTTCATATTCTTGGGGATGAAAAAATATATTCATCAAAGCAATCATCCCACCATGACTCCACCCCATGATACCAACACGGCTCTTATCTACAAAATCATAATGCTCAACCATATGATTTCTGCTTGCCAAAACATCTTCATTTTCCAATCCACCATAATCAATCTGCTCATAAAAAGACTTACCATAACCAGTACTACCCCGGTATTCAGGCGCTACGACAATATAATGCTGCGCCATCAACTCACGAACAATATGGGTGTAATAAGTATCAAAATCGCCATGCACTCCTCCATGCGGTAAAACTATCAGCGGATATTTTTTTGAGGCGTCAATTGCTTTTGGGACAAACACATAACTGTAAAACTTAACCGGATTATGTGCACCTTTTGCATCCGGATTAGGAATATTAGCCGGCGGAGGACCATAAATGAAAATCTTGTCCACATAAGCAATATCACCAATCCTTTCGTGCCAGAGCAAATCATCGACTTTTTTTTGCAATACATCAAGTCGATGCTGGAGCACCTGGCTGATATCTGAATTGCTCACCTGATCGGCTTGCTGTGCAATTAAAACAAATGGAAAAAATAACATTGCACCTATCACCAATAAAATATAACTTCGCATAAAATGAGGTTTTGGTTTTAACCGTGTAAAAGTACGAAAACAGTCCAAATTGAATGATTGCCATACACTATTTCAAATAAATGCCCGTTAATTATAAAAATTTGTATGATGACAATTCCCCTTAAATATCGCCGAACAGAAGAAATTTTCAATACCCTATCGCATGCGGTTGGCATCCCGATAAGTATTGCTGTAATCAGTCTGCTGGTTGTGTTTGCTTCACTCAATGGTACTGCCTGGCATATTGTGAGTTACAGTATTTTTGGTGTAAGTATGTTATTACTTTACACAGCCTCCACCCTATTTCATTCAGCAAAAAATCCTCGCACGAAATATTACCTTAATAAGTTTGATCATGCCGCCATATATGTGCTCATTGCCGGGTCTTACACTCCCATAGCGCTTGTTTCGCTCAATGGATGGATCGGCTGGACGCTTTTTGGTGTGATTTGGGCACTTGCAGTAGCAGGATTAGCTTTCAAAATTTGGTTTTACAATCAGCGCATGCGTAAAGTTTCGGCCTGGCTTTATGTGGCTATGGGCTGGCTAATAATTGCAGCTATTGTTCCGCTTGTAAGAGCTACACCAGCAGATGCCTTGTGGTTTTTAACAGCCGGCGGTATTAGTTATACCATCGGAGCACTTTTTTACCTGCGTAAAAACAAACGCTTCAGTCACTTCATTTTTCACCTTTTTGTTTTAGGTGGAAGTATTTGCCATTTCTTTTGTTTTTTAATGCTTGTGATTTGAATTGTGTAAAGTGTGTTTTAATGAAAGATTAGCTTTTATCTTTGTAACTAATTATGGCAACAAAAACTAAGACTTCTGGTTCAAAAAGGAAAAGGCCGACCAGAAAATCTAAAAAAGGTCGCACAGCACCACGCATATTGCTGATAGTGCTGATACTAGCAATTGTAGCGCTTGTTGGAAGTTATTTTTACATCACTTACAAAACCGAAAAAGTTTTAGAAGGTATCTTTAGTCCATTAACTACTTTATTTACAACGCAAAACGACACCCTTATCCCCTTAGCTGACGAACAAAATCAAAAGGTGGTTGAGGAACCTAAAAAGCCAGCTCAGGAAGAAAAAACTGTGGTTATAAGTCCGCTGGAAGGCACCTGGGTGAGCACCTTAAATGGCGCCATGCTGAGCTTTGAAGCGAATCACTTTAAACTGGAATTTCCATCCGTTGAAGAACGTGCGACACTCGAAGGTCATTTCAAGATTCTGAGCGGGAAATTGCATCTTGTAAATAGCCTTTCTGATGATGTATGTGGCATGGAAAATGGGGTGTATAGCTTTCAGCTCACCGGTGAAGACCTCATCCTAAAGGCCGAAAACGATCCCTGCAAGATGCGCAAAGAAAACCTGAGTTCTGATTGGTTTAAACTTTAAGTCAACCGTTAATTTTAAATTTTTTAAATATTGTTATATAACTATTTACAAGAGTTATAAGTTTCATCTATGCTTAAGTCAACCCATAATTTCAACCGATTTCGTTTGACATTAGTCAGCCGAAGCTTATAAGTTTGCCTACCGTATCCATGCAAAAAACTGTAGCATGGATTTTTTCCTAAAAAAAATTAAGCTTATGAAGAAAGTTGTTATTGCATCGGCTGCGCGCACTGCAGTTGGAAATTTTGGAGGAGACCTGGCTTCTCTCTCTGCTATTGAACTTGGAAAGCTTGCTGCCCAGGCAGCCCTTGAACGGGCACGCATTGAAGCCGATGTTGTAGATGAGGTTTTGGTTGGCAATATTTTATCTGCCGGATTGGGTCAGAACATTGCCCGTCAGATTGGGATTTATGCTGGAACATCAGAAAACACACCCGCATTGACTATCAATCAACTATGCGGTTCCGGACTACGAGCTGTTATGCTGGGTATGCAACTCATTCAACTTGGCGAAGCTGAAGTAGTGTTAGCCGGCGGAACAGAAAGCATGTCCAATGCTCCATATTTGCTTCCAAAAGCACGTTATGGTTATCGCATGGGCGATGGCAGTTTGGTCGACAGTATGATTTTGGATGGTTTAACCGATGCTTTTAATGGCTATCATATGGGCATTACAGCCGAAAACATTGCAGAAAGATGGAATTTGAGCCGCGAGGAACAAGATCAGTTTGCATTAAAAAGCCAGCAAAAAGCTGAAGCAGCGCAGAAAAACAAGCGCTTTGCTGAGGAAATTGTTCCCGTAATTATTCCACAACGCAAAGGCGACGCCTTGGTTATTGATCAGGATGAATTTCCAAAACATGGCATGACGATCGAAAAACTTGCCAGGCTTCGTCCGGCTTTCAAAGCAGATGGTACTGTTACTGCTGGTAACGCCTCCGGAATTAATGACGGAGCTGCCATGCTTGTGCTGATGTCAGAAGAAAAAGCGCATCAACTTGGTGTAAAACCCCTGGCTGTAATCGAAGCTGCTGCTTATGCTGCGCTGGATCCCAAAATAATGGGATACGGACCCGTGCCTGCTACTCAAAAAGTGTTGGCTAAATCTGGCTGGAAAATCAATGACCTGGATTTAATCGAAGCCAATGAAGCTTTTGCTGCTCAATCATTGGCCGTGGTTAAAGACCTCGAATTGAATCCTGAAATAGTAAACGTTAACGGAGGTGCCATCGCTTTGGGCCATCCAATTGGTGCATCAGGCGCAAGGATTTTAACCACACTGATTTACGAAATGCAGAAACGAAATGTTCATAAAGGCCTTGCTACCCTTTGCATTGGCGGCGGACAAGGAATTTCGATGCTGATTAACCGATAAATATCAAATCAACAATAAAGATGAAAAAACTCGCAAACAAAGTCGCTATCATCACGGGTGGCGCCGACGGGATTGGTAAAGCTGCTGTAACCCGATTTGCTGCTGAAGGAGCTGCTGTTTCAATTTGGGATCTCAATGAAGAAAAAGGTAATCAGCTTGCTGCTGAATTGAAGGAAAAAGGATTTGATGTCGGTTTTCAAAAAGTGAATACTGCCAGTTATCAGGAAGTAGAAGCTGCTGCTAATGAATTGTTTGCCGCGAAAGGACAAATCGATGTTTTGGTAAATAATGCCGGAATAACACGCGATAGCACCTTAAAGAAAATGACTCCGGAAAGCTGGCAACAGGTGATTGATGTAAATCTGACCGGAGTTTTTTATTGCACCAAAATTGTTTCGGCTTATATGACTGAAAAACAATACGGTCGTATAATCAATACTTCTTCTGTTGTAGCCCTTTATGGAAACTTTGGACAAACCAATTATGTGGCTTCAAAAGCTGCTGTGATTGGCATGACAAAAACACTTGCCAGAGAGCTCGGACGAAAAGGCATCACAGTCAATGCTGTTGCTCCAGGCTTTATTGCAACCGAAATGGTAGCTAAAATGCCTGAAAATGTATTGCAGGGCATGCGCGATAAAACCCCGGTTGGCCGTTTGGGCAAGCCAGAGGAAATTGCTGCGGCTTACCTTTTCCTGGCCAGTGAAGAAGCTGCATTCATCAACGGGACAGTCTTGAGTGTTGATGGCGGCATAACCCTTTAATTTTTCCTCAGATGGCAAGAAACGCAGTAATCACTTCCAGCGGAATGTATGTGCCAGAGCGTATCGTTCCGAATAGCTACTTCGACGAATTGCTGGGCGAAGATGTAAGCACCTGGCTGGCAGAGAATGTGCAGATCTATGAGCGGCGATGGTGCAACGAAAACCAGTCAACAGCTGATCTTTGTATGGAAGCTGCCATTGATGCTTTAAATAATGCACAGCTCGATGCATCGGCTATTGATCTGCTGATTGTGGCTACCGATACTCCGGAATATATTTCACCATCCACAGCATCAAAAGTGCAGTATAAACTGGGCATGAACAATGCAGGAAGTTTTGACGTGAATACAGCCTGCGCTGGTTTTGTTACGGCACTGGATATGGCGGCCAAATACATCCGTGCCGATGAAACCTATCATCATATTATGGTAATCGGCGCCTACGCGATGAGTAAATACCTCAATATGAAGGATAAAAAGACCGTAACCTTATTTGCTGATGCTGCCGGCGCTGTAATATTATCTGCTTCAGAAAGTACTGACAGCGGCTTTTTGGCAAGCGAACTGCTTACAAAAGGAGAATACTACGGTCATATGGGTATTTATGCAGGCGGCACTTCGCAGCCAATCAACGAAAAAGTGCTTGCCGATAAGGATCACCTGCTGAAATTTGTCACGAAATTCCCAAAAGAGTTAAATCCGGAGATGTGGAGTATGATGGCCGCTAACCTGAATAAGAAACTTGGTATAGCTGCCAATCAGGTGGATCACTATTTGCTCACACAAATCAACATCAACAGCATATTCGAAACCATGGACATACTCGGTGTTCCGAGAGAAAAAGCACCTACCGTGATGCACCATTATGGATACACCGGCTCAGCTTGTATTCCGCTGGCTTTGCACGAAAGTATTAAAAACGGAAAAATAAAACGTGGCGATTTGCTCTACTTCATCGGATCGGGAGGTGGATTGGCTTTTGCCAGTGCCGCTTTTCGCTACTAAAATATATTAAATGGCAACAAATGCTATGGTAACCGGAACCTGGATTTTGCTCACTATCTATGTGTTGGCAGTGATTTACCTCGTTGTGAAAGGTGCAGGCAAAACCAAAAACATCAGCGATTATGCGCTGGGTAGTGTGTTGTTTTCGCCTGTAGCTGTTGGGCTTTCTTTGGCTGCATCGATGACCAGTGCTGCCACTTTTGTAATCAACCCGGGATTTATTGCCAATTTCGGCGTTTCAGGGGCACTTTCTTATGCTGTTTTTTTACCGTTGGCTTCCATGATTTCGCTGGTAGTGCTTACCAAAAGTTTTCGCAAACATGGCCAATCAGTAAAAGCGCTCACCCTTGCGCAATGGATTGGGAAGCGTTACGACAGTAAATCCTATGCGTTTTTTATGGGTTTACTGGCTCTGCTCCTGCTTACTTTTATTGTGCTTATTGTGGTTGCACTTACAAAAGTTATTGCACAATCGTTGAACCTGAATGAGTTCAATGTAATGTTGGCCATCGTCATTTTTGTGTTTGGTTATATGATGTACGGAGGTGCTAACTCGATGGTTTATACCAATACGATTCAGGCAGTTGTAATGTTAATTGTTGCCATTATTTTATTAACAAGTGGTTACGAGCATTTCAGCAATGGTGTTCAGGGATTTCTTGATAAATTGGCAGCAATTGATCCTTTACTTGTTAAACCTGTAAACCCTCAGAGTCCGCTTTTCAGAAACTTTTATGAAATTATTTTTGCTCAAATCGTTGTGGGAATCGCTATTGTCGTTCAGCCACACATCATCACCAAATCTTTGCTGCTTAAGAAGGAATCCGATGTCAATAAATTTTTAGTGACAGCCGTAATTGCCGAGGTATTATTTTTCGCGGTAGTTATTGCCGGCCTATATGCGCGTATCAGCTTTCCGGAATTAAGCCTTAACGGAAGCACGCTGTCGAACGATAATATTATTCCGGCCTATGTTGTTGAAACTTTTTCAAATGGAACCTTTGCTGTTTTAGTAGGGCTTTTTGTCGTACTCGGATTAATTGCTGCCGGCATGTCAACACTCGAAGGTCTTATCCAGTCGGTTTCAACAACCATCACCTCTGATCTTATTCAACCACTTTTTGGTCACAAAATACAAGCAGATATTAGCCTGATCAGGATCAACAAAGTTGCTATTGTTTTTATGGCATTGATAACAATATACCTGGCAAGTGATCAGCTAATTAACCCAAAGCTAAGTGTTGGAATTTTTGCTCAAAATGGTGTGTATGCTTACTTTTCCGCTGCCTTTGTGCCTGTTATTTTTGGAATATTTTTCAAACATGTAAAAGTTTCTACCGTATTTGCTGCTACCATAACAGCAATATCGGTACACTTTTTGGTATATTACGGATTACCGGCTTTACATCAGGTTCAAACGCTTGACTTGGGTTTCTTTACAAGCTTTATCGAAGGTAAAGTAAGAAATCCTGCCATCGCTGCTTCATCTGCGATAGTAGTTTCGAGTGTTGTTGGCCTGATGTGGCATTTTATTAACCGTGAAAAAGGAGCAAAAGCATGAGTAAATTTGACTGGACTTCCAAATGGATGCAGTATCAGCCTGAAAAGATTGCTTTTGAAGAATTTGAAAGCGGTCGCAAACTGAGCTGGAAAACATTGAATAACCTGGGAAATTTTGTTGCGCAAGAACTCAGTACCAATTTTAAGCTAAAAAAAGGCGATCGCCTGGCAATTTTAAGCGAAAATAGGCTGGAGCTCATCACTTTATTTGTGGCTGCACAAAAAACAGGTATTATCCTCGTGCCTTTAAATTACAGGCTCACCTCACCTGAAATTAATTATTTACTGCAACAGTCGGTGCCGGCTGCCATTTGGTATGAGCAACAGTTTGAAGAAAAATTATTGAAAACGGAAAAATTCCGGGACATTCCAATCAAACAAAATCTGGAAAAGCTCGCTGAGCTATCCGATAGAATAGTTGCCTCAAACGAAAATTATTATTTCGAAAATGCAGCTTTTGAAGAAGATCATCCGATATTTCTAATTTTCACATCCGGAACAACTTCATTTCCAAAAGGATCTGTTTACACACACAAAATGTTGTTTTGGAACAGCGTCAACACCCAGATGCGTTTGGATATCACTTCGGCCGATCGCTCAATAAATTGCGCACCTTCGTTCCATACCGGAAGCTGGAATGTGCTGCTTACGCCGTTTATGCATCATGGTGCTTACACCTTAGTGATGCGTAATTTCGATGCTGAAAAAGTGATGCGGGCACTCGAAGATTATAAAATGACCATTTTTTGGGCCGTACCGACCATGCTAAAAATGATGGCCGAAAGTTCAATATTTGAACAAGTTAAGCTCGAAAAACTGCGTTATTTTATTGTTGGAGGAGAAGCCATGCCAATCCCCCTGATTGAAAAATGGCATGCAAAAGATATTATGATACGTCAGGGATACGGACTTACGGAAGTTGGCCCTAACGTTACCTCGCTAAACCATCAGGATGCCATCAGAAAACAAGGTTCCATTGGCAAACCCAATTTTTACTATGAAGTAAGAATTGCCGACAACAATGGAAATGCGGTTCAGGCAGGCGAACAGGGAGAGTTTTTACTCAAAGGTCCGTGTGTTACGCCCGGATATTGGAACAATACAAAGGCCACGAAAGATACAATTGTAGATGAATGGTTTCATACGGGCGATATCGTAAAGCAGGATGACGAAGGTTATATTTACGTTGTTGATCGCTTGAAAAACATGTACATCAGCGGCGGTGAAAATGTTTATCCTGCTGAGGTTGAATATGTGCTGAGACAACATAATGCTATTGAAGAAGTTGCAATCACAGGTGTTCCTGACGAAAAGTGGGGCGAATCGGGAATGGCCTTTATTGTGTTGAAAAACAACAGTGAAGCAAGCCCAGAATCCCTGTCAACTTTTTGTCGTGAGAAGCTGGCAAAATATAAAATCCCCAAACATTTCCGCTTTGTGAAGGCTTTACCCAAAAACGATGCCGGAAAAATTGACAGAAAATCTTTAATATCAAATAATTAATAATTAATCTTTCACTAATATTAAATTCAAATCGTATGAAAACTAAAATTTTTGGCCTTATGGCAATCCTGCTCGGAATGAGCATCGTTATGACTTCGTGTAAAAAAGATGATGATGAAGATCCGGCAATTCCGGCAACAATCCTCGATCTTATCTTATCAGCAGATAATGCTGTGGCTACAGTAACCTTTAGCGAAGCTGTTTACAAAGCTGCCGACAAAACAGGTAACCTTGATGCAGCTGCATTTAGTGTTACTTTGACCGGTGGCACAGCAACGCTGGCCAATTTCACCGTTACCCACACTGCCGGAACATCCGGTGCTACCATTAATCTTGAGCTCGATGGTATTGCAAACGGAAGCGAAGAACTAACTGTTGCTCCTGCCTCAGCTACAAGTATTTATAATGGTGCTGGCGCAGCAATGCTTACAACAGAATCAAAAAAGGTGATGCTGAAAGAAATTGGTATTATTGGCCAATGGATTTCATCTGGCGCCAATGTAGCGCCGTTATTGATTGCAGCTGGTATTGATTCTATCTATGCAGATTTCAAAGTTGATCTTTCTTATCTTGTAGAAAGTTTTACAGCTGATGGTTCAAAGACAACCCTTACTGGAACATACGTTCAAACCAAATCCTCCACAGGAAATATCTGGACGATAGTTGTTAACCAATCCAGTCCTTCCAGCCTCGTTTCCGAAGGCATTTTTGAGGTGATGGCTACCGGTGGTGTGACTATGAAATATGAAATCGCTCAAACTGATCCAGAAATTCCGGGCGTTACACCTCCAACACCTGAGGGCGGTTTTGGAAGTACAAGCAGCGGCGCCTTTGGTGTGTTGAACGTTCAAACTTACGTGAAATACTAATTTCAAACCCTACAACGACCGGCAAATTATTGTTGGTCGTTGTTTTCCTGTATCATCAAGCAGGTTTTAGTTCATTTGAAGAATAATTTTTAAGTACATATCCATGAAAAAGTTTTTACTAAGCCTTTTAATTGTTCTTAGTTTACAGGGATTTCTTTTAGCACAGGCGCCCACAACGCATTTCATGAGCAAAGACATCCCCGAAAAAGCTGACAAAGAGTTTCAGTTTCTGGCCTTTTTCATCAATCAGGGAGTGAGTTCCAATTTTTATCCTACTAACGAGTTTTTGCGTGGACAGGTAGTTGGTCGCATGTTTGGACAAAACAGCACAATCACTTCTGATACTGCACATTCCATGTATGTTGAACAGCGTATTGTTCCATTTTTTATCTACAAACCAAATTTATTTAATGGTAAAGCTATTCTAAGAGCCTCTTTCGAAATCGACTGGACATGGGGAGACGCTTCTTATGGAACAGGAGGAAATTTAGGTGGCGCGATTTCGGCCGACCAAGTAAACATTCAGACACAAAATATTGAAGTTGAATTACTTCCATGGAAAGGATGGGCCATAAATCTTGGCTTACAACGCATGTTTGATAGTCCTTATAATGCCTACCGTACACTTTTCGACAAAATGACCAATACCGGTTATAGGCTGGGTTTTTTTGGAACTGATGCTGTTGGCATCAGCATAAGAAGGGACAAGGATTTTGGTAAATATAAAGCAGGATTTTATAAATTTTATGAAAACGATATTTACAAAGATGATGATGTGAATATGTTTGAGCTGATGGCCGAAAGAAGTATCGCACCGCTATGGAATGTTGGCGTATCCGTGAATTATGTCAGGGATCGCTCCGGAGGAAAAGGTGGTATTTCCATCTTAGGTCAAGGCCTTAATTCGTTGCTCAACGATTATATGGGAACCTTCAAATTCAAATTTGGCACTGATCCTTACAAGGCCGACATTTTTTGGGCTGGAACATTTTTTAGCCGTAATGCCGACATGATGGCCGATAGACTTTCACTTACCGGTTTCTTTAATTATAATTTCGGCCGTGCCGATGTAAAACGTAATGGCGAGTTTGTGAAAGGCGCTGATATCGCTGGTTTTGCCGCAAACCTAAAAGCCATCTATCGTTTTGGTCAAACGCCGGATGATCATTTCAAACTGGATCTCATCTACGCTTCAGGCGATGAAGATGGTTTAGCAGATCAAAAATACAGCGGCGTTATGACTGGAAACACCTGGGGTGCGCCAGGAGCCATATTTATCAGCTCAGGAACATTCCTGCTGATGCCGCATGGAAATGTCGTAAATCGCTACACACCAGCCATTGCCGACCTTTCGAATATGGGTTATGGCATGAGCTTTGCCAGTGCAACAGCTTCTAAAGGCTTGATTCCTTATCGCTTGATAGGTAAAGTAGGTGGTGGCTTCGCCATGAGTAATGTTGAACCACAGGCAGGTGGAAAAAACATAGGCACCGAAGCTAACTTTTCGCTTATTTACAATGTGGGCACTTACATGAGTATCGAATGGCACACCGCCTATCTGTGGCTGGGTGATTTTTATGATAGTGCCGACGATCGCTATGGATATCCTGTAAACGGGGGAACTTACGGGCAGCGACCTATCGATCCCTGGACGACTTTTCTGGTTGTTAAATGGCTGATGTTTTAACTCAAAATCTGCATCTTATGAAAAATTACAGCACTATACATCGTAACGTTTTAGCAGGATTTCTGCTTATGCTAAGCATCATGGCGTTCGGACAAATCAATCCCTATATGAAACTCCCGGAATACAATAATTTTGATGAAATTCCGTACCCTTTTGAAGTGCATAAGGTTAAGCTAAACAATGCTATCGAGCTGGCTTATGTTGATGAAGGAAAAGGTGATGAAACCATCATTTTTATCCACGGATTAGGCAGTTACCTGCCGGCCTGGAAGAAAAATATCGCTGAACTGAGCAAAGATTACCGCTGCATCGCCATTGATTTACCTGGTTACGGAAAAAGTAGCAAACTTCCGCATAGTGGAAAAATGAGCTTTTATGCTGAGGTAGTTATGCAGTTTGCTGAGGCTTTGAAACTCGAAAAGATTTACATTGCAGGTCATAGTATGGGCGGACAAATAGCGCTGGTAACTGCCCTCGCCTACCCCGATCTTTTGAAAGGCCTTATTCTGGCAGCACCTGCCGGATTTGAGTACTTTACGCCCGGACAAAAAGAATGGTTTAGAAATGTAATGACTGTAAACGGCGTGAAATTAACACCTGTCGAAGCCATTCAAACTAACCTGTATTATAACTTCTACAAAACCCCCGAAGATGCTGAATTTATGATCACCGACAGGATTGCCATGCGCACTGCAAGCGATTTTGAAGCCTATTGCTATGCTGTGGTGCAATCAGTAAATGGTATGGTGGACGAGCCTGTACTGGATCACCTGGGAAAAATTAAAACTCCAGTATTAATTGTCTTTGGCGAAAATGATAACCTGATACCAAATCGTTATCTAAATCCGGGTTTTACTAAAAAAATTGCTCAGACAGGTCATGCCAAACTACCCAACAGCACACTGGTTATGCTCCCAAAAACCGGGCATTTTCTGCAATTTGAAAATCCTGATGGCTTCAATAAAGCAGTAAAAGAATTCATTAAATGATACAATGGTGATTTTTTATTGGTGATGAAAAGGCAGTTGTTAAGGCTGCCTTTTTTTATTGATACGTTTGTTCTTATTCTTCATAACTTTTCAAGCTTATTCTAATAATCCTTTTCGCAAAAACCTTACTTTTGAATCCTTATCAAACAACAGTATGTATCCCAGAATAAGCGATTTTATCAATGATGTTTTTGGCACTCAATATGAATGGCCCATTATGAGTTATGGGTTTTTTCTTTCCCTGGCTTTTCTCCTGGCTGCTTTTGTGGTGCGTTCGGAGCTTAAACGAAAAGAGCGGCAAGGTTTAATTCATGCCAGAACGATTGAGTCAAAACCCGAAGAAACTAACTGGCTTGAGTTTTTTCTAAATCTCGCAATTGGATTTATCCTTGCTTACAAAATCATGTTTATTCTTTTTAATTATTCCCTGTTTCAGGAAGACCCGCAAGCGGTTTTACTTTCGTTAAAAGGATATTGGCTTGCCGGAATTATTGGCGCTGCAATCATGGGTTTTATGAACCTGAAACAACAGAAAAAACAAAATAGTAAGCATGAAATCAACGTAATACAACCCTATCAACAAACCGCAAGCCTGATATTAATTGCAGCAGTAAGTGGTATCATTGGTGCCAAAATTTTTCACCAACTCGAGAATTGGGACACTTTTGTCAAAGATCCTGTTGCTGAACTCCTATCATTCGATGGGCTTACCTTTTATGGTGGTCTCATTACGGCTGCCTTTTTTGTGGCTTGGTTTGGTGAAAAACAAAAAATTAACTGGCGGCACATGGGCGATGTGGTAGCTCCGGCACTGATTTTGGCCTATGGTGTCGGTCGTATCGGATGTCAGGTAGCAGGCGACGGCGACTGGGGCATTGTCAATACTGCTCCCATGCCGGAATGGCTTTCTTTTCTCCCTCAATGGGTCTGGACTTACGACTATCCAAACAATGTTTTGGGGCAAGGCATTCCTATTCCGGGATGTGAAGGGCAATATTGTTTTCGGTTGGCCACAACTGTTTTCCCAACACCAATCTATGAAACGAGTATGAGTTTGATCATTTTTGCGGTTTTGTTGCTACTCAGAAAAATTGTCCGCATTCCGGGGCAACTTTTTGCTATTTATCTTGTGTTCAATGGTATTGAACGAGGCCTTATTGAACAAATCAGGGTGAATAATCTGATGCATTTTCTTGGTATGGAAATCACTCAGGCACAGCTAATTTCAACAATTCTTATTGGATTGGGTCTCGTACTGTTTTGCTACTTTCAATTTTTCTCACCCCAAATAAAACGAACTTATGCCTGAATATAAACAGCTCACAGAAAAGGTTACAGAGATAGCAAAAATTGCCGGAACCTTCATCAATGAGCAATCTCAGCATTTTTCCGCTGAAATGACTGAGCAAAAAGGGCTGCACGATTTGGTTTCCTATGTTGATCGCACAGCCGAAGAAATGATTTTGAATGCTTTGACCCACTTGCTCCCCGAAGCTGGTTTTATAGCAGAGGAAAGCGGAACAAAAAAAGCTGCTGAATTTAACTGGATTGTTGATCCGCTGGATGGCACCACAAACTTTGTACATGGCGTACCGATTTATTCGGTTAGCATTGCTTTGATGCAAAACGAACAAATTGTGCTGGGTGTAGTTTATGAAATCAGTCGCGACGAATGCTTTTATGCCTGGAAGGATAGCCCAGCCTGGCTGAATGGTGAAAACATCAGAGTGAGCAGCACGCAAAACCTTACCGATAGCCTGATTGCCACCGGATTTCCTTACAACGATTTTTCGCGCATGACAGGCTATCTTCAACTATTTGACGATTTGATGCGCAACAGCAGGGGATTGAGACGGCTTGGATCTGCAGCTGTTGATTTGGCCTATGTGGCTTGCGGCCGATTTGAGGCTTTTTATGAATACGGATTAAACCCCTGGGATGTGGCTGCCGGTTCATTTATCGTGGAACAAGCAGGTGGTGAGGTCGCTGATTTTTTACATGATAAAAATTGGCTTTTTGGAGGGGAAATATGCGCAAGCAACAAGCATACGCACAATGAATTGATGGATAAAATAAAGCAGTATTTATAGCAAATTCTGGTTGCTTTGCCTCATCAAAAAACATGTCCAAAATAGTATTGAACACTAAATCGGTGGAAGGCCTAATTCTGCCAAATATTGATTATGCTTTTCAGTATTAGTGGCTATTTTTTCATTTATTGCTGATAGTTTTTTATTTACCTCAAACAAATCAACTTTTACTTCCTCAACAGATGTACTGACATACCTCGAGATATTTAAATTATATCCATTTTTTTCAATCTCTTCCATAGAGACTTTACGAGAGTAGCGTTCGATCTCCTGGCGGTACTTATAGGTTTCTACAATGCTTTTGATGTTGTCTTCATTCAAAGAGTTTTGTCGTTTTCCTTTCACGAAATGCTTACTGGCATTGATAAACATGACATCATCTTCTTTCTTGCATTTTTTTAAAACCAAAATACAAACCGGAATACCTGTGGAATAAAATAAGTTTGAAGGCAAGCCAATCACTGTATCAATATGGTTGTCTTTGAGTAGTTTGGTTCTGATGCGTTCTTCTGCTCCACCACGGAATAAAACGCCATGAGGTAGAATAATGGCCATTGTTCCTTCTTTGGCCAGGAAATGGAAGCCATGCAATAAAAAAGCAAAATCCGCTGCTGATTTTGGAGCTAAGCCATAACTTTTGAAGCGAAAATCTTCTCCCATAGCTTCATTAGGTTCCCAACGCAAGCTAAAAGGCGGATTGGCTACAATGGCATCAAATTCTGTTTTCTTGGATGGGTTCATCTCATTTAAGATGTCCCAGTGATTTTTTAAGGTGTCTCCGTGATAAATTTCAAACTCGGTGTCTTTCATACCATGCAAAAGCATGTTCATACGTGCCAGGTTGTAGGTTGTGATGTTGTTTTCCTGACCATAGATTTTACCTATCGTTCCTTTGTTGTCGGTTTGCTCTTTTAATTGCGTTCTAACATTCAAGAGCAATGAACCCGAACCACAGGCAAAATCCAATACTTTGTCCAGTTTTTGTTTTGGACCCGTTGATGGGTCTTGGCTATCGAGCGTTACGATCTTGGAAAGAATGGTTGAAATTTCTTGAGGTGTATAAAACTCACCTGCTTTTTTGCCTGAACCTGCTGCAAACTGACCAATCAAATATTCATAAGCATCACCAAGCGTATCGGTATCGGTAGAGAACTCTGCTATACCTTCCGAAATCTTTTGCATGATGGTGCAGAGCTTTTTATTTCGGTCGGCTGGTGTTCTCCCTAACTTTTCTGAATTCAGGTTAATCTCGGAAAACAAGCCTTGAAACGAATGGTCAAAAGATTCGTTTTCAATGTAGCGAAAACCTTCTTCTAAAGTGATGAGCAAATCAGGGCTTTGCGTTCTTGCCAGTTCGGTGATGTTGCTCCACAAATGTTCAGGCTTGATAATATAATGCACCTTTCTACGCATCTGGGCTTCGTAAGCTGGGACATCCGGTTCATTTACTTCGTACCAATTAGCTAGCGGCGCAATATATGTGTCCCCTTCCTGAACTGGATAATCACGACCCAATTCTTTTTTTGCAGCTTCTTCGTAATTTGCTGATAGATAGCGCAAAAACAAAAACGAGAGCATATAATCACGGAACGAATCCGCATTCATGGCACCGCGCAGGTTGTCGGCTATGGCCCAAAGGGTTTTTCCGAGTTGTTGTTGGTCTTTTTGGGTCATTGTGCTGAATTGTAAAATTTATCATCTCGCCAGTTGGCAGGATTGTTTATAATGTATTTTGATATTTTTTGATAGGATTGGTCATCACGAATAATGTGGTCGTGAAATCGTGTTTGCCATTGAAATTCTAAACCTAACCGGTTGGCATCTTTGGTAACGGCAGATTTATAGGAACCCAGAATCGACGAAATGGAATTTTTGCCAATATTCTGAAACCGTTGTTGGCCAATGGTTTTGGGCGATGGGGGCGTTTGGTCGGGCGATGGGGGCGTTTGTAGAGACAGGGCATGCCCTGTCTCTACGTCACCCACGTCACCCACGTCACCCACGTCACCCACGTTATCCACGTCACCCACGTTTTCCGCGTTATCGGCATCTCCATTATCGTTGATTATGATAATTCCATGAATATGGTTTGGCATGACCACAAACGCCCCCAATTCTACGTTTTGGGCATGATGGGGTATTTGATGCCATAAAATATCGGCAATGATTCCCACCTGCGACAATTGCATTTTCCTATTTACAATTTCGCCAAAATAATGTTTCCGGTTTTGGGTGCAGATGGTAACGAAATACGCCCCCGCCCATCGGTAATCCCAATTTTGCAAACGGGTGGAGGCAATGCGGTATTTGTTTTTGTATTTGTCCATGTTTTGAATATTGAGACAAGGCATGCCATTATTATTGAGACAGGGCATGCCCTGTATGTACAGCAGGAAAAAGCCCCTGCATCAATCCCTTTTTATGCTGCTGCAATGCTTCTATTTTCTCCTGCTGGGCAGTGATGAGTTCGTCCACGGCAGAGAGGCAAGAAGCGATTTTTTGCTGTTCTATTTCAGAAGGTAAACTAATAGTAGTATCTCGTATAGTTCTGAGAGATAGATTCTTAATTGTAGAACCTGTTAACTCTGAAAAAAAGTAGTTGGTAATTTTAGGGCACTGCAATGAGTAATAAAGAAATACAGAATTCAATTCATGATTCGTAGTAATGTAGCAGACACTTTTCCCCAATACGACCCTTTCATTATTATAGAATGCAACATTTCCAATCGTACCATTGATTGAAAGCAAGATTGTATTCTTTGTTAATTCTTTTTTATGTTTCTCATATTCTTGAATCGAAACGCTCTTTGTTTTTTCATCAATACTGATTTCTCCTTCAATCAAGTTGTTTCCATTGATAAAAAAATAATCGCCAGAAGAGTCATATTTTGGTGTGGCGTGAATTCCATCACCAATTTTCTCAGTCAAACTATCTAACTTCTTCTCCACCCACTCCCCATTGTCTGAACCTTGATTTTTTTGATTTTCCTGATTTCCTGATTTTTTTATGAATTCGGGGAATCGGAGTCTTGGTACTTTAGAAAAATCAGGGTCATCATTAAATCCTTTTAAATGACGGTTCAGACTATTTGGAAACAAATTTTGCAGCAAGCCTTTTTTGTGGTCTTTTAGGGCGTCCAGCTTGTCGTTGTGGGCGGCAATCAACTCATCTAAGGAGGAGAGGCAGGCGGCGATTTTTTGTTGTTCAGGTATTGATGGAACAGGAATTTGAATTTTACTCATAACTCCATTCATCAACTTAGGATTACCTACATAATAAACATGCTTTTTTGAAACCGAATTAATCAATTCAGCAATACATGGATTAGCAAAGCCTTCTTCATTCAATAAAACACCGCAAACATTGGTACAATAGAATTTACCATCACGAAAATTTACGTCACCTGCGTTCGCACCATCAGTTGTCCAAGTAATTGCATCTTCGTACAAATACTCATTGTAGTAACCTGCCAGTCCGTTATTCTTTGTCTGAGAAGAAAAAACTGGATATGGATATTCTTCAGTGGGTAGTTCCTTAACTAAGGTCATAGAAAGCACGTAACCCCTTGTCACCTGAAATATTTCTCCAACTTCTCTTACTTCCCATCCTTCTTTCTCAAGAAATTCAGGAAAACGTAATTGCGGAATCAACCCTTCGGCTGGGCTCAGGGCATGTTTTTTTTCTTTACTCATAGTCCAATCTCATTTAAGATGCTTGCTACCGAGCTTTTATCCATTTTGGAAAAAGCAAACCATTTTTTACCTAAATCTTTTAATGAAGCCCCAAGGTGATAGACTTCTGTTTGGTCAATAATCAAAAAGCGGTCGTGGCTTTTGGTAAAGGTTTTGATTTCAAAGTTACCGTATTGTGCATTGGCTTTTTTTAGGTCTAAGGTCAATTGTTTGGTAATGGTTTTGGTCAGTAAAAGCACCTTTACCCCTTTAGTTTTCTTGGATAGCTGCGTTAGGGTGTTTTCATTGATGTAGTTGTCAATCAATACCATATTTTTCTTGGCAGAGCGGATAATTTTGGAAGCCAGTTCGTAGGCATCAAATACCTGACCGTCAAAGAATACGCCTTGATTGGGTATTTCAGCAGATTGGATTTGCAAACTAATAGCATCCACTTTTTTTGCAAGAAATTCAACATTATTTTCAATACGGTTCATGCGTTGGTTAAGCACATAACCCTTTAGCAGATAATCTCTTAACACCTGGGTTGCCCATATTCTGAATTGCGTTCCTTGTTTTGATTTTACCCGATAGCCCACCGAAATAATGACATCCAGGTTGTAATATTCAATCTGGCGCTCAATTTTCCTCTCGCCTTCCATTTGAACTGTCGCAAAATTTGCGACAGTTGATTCTTTCACAAGCTCTCCTTCAGTAAACACATTATTGATGTGCTTTCCTATGGTTTTAACGTCCCTGCCAAAGAGGGTAGCCATTTGCTGACGATTGAGCCATACGGTTTCATTCAAGAGGCGTACTTCAATACGCTCGCTTAGTTCGCCTGTTTGATATAGTATAATTTCGTTAAGCATAAGCGGCTAATTGTCTGAACTGTGATTTTTTTTATTTCTGTGATGGATG
>Ga0100391_1000569_pt1 | contig 42787 bp, 29 predicted proteins | sample CryGeymeta201515_FD_81541 | JGI IMG/M metagenome (GOLD analysis project Ga0100391, IMG submission 81541) | Groundwater microbial communities from Crystal Geyser aquifers in Utah, USA - Crystal Geyser metaG 2015-15 | ecosystem: Environmental > Aquatic > Deep subsurface > Groundwater | place: USA... | reverse complement strand
GTCTCTCTCTATTAGGTCGTGTGCCTATGCTTACTCTGTATACACACACACACCACTAGTTTGCTCCTACTATTATCATAATATTCAATATTTACTCTTATGTCTCCACACTAGCTTTTTACGGACCACCAAGCTGTTGTATTCTGTCCCACCACCGGTAGAGCGAGCTACTATGAGTACTAGTAGTAGTAGCTACTACTAGGTCTACTACTAGTAGTAGTAGACTAGTAGGGCGGGTCTAGCTAGTAGGTCTACTAAAAGTATTGATGATTACTCTACTCGTATTTTCGTTCGTATTGTTCAGATAGTGACAGAGTAGTAAATAACCAGGAGATGACAAAGGGGCGCGAGTTCAGCGACTGTCGGCTAGGCAAGCTCAATTATTATTACTGCGTGTCGGAGCTACTCTCCAATCAAAGGACGGCTCAATAAAAACAATCGGGTCTTTACATCGTGGGAACAACCCAAGAACTGTTGAAATAAAAAAATGATACACCAGAGTGCAGGATTCTACTGTAATTGGGCCAGACATGAAATAAATAAATACTCTCATGAAAATTAAATGTCTAGCAAGAAAAAAGCAGTGGTCCCAATGTACAAAATTCTTTAGCGGATTCCAAATGCGGACGATTTCGACTGTTGCCACATTTTTTACGGGACAAATCTTGTCCAAATGGAAATAATAACAATATTGAAATATTATGTTGTTTTGATGAAATTTATAGTGCGCTCATTTTGTTTTTGTCTTGTAGTATTTAAGTAGAGTAGTACCTTTGTTGACTACAGAGTTCCTTTGTCTTTTTTTACTTTCGGTCTGCATACGTTCTACATTTTACTAGTACTAGTAGTCTACTACTACTAGTCCTGTCGTCCCTTGAGTTCCTTGGTAGTGACACCATCCTTGGTAATGATATGAACCACACCACCCCAACCACTAATAGCATCACGATCTACGGAACTCAAGAGTGATTGTGCCAATGTTTCAAACAGCGTATCTTGGTCCATATCGGGTTTGTACAACGATTCGCACATGCCGTGCAAATTACCAGTACAGGTACCACTGACAACAAAATCTTTGGCTGTCATGGTAGCTCCGATGAGATCCATGCCACTCAAGAACGGTTGATTCTTAGAATCCAATCCGGCCACAATGGGTTCAATAAAGTACGGTCCGAATCGCTTTTCGTACAACAGCTGACTGAGCAAATGCGAAAAGACTTCCGGCGTCATGTCTCGTTCTTCCTTGAGCTTGTACAGGCCCAATCGGAACTGTAATTCTTGGTGCAAGGTTTGAACATCCGTGGCTAGTCCAGCAAGTCCCACGAAGAGTTTGTCGTTCAGCTGAAAGACTTTTTGAAAATCACAAGCAATGGTCTGTAGTTGCACACCCAACCGTCGATCAGCAGCAATACCGACACAATCTTTACCTGCCATGGCAATCATGGCAGCACCATTGTACGCTAAAATAGACATGATGAATGAATGAATGAATGAATGAATGTTGTTGTTTGTTGTTCTATTGGGAGAAAAAACTGATTCAGTCAATTGATAACGTATCAGCACAAAACAGACTTTGTTGTTGTTGTTGTTGTTGTTGTGGTTGCTGTCGCGTGTAGAGTTTGGATGTAATAAGTTGGTTTTTATACTTTGTTGAATTGTGCTCTTGTTTGGTTTGTTGTCTTTGTTGCGCTGCAAGAGGCAAAGGATGCTCAGCGAACTGAGCCGAAAGATTCCGGAAAGTAATTGACCGGGTGGACCAAACTGACAATGTAAGCTCATATCCTGAAATCCATTATTTTTTAGTGTTGTTTTCCAACAAGAAACAAACAACACGACTTTTATTACTACTCTAGCGTAGATACCTCAGCAGCTCGAAGTCAAGTCTCTTGCATGTGTTCATAATAAACTCGAGAACAATTACCACAGACAAGCCTCCTTATTGATCTTACAGTCAAAGTATAGCAGCAGCAGCACAAAATGGGAACCTCATCGAAAAAGAAATCCACCAAAAAGGAAGCAGAAGCCACGAGCAGTACCGAAGCTGCCAATGTTCCCAATGTTTCCAATATTACTTCTACTGCAACTTCTACTAATACTACTAATACTACTGGTACAACCACAGCTCAACAACAACAACAACAACAAAAGTATGCAGCCTTAATACGCAATCCTGATAATATTGGTATGAATCGTAAGTCTCTCTTGACGGGAATGTACGGAAGTCGAGGAGAACGTATTCGTCATGTTGTGGCCAATGGTGCTTTGGCCATGCCCGTGGCATCGTTGGAATTGATGGAATCCTTTCGACCAACATTCACAACAACAACAGCAAGGGGTAATAACGATCAACAGCAGCAACAGCAGCAGGATACTGGTAAAAGCAGCAGCAAGAATAACAATAACAACCAAAAACGTAAACAACAACCAGCTGCTGCTGCTGCTGAAACCACTCCTGCGTTACCGGGGTTAGATTCTGTGATTCGTCCGACCCAAGATTTGACTCTGTCAAAAATTATCGTCACAGATGTTTTTCACAAGGCTTTTCCCGATCCCAATGATCCTGATGGACCGTCTCGGATTATGAGAACAGTAGCCATGAATCGGATCGTTCACAAGATGACCACCACTAACAGCAATGCTGCTGTTGCTGCTGCAGAGGACATTACCACAGATCTCGAACGCATTCGGGGTGGTGGTGACAGCAACGACGAGGAGAAACGGGTAGAGGAGAATACGACGGAAACGACAGCCAGTACCGTGAATGCTGCTGCTGGAGATATGAAAGCCGAAGGAATTGCTGCCGTCGAACCAACATCGGAGGCAGCAGCAAATATCGGTGCTGCTGGTACAACAACAACCATTCCAAACAATACAACGACTACGATGACACAAAGTATGGTGGATGCTGCAGCGGGAGATATGAAAGCTGAAGGTATTCCTGCCGTCGAACCCGCTTCGACCGCGGCCGTTGCGGCTGCCACAGGTACCAAAGATCCACAAGAAGTTGCTACTCAACCACAATCACAAGTATCGCTACCACAGGAGACGGCCACAACACCAGTTGCTACTGCTACTACTGTACCCGTTCCAGCACCTGCACCTACTACTACTACTACTACTGTTGCTGCACCAGTTCCAGCACCTTTACAACCGGCTCCAACGGCCATTCCAGCAACTCAAGCAACGGCTCCAGCTCCTGCGCCAGCACTTGTGGCTGCTCCAGCACCATCAGCACCCACTGCTACCCCAGTTTCTACAACCACCACTTCTACAATACAACCAAAACCTGTCGCCACCAATTCTACTTCTGTGACAGCTCCCTCAGCTCCAGCGTCTGGTGCTACTGATACTGCTACGTCTGCATCGTCTCGTCGAGCCTCTGTTTTGACACCTCTCGAAGCGGCCACAGACAAGGTCATACCTCTGGAAAAGACACCGACACCGCAATGGGAACAACATATTCCTGCGGCAAACGATGAAAATGCCACTGATCCTCAAGCCAAGACACCGAATCCAGACTGGTTTGATCCCACCGCTGCAAGTAACCTCGAACGGACCCTGCTTCCCGAATGGTTCGATGGCAGTGCGTCACACCGTACGCACGAAGCCTACCTCCAGGCCCGATCGACCATGATGCACATGTCTCAAAAGCTGGGAAATCGATACGTGACCAGTACCTTGGCACGCCGCAGCTTGCCGGGAGATGTGGGCAGCATCCATCGACTGCACAAATTTTTAACCCAGTACCTGTGGATCAACGAAGAGGGACGGAACGATTCGACTCCAACACCGGCGTCCTTACGAGTGCCACCACTGTTGGCTCCGAGTCTTGTTTGGACCGATCAACGCCGAGAAGCCTTGATTCAAGCAGTGCTACAACAACAACAACAACAACAACAACAGCAGCAGCAGGAGGAGGAAGAAACACAAGAACCGGCTATTAAAAAGCAAAAGATGAACGATGATGCCATGCAAATCGATACTTTCGTGCACAACGACGACGATGAGGAATTTTCATCCGCGGACATTGACTGGAAATCCATTGCGGAAAAAGTCGGCGCGAGCGAGGTAGAATGCGAGCGTGAGTTCTTGGCCATGCCTCTGGACGATGTTGCTGCTGCCAATACCGATCGACCGATCACTCCCGAGCCGTCCTCTGCAAGTGCCAGTACGTCTGCTGCTGCTGCTGTTGCAGCTACAGCCAACCGTCCCAAGGAATTGGCTCAAGAAGAATTCGTGCGATCCTTGGTGGAAGAATCCAATCCAGCAGCGATCAAGGCCGTCACAGACGCAGCCCTCAGGGTTGCCGGCCAAGATCTTCCCGGCGCACAACGAGCGGCACACTTGGGTTTGGTGGCACATGAAGCGATTCGAACAGCACAGGCCCACGAAGAAACCGTCTCACGACTCTTGTCCGAAATCATTGATCAGCGCATGAAGAAGCTTGAATGTCGAATGGCACTCATGGATGATTTAGAAGGAATGTTGGAAGCCGAGCGAGTAGCCTTGGAATTGGAACGTCGGGATCTGTACACGACGAGATGTCGCGATTGGTTTGGAGGTGGCACGTGAGCACAAATTTAAGTGCAAAGAACACCAGTAGTGCAGTAGCTTCGAGTAACACTTGTTGATTTAATTTTAATTTATTCTTACTGTTATTATTGATGCGACTATCTATGCTATGATTTGCTGGGTATCAGGTTGCTTGCGGCCCTCTTACTAGTCTTGCTCTTCCTTGATGGGAGTCATGCTGGTTGAAGATGCGGCAGACGACAGCTCGCCCCCTTCGGTTACCAACTCATTGGCAGTATTGAGGGCCTTGCGGTTGGAGTTGGGCTTGGCGCTGGCGCCGTCATTCGCCTTGGGACGAAAGACTGAAGCTATATTATTCTGGGGGACATTAGGATTGGTGATCTCTTCCTGCTTGAACGCCTGGAGACGTTGCAATGGCTGCTTCGCAATGTTCTGCGCCCAACTAGCGAAGGTGGACATCAAAGTACTCTGTTCTTCGGGCGGAGCGCCATGGATCATTTCGCGAACATGGTCATGTAAGCCATCCAAGTGAGTGCAAAAGCTTGCGGTAGTTGTCGCAGTGACGGAAGGCTCGTTGGGAAATTCCAAATGATCGAAACTTCCTCCGCTGTGAAGGGACATTTCTTCCATGGGTTCGTTTAAGAGAATTTCTTCCGTATCCATGATGGACATACCAGGATGATAAAATTTGTTTGGTGGTCCTCCGCTTGAACCTCCATGGTGGGTAACAGGATACGCCATATGAACCGGGCGGCCATATTGATGCTGGTGAAAATGTGAATCTTGACGCGAAAAGGCAGGGTATCCATAGTGACCTCTAGACATCTCCTCGCTCGAAACAGAAAATATCCCTCCAAGGGTTGGAAAGCCTTCAACATCTTTCTCCCCAAAAGGAACGAAGGCTTGGGAACCGAGAGCTGGCATGGGGGCGTTGAGCGAAGAAGACGGGCGACTGCCATTGAGCCGATGGGCTCGAGGGACAGTATCGATGGATCCCGGGGACGTACAATTCGAATAGCTTTCGGTTGACGATACCGTAATGGCAGGAGAAGTCATGTAAGGGTTGATCGTCGATCCCTTGGCGACGGAAAGCTTGCTTCGGGGACCTCTTGGAGCACGCCGAGGAGTGCGAGCGCCCCGCTTGGGGCGTTTTCCCTGGGGGGAGTAACTTTCGTCCGAGGTGGTAGTACCGCGCTTGGTCCCTCGAGGAATCTTCTCCTTTTCTCGATTGAGGGCACGCTTGCTAGAATGGTAGACATGGAGCAAACGAAACGTCTTGTCTTCCTGACCGTCTCGGTTGAACATGGTCCAAAGAGCACCACCCTTGCGGCTACTGTACTCCGGATCTCCCTTTGGATAACAATATCGTTGCTGGATTGCGGTTGGAACAGGGAACTGAGGACCGCTCAAACTCCATGGACAATTCTCTTCGGGGACATTCTCCATGATTAAATGTTTCAAATGAGGCGGAACACTGGAAACATCAATGGGGTTGCTCTTGTTGGCTTTCTTGTGGGGCTTAAGCAAAACATAGAGACCATCTATGGTGGATGAAATGTTAGAGAATAAGCGGCAAGCGGTGAGGCGGTCGATACAGTTGGGGAGGGTGAAACGTCATGGTCGAACAACAGCGACGGGATAATTTACCTTCAAACTCAAACGATGGCGGCGACAGTGCCAATCCAGTAGGGCCAATTGGAACGATCTGAAATTTAAGGCCGACAGGAGGTGCTTTGTTGTTGTGGATACATTCAAAGATGCTGCGGACGTCGTCATCGGAGAGTTTGCGAATTGTCGCCATCGTTCTTTCGTTGGTTTCGCTGATTTCGTTGATATTTTTTTTTGCTTGGCAGAGAACACGATTTGAGGATCAATCTTTCCAATTTATAAGTAAAAGTAATGTTGAATGAAGTCATGATATTGGAACTGATCTTGTCTCTACGCTCGTGTTGCTTCATCGTGTTGTCTCGGAGCGAAAAAAGCTGCAAAGGGACCCCCACTTTCATTACGAAATCAAATTTTGATTTTGAAACGATATCGTTTTTCAAATCAGAATGGGGTATCCACGCCAAAGCCACGGTTTTCTTCAGAGAGAAAGCAAATACCGCACGAGTAGGCAAGTCATCGCTATTGGAGTCAGTTTTCATTATTTATTTCTTTTCAATTTTTAAGATTATGCGCTTCACCAATCAAAAAGTGTTCTCAAGCCTGCACTACGACGAAGTCATACTACTGGGAGTGCTTTGATTAATCAACGCCATGATGCTGGAGGACGTTTACAAACGAGTGCTTTCCTACTACTTAAGGATTGAAAAATATAGAGATGTGCCAGCGATCATCTAAAGTCATTCATTGGCGTTGTGCATTCAGAAGTGCTTTGCCATCGTACGGTAACGAGTGAAATGCGCTCGTCTGAAGGCAATTCCAGACTTGAGCAGCAGTGTCATCAGAGTGGATTTTTCTCTCTCGCTTTCAGTTGTTGCAGGTGCAAACTGGCCGAAAATAGGCCGGCGGCTGTTGCGACCATAAACCACATTCCTCCTTCTGCATCCGACATTTCTTGGATCCATAATCACATCCCTTCTGCATCCGACATTTGTTGAACCATACTATTCGACAGGTTTCAACTACAGAATAATCGTGGACAGTATATAATATAGTGGCACCGCGAGAGGCACCGCGAGACTTCAGTGTCATGTCACGATACCTTCACGGCTGTTCTTTCTCCTCTACTGCTCAAAATCTATATTTGTGCTCTTGTGCCCATTTCTCAGCCAGCGATTCTACATAAGGTTTGAGCCATTTGGTAGCTCTTGGCATGGCACGGTTTGCAGTATAATCCACAATAAATTTGGGGAGCAGGGACGATACCTTCAATTCACAAAGCAGCCATACTCGTGAATAATCCTGTTGTCGTCCAATAAATTTGATGATCAAAAAAAAAGTGAGAATCAATAAAAAGTAAAGATTTCAGGTGACAAAAAAAAACCCACCGACAAACATACAGGACTTCCCAAAAATCTTACCTCTCCTTTTCCGTCGGGATTCGATTCGACATACCATATACCAGTCGCATTTTGCAGTACAATATTGGTGCAATCGGGATCTAAATTAAACACCATGTAGTGTCCATCGGGATGCGGACGATAATTGTGAATGGCAGCAATGTTCAGTTTGAACTTGGACAAGACAAACTTGGCTCTAGAAACGGAGGGGATGCCGTAATGTCTGAGTTGTCGCGTCGATCCCTGTGGTAACGGTTTTTCCGCGTGATAGCCCGACGTCAGTTTGTCACTGGTAAACATTTCCATCGACCGGACCGTCTTGATTAGTTCTGGGTAGGCTTCAAAGTCCAACAAACACTCCCAGGTCACGTAGGCAGGTGCCTTGACGTCGACCACGACAAATCCGGAACCTTCTCGACCCATCTTGGATTGTTCCTGAACGCGTTCTCCGGCACGCAATTTTTGTAGTTGTTCCTCGGATAGCTTGGGAAGTTTAAATGGCAGCGGTTCTATTGGTGGAGTAGGAATGTCGGCGCGCAGACCATCCAAGTCAGACGAGTTGCTGGACCTGGAAGCACCATTGATAGCAGTAGTAGCAGTAGTACTGGAATAATCGTTTCGCTTCACCTCCAAATCATTAATGGTGGTGGCTTTTACAACACTGCTGGCGCCGTTCGTGGTGCTTCTGGCACCATTGATACTGGCGGATGAACCGTTCTCCTTTTGGCGGGGCTTGATAATCAGATCGCTTGCTTCTGCCAAACCACCAATGGACGCACTTTCAGCAATCCACAGACCCGGTGCAGCAGATTCTTCCGAGGCATTGGATACTCCGGTTCGCGATCGAGCCTTTTCCAGTACAGCCTTGACTCTCTTGCTCACTCCTAAACCGTTGTGCGACTTTTCTACAGGACGCGACCATGATGATGATGATGACGATGTTGCTGTTGTTCGTTCGGAACTGTTCTTGTTATTATTATTATTATTTTCGCTCGTCATGGATTGTTGTAACCTTGATGCGTTCTTGCCTCCTCGTGCCGATTGAAAGACCGATTTGACTCGTCGTCGAACCTTGTACTTGCTCGAATTTTCTTCGCTGGGTGACCACCAACTGCTTTCTCCTTCCTTGAGGCTGTGACCATGACTGCCTCGTTGAGACTGATATAATGTACTACTACTTACTCTAGTACTCGCATCTGTGTTCCCATAGTAGTATGCTGAGTGGTGGTTGGGGTGGAGTGGTAAATGTTGACGATAACGATGTAATTGTTGAACCCTACTGTTCTGGACAGGATATAATGTCTGGACTGTCAAAGCCGAAGCAAGATGATGATGGGTACATAATAAAACCAGGATTGTCGAAAGGACCATCAGTTCCATAGCTCGTTGTCCGAAGGCTTTTTGGTTATAATATGATTCTGCCATATTCATTAATGAGTAGGGTTGTGGCTTGTGGGATGGTTCAGTTGTAACCTCAGTTTTCTGTGCTGGTGGGATGAATGAATCTTGTCTTCTTTTTGTTGTTCTATTCTTTGCTGTGCCAAATGGTTATTATATTATATATTATTATTATAGAAATTCGTTGAACTCGGTGTGCATTCTGATGTTTCTCTTTGATAAAACACTGTGCTGGTATTGGCTGGCTGACTGTAGTTTAGCCGAAATGACTAGCGATAAAAGACGGAGCTGATGGATTCGTCCAAGGAGTTTATGGGTTTATCTAGCTAGTACAGTAGTAGTCTAGCTAGTAGCTCTGAATCAGTTACTGTGTTTGTCGAAGACGTAGCTGTTTTCTCAAAGCATCGTCGTCACACTTTTGAGTCCGTTTGGATGATTCATCGAAGAAAAGAATCGATTATTTATTTCTTCCGGACGCTCACATACCTCCAAGTGGAAGACAAGAGTCTGCTTCAACCTACAACCGATATAATAAGAATTTTGATTGGTCTAGAAGCACGACTTGATTGGCCATTCGTGCATCAATCGAGTACTGGTAGACAGGCTAGTATGCTAGCTACTCTAGTACTGTAGCTACTAGTAGTAGGGCTGCTGTTGCGAGAAAATTACAATAATACTAGACTATTGTAAATAATTCCATGGGAGTGATACGTAATAATGTACCGAGAGACAACTAGTTTATTATCCCCATTATTTTGTTGAAAAATAAATACTCGAATCAATGCTTTTTTTAGTACCCAGCGGCGAACTTCACAGTCCCCGTCGTGTCCCTGTGTTGCCCCTCGACGATGAATCCGACCAATCATCTCACAGTTCCTAAAGTTTTCAGATTTGCTTTGCAGTCGCGTTCGGTCCGGCTGGTTCCTATTGATGAGGATGATGATGACAAACTACTACCGTACCTGGTACATAACATGCCACTATGCTCACGGTAGAAACCTACGGAATACAGTTAGAGTACTCTACTACAGATCTACTAGTAGTGCCTTCTGGTAGCACATCAGCCACACATCAGCCACCAGAGCGAATATAGAAAGCTGCTGTACTGCATGCTTTTTAATCCTCAGTTTTGTTGCTGCTATATTGCGTGCTGTACTAGCTCAACCAGGAAGATACTACTAAAGCGCTACACTACTAGATAATTCTAGACTCTACTAGTAGTAGCTACTGTACGAGGAAAAGCAAAGGAGGGGAGCACCAACAAATTCTGACGTAAAAATTGCAGACATGCACGATAATGTGTGCTAACTTCCTTTATGTACACCTCTACCTAAATAGCTACTTTAAACGTGATACGTCAGTCATTTCTTACTCCTATACTACTGCGTGTTCATGACTGAGAGGTCAAGTGTGACGCGCAAACCTTTGTTTCTGGCGAATGCTTGGTCTTTAAACGGTAGGAGCTATTACAGCCATTGGTCCCTCTGCGCGTGTACCAAGCATTGCTCCTCCGCATGAAAAAACAAAAAAAACAATTCGGCTCACTCGCACGTTGCTGCTGCTGCTGCTGCAGATCTTCTCTTTCCTGGTGCACTTTATTATTATTATTATTTATTTCCTTTGAATCTTTGAAAGGTATGTAGCGCCATGAGATAAAAACCCACACTGACTTCTATTCATCGCCAGAACCCTTGAAATGGCGACGATCATCATGCTGGAACATGGTTAGGCGGAACTTTACTTTGAAAGATGAAAGGAAGATTCAGATGAAACAAAAATCCTACTCAGCAATGCTTCTTTTAGTCATTTCATTATGCGCTCCCCAAAAACTTTGCCAGATGATTTTCTGGGCACGCTCAACTCTTTAGAAGTGGCTGGTTGGATCAAATTGAGTGATGGAGTGGGAAGGAGAGGCATTTGTGTTTGACCTGGAACTAATCTTGCAACAGATATCCGAGCCAGCCCTCAAATGATGCATCCTTTCGTTCACAAGAAACGACCTTCCGCCGTGCTACCAGCGATAACTCAATGCGATCTAAACCCTTGTTGCAACAGGAAACTTCTGTCAATTTTTACTCACGAATTCTTTTGTTTCCATTTCCACTCTGCTGCTCTGCCCGAATTAGAATAATTATATTTTACCATGTCCTCTGAATTTTTGATCAACTTTATGGCCGGTGGCGTTTCCGGAGCTGTCGCCAAGACATGCACTGCCCCCATCGAGCGTGTCAAATTGCTCATCCAGACACAGGATGCTAACCCCAAGATTATCTCTGGAGAAGTCGCCCGATACACTGGTATTATTGACTGCTTCACCCGTGTCTCTGCCGAACAGGGAATCAAGGCTTTCTGGCGGGGTAACCTTACCAACATTATCCGTTATTTCCCAACCCAGGCCTTTAATTTTGCCTTCAAGGATTCAATTAAGGCTATGTTCCCCAAGGCCGACAAGAAAACCGAATTCGGAAAATTTTTCGCCATCAACATGGCTTCGGGAGGTCTTGCCGGTGCCGGATCTCTCATGATTGTCTACCCATTGGATTACGCTCGTACTCGCCTTGCTTCCGATGTCGGAGCTGGAAAGCAACAATTCAACGGTCTTATGGATTGTCTTGCCAAGACTGTCAAGTCTTCCGGTATTGGAGGTCTTTACAACGGTATTGGAGTTTCCGTCGCGGGAATTATCCCCTATCGTGGAGTGTACTTTGGACTTTTCGATACTCTTTCTGGATACAATCCTTACCAAACGGTCGACAATAATATCATCCGTGCCTCTTCCAAGTTCGCTTGTGCCCAATTTTCCGCTATTGCTGCCGGATATGCTTCTTATCCCATGGACACTGTCCGTCGTCGGCTACAGATGCAGTCTGAGAAGCCCAAGGCCGATTGGGTTTACGCGGGAACACTTGACTGTTTCAAGAAGATCATTGCCAACGAGGGAACCGGTGCTCTTTTTAAGGGAGCTGGAGCCAACGCTCTCCGTACGGTTGGAGCTGCTTTGGTTCTTGTGTTGTACTCCGAGATCACCGCTGCGTTTGCCCCCAAATAAGTGAATTTTCTCGAAAGAAGAAAGCTTGTGGTCGGCAAGCACTGTACCTCAATACATTCGTAATCAATATCTGTGGCCAAATCATCAGAAATGACTGCAAGGCTTTCGATACACAATGAGTGTGAAGAAAGGTCCGATGCGAGGACACTTCAACAAAAATTCAAATCGGATTAAATAAGGATCAAAGTATTTGCAACGCTTTTTCATTATGAAAGATGCAATTAATGCCTTTATTACTTCTCAAACATCTAACGAAAAGGTGAGAAGATCATTATTCGCGATGATTCAATATGTGCGCCTAGAAGCTATCGAGAGCATTCGCTGCATGGGGTAGATCAGGAATTACAATCGTTCGCTTGATATTTTCCCAAAGTTGCTCTCCTAAGATCAGGCCAACCATAGTTTTCGTTTGCACACTCTTCCGTTTGTTCTGCAGCCAATGCCAAAATGTACAATTCGAACTGCTTGATACATCGTTTCTTTCTTCGTCTCTTCAATTTTTTGTTGAAGTTTTACAACCCCATGTTCAAAACATCCCAGGATTGCCGACAAGGATGCTCATGATTCCATTGTCTCCATAGCCGTTGCCGCCAAGGCTATGCAAAGCCAAAGCCAGCGCTTGCAAGATGGCCAGGATTGCCAACGCAGTCCTCCTGAATATCCCTTTCACTGATTGCCGGTGGGGGCAACGTTCGTGTTAGTCTCTTCAGACGCTCCATCTTTGGCGCTCATTTGGCATGCGAAGATTTTTGTTTGTTAGTTAATGAAGGCATTCAATTTGTAAAGAGTGTTGTTCTGAATACTGCGATGTAAAGGCTCTACGCTTCTCTGCTCTGGATTCAGTTCCGGCCGAGATTCTGAATTTGAGTAAAACAAGCTATTTGCCCGATACCTCTTTGGTTTATGTCAGCACATCATCTAATCATTGCATGCATGTGTAATAGAAGCGATTTAGCCGCGGACTTGTTTCTAGCGAACCTACAAATTTTGTTAAACTCGCTCGATATCGTATATTAGATATCGTAGACTTCAATGCGAAATAGTATTAGTGGCTAGTCAGGTTTTTCGTCGCTGCTGCTAGTCACGATGGATTGCGGAAAAGAAACACCACCCGAAAGTTTAGGCTCGGTGTTCCGCTTGGCAACGCGCCGGGTACAATCGTGAGCTGATATCTGACATGTCTCCATGGCTCCCGCCAACGTACCGGCGTCCATATAATGAGAGCTATCCGTCGATATCATTTCTTCGCTCAGATTGCCACACTTCTTCTCTTCTTGAAACCGGGCTCGCTTACGACTTTGACGGGAACTTTCATCCATACTGCTACCGATAGCGCTACTACTACTGGTAATAATTGCGAAAGCTTCAGGCAGCGGGCATGGCTGGTGCTCTTCAGAGGAAACAGAACTCCTCCTTCTCCTCCTCCTTCGGATAATATCTCTCGATTCTATCTTGCCACTCATATCAGTAGGAGCAATTGTACCGTTATGATTGTTGACGCTGTCATCCTCATCCTCGTCATCCGAAGACTCATACGACTCGAGTGTCGCCAATACTGCACTTTTCAAAAGATCTGAGTGGCAGGCTCCTCCGCGACGGGCACTGTGAACGGGGCGCAATCGTTGCTTCCGTGCTAGTCTCTCGGGAGTCATTATGGGGTAAGGCTCAGAAGACGAAGGAAATGATGAAGACAGAGAGGAGTCTCTTACACTCGCTGTACGACTGTGATGAATGACAGCAGTGGCAATTGTCGTCTTGGAGGGACCATTCTCGCAGCCACATTCATCCTTTTTCGAGGATGAGTCCAAAATGACAGAAGAGGGCGCTGCAAATCGACGGATCTTTCTACTCATTTTCCTGTCGTGGATGCTTTCCATGCCTTCTTTTGATGTTGGTTTGTAGGAATTCAATAAAAGAATTCATCATCCAGGATTGACGCGGCGGCGGTGCTGGTTTAAAAAAAAAGCTGAAAGATCCAATGATCTAAAAAGCTTGACCACTGAGAGATTGTAGGAAGCAGGAAGGTCTGTCGAGCTCTGCGTTCAAGAAATCTTGTGGATTTTGACTAGTCTAATATGCTCGCCGAAGTTTTTAGGGCTCCCGCAAACGCCGTTGTGCGTGCTGTGAAGAGGAGAAGGTGTCTTCTCCGAGCAAGTTGCAGCGTCATCTGTCACTCAATTGGATGAAAATATCATTATTTGAATGTGGTACCTGGGGTACCAGGTATATGGATACTAGTACGGAAACAGATTGTCTTTTTACCTGTTTCAAATAATTACAGTGTTGATGGCACAATCATCAGTAGTAGTGCTGGTAGACTTGAAGGCAAGGAACTGATACTAGTAGCGGCTAGCTAGTACTATGAATAGTACTCTACTAGTATCCATGAGACATTCAATCGGGCAAGTCTTGTGGATATTGTTGACCGTTAAGGAGGGTTTTAGAAATAAAGTTATAAAAGCATCTATGAGAGATGAGAAAAAAAAAACTGAATAAAATATGATAAAATAAAAAATAAATAAATGAACTGAGCTGGGTCAAGTATTCTACAAGGACCCTTTACGTCTTCATGTTGTGTACTCGAGTATGCAGTAGCGGATTCCTTACTACTTCCTCGAGTATATAGTTTAGCTTAGCTTAGCATTGTAAACAATTCCAACAAAATCTAGCACCTAGTATACCCAATATGGTTCCAAGACAAAACGGAGACAGAAAGCCGCATACCTTGCTATCGTCATTAGGGGAATTCTAATCTTTCGGAAGAACCTTCTGGATCGTTTTATTCTTTTATCAGGAAGGATTATCGAAACGAAAGCGTTGGCAATAACAAGCGAAGTGCTTGATTCATGATGAATGCAGATTCGGAGCGAACTGCACCCCGAGGTAGACTTGTTCAACGCTTCTTGTTGGTGGACGAATTTTTGCCTTGCTCGATTTCTGAGGGCTGTTAGTAATAGGAGCTGGACCAAAGTCTGCATTACTGATGCGTTCTTTGTTCATGATTTCCTTTATGTGGAAACCATAACAATGTTGACTGCAGCCAGTTAGCCAGAAACCGCAGCATAATCCGAAGATGAGGAGAACTAGTAGCAGTCCTCAAATTGAGCATAGGCGTCAAGGAGAGAGGGCTGATAAACACTCCGACTTTTTACCCTACTACGTACCTACTCTACCTACCGTTGAGAGTTTGAGATTTGATAATTTCGACATGACTTAAAACTTGAATCGTGGTCGCAGCAGCGCTCGTAAAAGGAGGAGTGCAAATTTTGATTGCTATCTTTGGATATGGAATGCTAGGGAGACAGAAGCATTCTCGTAACAACGTTGAAGACCAATGACCTCCAGCTGTGATGAGCGAAATGCATGAAGTATGAAGAGAGATCATAATAATATCAAGTAGTAGTCGTAGTTAACTCTGGCGCCTGCAAAGCAATTACTTACACTAAGATGACTGATATTTGGACCAAAGTTAAGAATGCCGGCAGCTTCGTGAAGGCTGCAAGCCTAAAAACCAAGGCGAAGGGTGAGATTGCCTTTCTGGATAACAACATGAAGGGTCGAAAGCAGCAATTCGGAATCGAAATGTATGACCTTATGCAGCAGAAGAAGACATTCGGCGGAAAGGGCGAGAGCGATCCCAAGGTTGTTGAAGTCTTTGAGCAAGCTGAAAAGGACATTGCCATGATTATTGAAAAGAAGGATGCCAAGCAGGGAGAAATCGATGCCCTAGGTGCCGCAGATAAAGAGCTTCCCGCCGAGTCGGTTAGCGAAAGAGCCAAGAAGGCTGGTAATCAGGCCAGGGATGCTGCCATCAAGGCAAAGCTTCAGGGAGAAATGGCTCTATTGGATCGAGAAATCAAGATCAGAAAGCAGCATTTTGGAATTCAACTCTTTGATGCCATTATGCAAATGGACAAGTATGAACCTGTAGATTCCGAAGTCAAAAGTATCCTAGACTCCGCGAAGCAGGACATTGGTGAACAACAGGCAAAGAAGGACGTCAAGCTTGAGGAAATTAATGTTTTGGAAGCAGAGCAAGGGGCGTCCCAGTCATCTCCTGCCGAATCCAACCCTGATGTATAGATTCGACCACGCTTGTTGTTTTGACAGTATGGCTTTGGCTAGTTGTTTCATACTTCATACTATCGGTGGTCACTAATGTTTGGTATTGCGAGAGAGTTTACGTAGAAACTGGTATACCTGGAAACATTTGTTGTCTTATCAATTCTACATTGGCTGGCACTATATACCTTGCTCGGAATGGATAAATTGGAGATCGTGCCGAGTATGCTCATGTGCTGTTGCTACGTGCAGGACTAAAAACCGGCAGAATCACGACAGAAATTGTGGATAACTAGTACAGTACGATTTCTATGTTTTTCATTAACGTTGCGATGCCGTGTATGATCCCTTGACGTATATTTTCATTAGCCTTATTATTGCTTTCGCCATCCAAACCAGCCTTTTTTCTTCGGGGCTTTTACTTGGACCTTTTCGGTATTCATCATTTTTGAAACCATTGGTTCAACTTGGACCGCTTCAACATGCTCTAGATGTCTTCTAACTTGCGTATCTGGTACAGTACACAATACATGTCCAAACTTGTTCGTGATCCCCACGCTTACTCCACCATGCGTTTCAATGGCATCAAAGAAAGCAGGCGGGGGTCCTCCGTGGTATTCAAAAAAATACGCGTGCATGTGGCTTCCTGCAAAGAGCGATTGACCGTTGATGTTGATAAAGTATTTTTCGCGGTGTACAGCCTTTTGAATGCCAGCGTATTCCATGGCCAGGACCACTTGTTCGGTGGACATGGCTTGCAAGTCTTCAAAATCAGCAGGTTTGGCACCAACTCCAAAATACAGCCTGCAAATCTTGTCCTTGTCAGCATCTGGAGGATAAACGCTACTGGTAGGTTTGTACTTATCGGCCAATGTGACTGACAAAAGGGTCGCAATAATGAGCAGGACCTTCATAGTGGCGTTTTTGTGTTCTTTGGGATGCGGGGAGGTTCCTTGGGAGTGATTGGATTGTGTGCGGGTCTGTGATCAAAAGTGAGAATACTTCACAAGCACAACAACATCAGAATACAAAAAGATAGACGAAAAATGATGATACTCTTTGCGACCAAATAGAAAAATTATATGGGCAGTCCGTTGCTTCTAGATTATACAGTAATTAGTAACGAGCAACGCCATCATGCGACGCATTTGAAAGGAACGTACCTTTGTTTTGTGATATGAGAACGATCGAACCTATCTACACAATGAGCTTCGACAAATCCAATAACTGAACACAACCAGAAACTGTCACTCTGTATCCCACTGTTCCTGTTGCTCGGACAGATCAGATAGTCGCAACGAAGTCATAATAGGCACTAGTAGGCACTACTAGCAGTAGCTACTAGGCAGTCTGATGTCTGATGGCTTGAGATTTGAGATAAATGAAGGAACTTTTTCATCGCTGTGAAAACATAGATATCTTTGTGACGGGATTGGGATGCCTTTTTAATCACCAATGACGTTCTTGACGAACAATTTCGACCATGGCGCTCTTTTCAATGCATACTGGTACAGGTACGTGGTAGAGTACTACGCTAGTACTCCGAATTTAATAGAAAAGATAGATAAACTAGACTACTACTAGACTCTACTCGAGTACGGTAGCTAGCTAGAGTCACTACTGTGGAAGCTAGGGTCTACCTCTAGCAAAAAAACAAAACAATATGGCAGTTTAGACAACTTATTAATGGATAGAGTAGGAAACAGTTTCCCCACACAACAATCTCAGATAAGAGAAGAAGGATAAACAGAAACCCCCTTTATTTCTCAAGAATACCATGGAAGTTCGGAGAATTCATCACATTTTGGTTGGAACATTAATATTTTTAGTTTGTGGTATTTCTTCATCACTAGCCTTCACACGCTCATTCGGTCACATTTCTACCAAAACAGCTCTCAACATGGCCAGCCAAAGCACCAGTACCAAGCCCAAACCCAACTTGCCGATTCCAGATCCCATCTGCTCTACCGAGCCAGGATCTTGGGCCTTTGATACCATGAGTCGACGAGTCGACGAAGAAATATTGCAACGAACCTGGGAGGACATGGAAGACGACTGGAAGAAACCCGAGTTTGCCGAAATCAAAAAACGGTTCCAGGAGCTCCGCGAGGACTTGCAAAATGCGGCAACCCGTCAATTAACCTATTTGGATGATCTGCCGACGGATGCCAGTCCGGAACGTCAAAAGGAGTGGAAGGAATGGAAAGAAATTCTGGACCCCTGTATTGCCAAGAAAGATACGTGGTTGAGCGCTCCCTGGATGGTTACCGAATTTTATGTCTACCGGAGACTCATGCAAGCCATTGGCTACTGGGACAAAGGAACTCCTGGATACCTCTACGATCCCTTCATCAAGCAAAAGCGGAACGGATTGACCAGTTCTGTAGGATCCGCAGAGCCCATGTTGAAACGGGTTCCAACCTTGCCCAAGGACGCCGAAGGCATCAAATTGGCGGCAAGCATTGCCTTATGGGGGAACAAAATGGATCTAAGTTTGTGGCCGGCTGATGTTGACAACACCAATGTCGATGTCTTTTCGGAAATTCTGGCCAGTGCCAAGGAAAATTTGTTGCACGACGATTCCGATCTCTTGGCAGCTCATTGTGATAAATTGCGCAGCAAGGGTGGTGGCAATGTCGACATCATAGTTGACAATGCTGGATTCGAATTAGTCACGGATCTGGCCCTGGCACAATATTTGATCGATTCGGGCATTGCCAAGTGCGTCACCTTTCAATTAAAGTCACATCCGACGTTTGTGTCAGACGCACTGGAAAAAGATTTGTTGGAAACTGTCGAGCACTACGCCAGTTTGGATGCTTCCGAATTTCCCAATGCTCAAAGGGCGGGTGCTATCTGGAAGGAATTCTTGAACAAAGGCCAATGGAACTGCGCGGAAGACAACTTCTGGGTCCAAGCGTATGCCATGTGGGACATGACCGAACCGTTGCGATCCGAAATGGCCGCTCGCTGTGATTTGGCCTTTGTCAAAGGCGACGCCAACTATCGGAGACTGCTCGGTGACTGCCTTTGGGACCACACAGCGCCCTTTGAAGATGTCGTGGGTTGTTACTTTCCTTGCCCGGTTTGCGCACTGCGAACATTAAAGGCCGAAATTGGATGCGGTATGGACGCTGACCAAGTAGAGCGTGCCAAAAACCTTGATGCGAAGTGGATGGTAAACGGTCGCTTCGGTGTCGTTCAATATGGAAAAGGTGCAACGTAGGTTGGTTGTGGTTGTCCTTTATCATAAATGTTACAGTATTGAATGAAAGAGCCTAATGTAGTAGAGTAGTATTTAAGAAAAAGGTATCTGCATGTTTGCATTCAATGCATTGTATTGCTCAATCAGACTGACTAAAACGGCATGGCTTAGTTTAATTCTTCTTCTTCCGATGATAACACTCGCCCCAAGCGCAAACTGACTTGCTCCTGAGAATGCCAGTAAAGGCTTCCAAGTCCAAGCACTCCTCGTTGCTGCTAGAAATAGCGTGATCCTTGTCATCCCCCCATCGAACCAGCTCTTGGGGAGTACCACGTCGATACTGTTGAGTAGGGTACTTGGTTTCGGTGGGCACTACTTGTGTGTCGGGAACCAATTGGCATGTTTCTTGCAAATAATGCACCATGGTAGTAATATCTTGTAGCGTAACACTGGGAGCATTGTCATCGCTTGAACTGTTGTTGGTCGCACTCAGATCGTATCGTTGTTGGCTATCGTCGCTGTTGCTGTTGTTGGTGCTGGTGGTGGATTGTTTTTCCATGACTTCGTACAAAATACGAATTCGCTCTGATACTGGTCCGTTCAAAGCCAAGGATAATACAGTCAGCCAGAAGGATAATGGCATGCTGACTTCATTATCTTTTTCGCTCATAGGGCTGGCGAAATCGTCGGATGAAAAGGATGTTATATCGCCACTGTTTCCCGAATTCTTGTTTTCGCTTTCTTTGGAATTATTTAGTTTGTTCTCGAAGGCTGCAATTACAACGCGATCTAATAAATGACCCATACCGATGGTACATCCTTCTCCTTTTTCTTTCACCAACACTGTCCTAACTTGCCTGACAAAGTCGGGATACGTCATGCGCCCTCCCTTCTCGTGAGCTGCAGCATAGACATGATGGACAATCGTTCGAAATAACTCGGGTGTCAATTCCGAATTGGCTTGACGTAGTTCATCGATTTCGAGTGGATCGATCGAGGCGTCAATTTCCAGCTGTTCTCGAACAGCTTTCATATTGGACGTCCCGTACGAACTGCGAACCAACGACGCAATTACCAAGGCAATGGCTGTCAGAAAGACTTTTCCCAAATTGTCCAAAAAGAAATCACGAATGGGCGCGTGTGTGGCATTATCTTTGGAGGATGCAGTTGTCGATGCCTCGGTGCTCAGACATCTTGTCGCGAAGCCCCGCGGAGTGGATATTTTAGAAGGCAGGATAAATGTATAGACATCTCTTCGTTTAGCACTGGTTGAATACGCAGATGGGGCAGTGGTTATGGTAGTGTCCCTTCCTTGATGAAAGGAAGATCGCAGTACAGCCGAGAAAATGACACGAGCACCAGACAAAGCTGTCGTTCGTCTTGACAATCTTGTTGTTGTAGAAGCGATCATAATGATGCTATCTCTCCTATTCAAAAGATTGAACAAATAATTATGCTCTTTTTTATCTGCTCGAATGGAAAGTACGATGGATGATGTTTAAAACAAGCTTTTTCACCTCCTCGCCAGGTCTACAACACTCCCACTGTTTAGCAGTTCATGGTACGCACACTATTTCCTAAGGCAACTCATAACCCAATCGGCTTACCAGTTCGAGTAAACTTTTTTCGTTGTTCCCTGCAGCTCTGCTCTCGCTCTAGTACCAGTAGCACTACAAGTTACTCGGAGCAGTAGCTAGCTTTAGCAGTAGTTCCTATACTCCAGTAGAAGTAAGCAGCAAAAATCATGCGACCAGAATAAAGCTCCGTATTATTTGTTCAACCATTGTCCTTTCACTTCGAGCCTTTTTGTTCGAGCCAAAACTTACTGATAACAAAAAGATCTTCGACATCTTAACAGAATCCATCTACTAGTCTAGTAGTAGTGAAGGTATTTTTTTGGAAAGTCGAAACATTCAATGCATACTCCGCCACTTGACCGAGACCCACCTCTTCCTACGGTATCACATCCTGACTACTACTAGCTAGTCTAATAGGCTGCTGTGAACTGAACTCTACTCAGTACCTCAGTCTTGGAACTCAGTAAAGTGATAGAGTGTGCGTCTAAGAATTTCGAGCTCAAGATCCAATCATCAAAGAATCAAAAAAATGTTTGGATTTGCCATGTGTCGACTTCAGAAATCAATCAACTAAAAAAAAAAGTGTTTGCTGCAACTCAGCATACGCATAATGTTTAAAGAATAGAGCAAAAAGAAAAAAACATGAGGCAAATCTATCATTTGCGGTTCTCCCTTGGAGCTTGGTGGTTGCTGCTGCTGCTGCTGCTCTTGTCGACACTACGACAATGCTCACTACCTGTAAAAGCTTTTTCCGTGGCATCATCATCATCTCCTGGCCGAAACCGAAACACAGCAGTTAGGACATTATCATCAAGCCACCTGTTTCAAAGCTTGAGCAATACTCCCGATGCTGCCGTACACGTGGCAGAATCCGTTCAACCATCGGTCGTGCTCGTGACGCCCAAGGGAGTTCGGAATATGACAGCACGAGGATCTGGTTTCATTTTGAAGCAAGAGGATGTTCCAGATGCTGTGGTGTTGGCAGCCAAAAGAAAAAATGATGACGGTGGAACCTATATCATTACATCAGCACACGTGGCCCTTCCTGGATATTCGATTGAGATTGCGAGACCTTCCGCCAATTTCAGTGACAGAACTGCCAACCCTATGCCGGCAACAGTGGTAGCCCGAAATGCCACTTTGGATTTGGCTCTCTTGTGGACGAAGGAATCCTTGTCGGATGAAGATAGTGGCATTGGCTTGACGTTGTGTCAAAACGTTCCACCTGTTGGAACTTTGGCATTTGCCCATGGTCATCCAGCAAGTCGCTTGCGAGGACCCGCTATGACATCTGGTATTGTTTGCGGTGTAGCGGATGGACTTGGCGTACCCGACGATTATGATGACCAACGTCCTCAACGGCAGCCTACCAGCAATAATGATGCCACAATATTTGTAGTTACAGATGCTGCCATGTCGGGAGGAATGTCTGGTGGACCGTTGGTGGACAGTACGGGTGCGGTGTTGGGCGTCAATGCCTTGATTCGGCCTGATTTACGGGCCCTGGGAAATTATGCAGTCAGCTCCCTGGAAGTTTTGAACTTTCTCAAGTCTATACCATTGCTGGAATCTTCTAAAGAAAACGTGTCTGAGGTTGGAAAATTCCAGATTTGGCTCTACAATGACCCCATGAACAAGAAAGCTCGAGTGTCTGGAATCCTCAATTCAGTCGCATCCTTGGATGGAGACAAAGCCAACGAAGTTATGATGGAAGCTCATTCGACAGGCCGTGGTATGGTTGGCCAGTACAAAGATCAAGCAACCGCCGAGTCTATCTATCGTTCGTTACGGGAGCAAGATCTATTGGTAGAGATGGAATGACAAGTTTTGCGCTCCAAAGCTTATCCGGGTGGAATCTTTCCCTCTGTTATTGTTGTACAAGTTTTAGGTCAAAGAGTTTTTCGTTGTTCCGTTTGCTGTTTTTGCCTCCTGTCTAGTTTTATTTACACTACTCTCGACGTTACGATCGCGCGGCGGACTTTTCCTTACCTACTGTGCAATACAATTCATAGCTCGGTCTCGCCAGTTTCCTATGCCTTGGGAGCTTCGCCACTGAACAAGTCATGCCACGAAAGTACGGATAGATCGGAATCAATCGTATTCCGGTTGCTTTTCGGCAAACGAACCAAATCTGCAAGTGAGAAGACACAGCCCGCGAGTCTTGAGCTGCGCTACTAGAGCTCCTGAATACACGCGCACACGTACACGTTTATGGATGTTCTCGTCAAACAAACCGAATCTTTCAGTGCGAGGACACAGCCTGCAAGACTTGAGCTACGCCAGAGTCGCTAAGAGCATGCGAACAAATACACGCTTATGGAGCTTCTCGTCAAACACAACGAATCAGTCAGTGCGAGGGCACAGCCTGCAAGAATTGAGCTACGCTAGAATCACTAAAAGTACGCCAACATACACGCTTATGAAGATCGCACGCCCCAAAACAGCTCATAATAATTGCTTAATTGTTTTTGCCAGGACCAATCCACGACTGAGATTATGATAATACATACATAATATTATTATGTACGTACGTAAGCAGGATTCCGAAGAAAAATTTGATTTTATGCAACCGTTGCATCCAGAACAATCATATTTCAAATTTCAACAAAAACTTTGATACAACAACCATCATGAAGAACCATCTCGAAGAACCATCATTAAGAATCCTCATGTACATTGGCAAGAACCATCATCACGAACCATAGAATCTCAATGAAAAATTTGATACAACCATCAGCCATCATGAAGAAGGAAGAACCATCATGAAGAACCATCCTCCTCTACTTGAAAGCATTCTGCATGAACAAGACATAAAAACACAAAAACACGACAAACAATGAAATTCATTCATATATTCACTCTTTTGCTTGCTGCTGCTGTCTCTGTGCAGGGCGATCTACCTTTTCTCAACGACGACGACTGGTTTATGCTTGTAAGTCATGCTGGCGGCGGCAACACATGTGGTGGTGACGACCAGGCCTTGTTCTGTGCTAGGACAGAGAATGGAAAACAGACATCTGGTACGCATGTTGTGATGGGCGATGAGTGTCCATGGGATGAAACGAGTGGATGGAGAATTCAGACCGCCAAGGATGGCAATGGCGTTCTTTTGATGCTTGGAAATGAAAACGGCTACAGTGGAGACAAAGATGCACTCTGTATGCAAGCAGGGTAAGTGACGACCTAGGTCTAATCGTAGTATCTTTTACTGGCTCATATATTATATGCAAGTAAAGCGAACTCTGCTAACTGTTGTGTGCGCTCCTTCGGCCGTTTATCAGAGATGGAGATCGGAGATCGAGGATCCGCATTCTTCCATGCGATATCAACCATCCCTTGCAGCGCTGGGTCTGGAAGGATTACGGAGAAAAATGCAAAGACGCAGGAGGCAGGATCAAGTTGCAAAGTAATAAAGACCTTTGTCTCACCTGGTTTGGATACGACAAGGTCAAGCCCAATCAGACGAGACGAATGATTACCATGCCTTGCAAGGACCTCAACGGCATGGAAGCCAAGTCCAAAGGTTGGTTTGCATATTGAGGCGCTCCCTTCATGTACTAGCAACACGATAGGAAATGAATTAATTCGTATTTGGAGTTCTCGATCATGAATATCAATTTGCGAAAGTCTGGTTGGTTGCAAGACTACCGAATATATAATTGTACATTGTAAACCATAGTAGCGAACTTAGTTTATTCAATAGCTTAAATTGCATTGTTTTCCATCTAATTCTCGACTGTAAGTTATTAGAGTAGTGTTAGAGAACTTGAAGAACTGAATTGCTTTCCAACTCTCGTTTGTATTGGTTACTGGTTACTGGAGTTTATTACGTGCTGTGTGCTGCACGCAAAACTACTAGCTCGAGGATGATGGAGCTCCTCCCAATCCTTCATAACGCGAGTTGATAATTTAAGCCAGCTGCATGCGATTCTGCGCTTGACAGCAGTGTATCATTTATCTATTTCTTAGCACAACCTATTGACCCAAACTCAGTTTAACGTTTAACCCAACCTTTCTTTTTATCTGCAGTAGGGTTAGAACCCTTCAAGAGGGACACCTGGGCTTTCCTGCTGGTATCATTATTTTTCGCAGTTGCCTCTGCAACCATTATTAGACGCCGCACGTATTAATCGAAAGATTAGGACGTCGCCGTTCTGTGTAAACCAAAAGTCTTGGAAAATACTGTAGTGACATAGCCACAACTGTCAATCATTTTCTCAGCCAGCTACCATCATCTGGTCTCGTCCGCCACTATGGAAACCACGCCGAGTAAAGTAGTACAAAAAGTCAGGATGCAACGATTGCAAACTCAACATACTAATAATGAGAGTCTATAAAACTTTTTGAACCATGCTTTCCTCGTCTATTTCTTTTTTAGTTTGCTGGCCAAGCGAGCCACCTTCTCTGCCTTTGTTTTTGCGGAGGCTTCAATTTTCTCCTGGCGAATGGCAGCCTCCTTCGCTGCTTCATCCTCCAATTGGCGCAGAATATCCTCCTTGTAGTCGTCAAAGCCAGCTTCCCACTTTGTCACACCTTGCTTTTCAACCACCCAGAGGTCACACTCACATTCCTCAATCAACCGCTGGTCGTGGGTCACAACGACGATGCCACCATTGAATTCGTTAATGGCATCACACAAGGCATCAATCGTTTCGACGTCCAAGTTATTGGTGGGTTCACTGTTGGAAATTGGATTGAATGGACAAAGGGCAAATGCAGGTTAGTGATACAGAAAAGCGGAAAGTAAAGGTCAAGAAATCATCAAACACATAAAAGCAAAACTTACTCCAGCAACAAAATGTGAGGCTGCGACAAACTCAAGTCTACGAAGACGACACGAGCCTTTTGTCCACCGGACAAGTCGCGCATTGTTACCTCGTGGGCATGACCTTCCAAACCGTACTTCCCAAGGCGATTGCGGACGGACTGATACGTTTCCTCTTCGAAACGATCTCGCAAATGCTGCACTGGGGTCTTGTTCATGGGCAAGCGATCCACAAAATGCTGATTGTAAATACCCATTCGCAGACGAGGATTTCTCTTGACTTCACCCGTAGTAGGGGTAATCTCGCCCGTTAGAAGCTTCAAAAGTGTACTCTTTCCCGCTCCATTAGGACCAACAACACACAGGCGGCTGTCCATATCAATCCCGAAATCAATTTCATCAAAAATGACGGGATTCTTCGGCGAGTAGCGAAAGTGAACTCGATTGACTTCAATGACAGGACGGGATAGCTCATTGACTTCTGGAAACGTTATTTTGACTTCGTATTCCTTGGGTCTCTTGATCAATTCTGCCATTTCGGCCGTTTCGGTTCCAGCTGCAATGGCTTGGTTCTTTTTCTTCTGACTACGAGCGCCGACTTCACGCTTGCTATTTTTCTTGACTTCATCTTGCGCCTTGGCTTTGGACTGACCGCCCCGTTTAAGCTCTCGCAGTCGCTTCTCTTGCTTCTCATAAGCCTTTATTTGTTGTTCGAACCGAGTTCGCTCCGCCTTCTTAAAGCTGTCATAGTTGCCCTTGTACGAGATCAATTTCAAATCTTCAATATGCAAAATCTCTTGACAAACGCTGTTCAAAAAGTTTTGGTCATGCGATACCACAAAAAGCGTTTTCTTCCAGCTTTGCAGATAATCATCCAGCCAAATCACGGCGTTAAGATCCAAGTGATTTGTAGGTTCATCCAGCATTAGCAGGGTTGGTTCAACAAAGAGTGCTCGCGCCAAGGAAATACGCATACGCCAACCCCCACTAAACATTTTCGTTGGTTTGGTTTGCATTTCAACACTGAAACCCAATCCGAAAAGAATTCGACGAGCCTTGGCTTCAGCAGAATCAGCTCCCATATTAGTCAATTCGTCAATGACAACTTGCAAGCGATCTATCTTTTCCTCCGATTCATCTCCAGCATCGACAGCTGCCATTAAAGTCCTTTCTTCCTCCATTAGGTCCCAGCGCACCTTGTCAGCTCTTAAAACGGCTTCAACGGCGGGTGTATCATCTGCAACAACCTCTTGTTCGACGTACAAAAAATCAATGCGAGGAGGGAGCTTCAAATCCCGTGATGCAATCATTTTGAGCAACGTAGACTTTCCTTTTCCATTTGGACCAACCAAACCGTATCGTCGACCGTGAGCAATATTCAAAACGGCATCCTTAAAGAGAATTTTTCCCGCTGCACTGATACTAAAGTTTGGAATGTTAATGTCGAGAGAGTTTTCCCATTGCGGATCTTTTTCGTTGAAGGCCGTCTGCGAGCAAGCAAATTGTGCTCCTTCTTTGGACGCCTGGACCTGAGTCTTCTCATACTCCGCCTCTCGTTCGGAGGCTGCTTTGATTTTGAGCAATTTCTTGCGCTCTTTATTGCTGAGCTTTTTCCCATCTTTGCCGTGAGTGGGCATCTGTATTTGAAAATGATGATTGTGGAATTTAGGGACAAAGAGTGACGACTCGCGGGGCAAAAAAAAAAAAGCATGCAACGCATCAGCAAAGAAACAAGCAGAATCTTACATCGTCCATTTCGTCCAATTTACTCTCTTCCGACATTTGTGCGTGACTCTTGTCACTCCAGACTTTATCGTCAGGGGCTCCATACACAACGTGTTCTTCCTCATTTGCCGCCGCAGGTTCAGCAATTATTTCTTCTGCCTGGGGTACCTCTGGAAGTGTAACTTTCTTTTTTGATTTTTTCACCTCCTCTCCCCCGGCTACAGCAGCGCTTCCTTCTTCTTCCGCTTTTTTCTTCAAAGCAGCTTCAATTTGCAATTCCAATTTGGATTTCTGTTTGGGTTTTTCCTCGACCTTGAGATTGTCCATATCTTTGGCAAGTCCCTCCGAATCGTCATCGCTGCCGTCCTTCTTCTTTTTCTTCTTTTCCTTTTTGGCTTTCTTTTCTTTCTTGTCCTTCTTTTCTTTCTTGTCCTTTCAAAAGTCAAAAGAATGATCAGTTTTTGAATCGATTTGCGAAAGGTATGAGTTCAGTTTTACGTTCAGGACAGCACACATAAAAAAAAAGAGATAAATCGAAGCTTACCTTTTTCTTCTTCTTTTTAGGCTCATCATCGTCAATGATCATAAAGGCCACTTGTTCGACCTCTTCGTCATCGTCTTCGTTTTCTTCTTCGTCCTCCAGAGCATCCAGATCAGCCAAATCGTCTTCTTCCTCCCCCGCCTCTTCTTCACTGTCCGAATCATCTTCTATTAAGGCAGCCATGCGGTTTCCTCCCTTCTTTTTCTGTTGTGCTTTTTTCTTATTGCTGTTATTGGACTTTTTAGCAGGTTGGGATGGCATGGGCACATCCTCATCATCGTCGTCGTCATCGTCACTGTCCGATCCGTATTGATTCTTGACTTTTCCACCGAGCAACATGGCCAAATTATCATCAACAATTTCATCGTCCGAATCGCTGTTGTCTTGTTTTTTATTCTTTTGTTGTTGTTTCATCATGCGCTTTTCCTTCCGCGACTGCTTTTTTGAAGACCCTCCTTCGTCCTCGGCAGCAGCTCCTCCTGCTGCTGCTGCTGCTGCTGTCACCTTGGGAGGTTCGTCTTCATCACTGGAATCACCCCGCTTTTGCTTGCCCTTTTTGCCTTTGCGAGCCATGGTAATAATAATATATCGCCGTTTGGTAATGTAGTATTAAAGTACAGTAATAAAGGGCTCGTTTCTATATTGGCTTATCTTAGCACAAGTTACAGTCGTTTTGCTGTTCTAGAAAACAGTCCACTAGTAGCTAGTAGTACGATAGCTAGCTAGTAGTGGTCTAGTTGCGCAAAGAAATGAGTGGAGGCAATGCGAATGACGAATGAAATACACCAGCAGTACTTAATCATGGCCGCTCAAAAATCAAACTTGCGGCGGTGCCTTCCATTCGTATTCGCCTTCATCAACATCTTTCATCACGTTTGGGCAACTTGGTTGTGGAAAGAACAAGTGAGCGTGCATATCACCCTTGCAGATAGCCGACGGTACTTAAGCTTTTAGCACCAGTTTGAGGTACTGGTAGTAGGCAGCAGCAGTGATACTCTCTACTACTAATAGTAGTACTGATATTCCTCGCTGGTAGCTCTAGTAGTCTACTATTGACTAAAAACAATAGTAGCAGAGGCAATGGAACCTTGAAAGAAAAGCTAGTATGTTATTTAAATTTAAGATGCTAAGTCCTTTCGAGGAGCAAAGCCCATAGCAACTTGTGCCGAAGTCAGCGTTTGCTTAGCGATCTTGCGGGCCTCGGCAGCTCCATCTCGCAGTACGCTTTCAAGGTACTCGTCGTCGGCTCGAACTTCTTCGTATCGCTTTTGAATGGGTTCCAAATGTGCCACCAAGGCATCTGCCAGCAGCGGTTTAAATTCGCCCCAAGTCATATCTTTGACTTCCTCGAGGATATCTTCCTTGCTTCGTCCTTCGCTGACGGCCAAATAAATGTTCAACAAATTCGTAGCCTCCGGTCGCTCTGGATTGTCCCATTCCAATCCTTTAATGACATCTGTTTTGCATCGTTTAATTTTGTCACGGATAACATTGGGTGGATCCAATATATTAATACGAGAGGCATCACTGGGGTCCGATTTGGACATTTTAGATGTACCATCCGTCAACGACATGATGCGAGCACCTTCCTTGACAATCAACGCCTCCGGTTCTACAAAGCTTGGTCGTGAGGGAATTCCGGCAGCCTTGCACCGTTTTTTGAACTGATTTCCTTTGCAGTACAAATCGTGGAACCGACGAACAATGTCTCGGGCCAATTCCAAATGTTGGCGCTGATCTTCTCCGACGGGGATTTGACCGGCCTGGTACAAGATGATATCGGCAGCCATCAAGACAGGATACCCGAAGAGACCAACACCAACGGACTCGCCCTGTTTTCGAGCCTTTTCTTTGAACTGAATCATGCGCTCTAACCAATTCATGGGCGTCATGCAGTTTAATAACCACGTCAACTCGGCGTGTTCACTCACATGAGATTGAATAAAAATGTTGGATTTCTTGGGATCGATACCTGCAAAAATGAAAAAATTATTGTAAGAAAGCATGATCACACAATATAGGATGGTCTTTTGTTGTCAACAATAACTTGTAGTCTGTTCTATTTATGCACAGAAAATGCATGATTGTGTCTACAAAATCATACACAAAGATTAACAACACAAATTGTGAACGTACCAGCGGCAATGTACAGGGCTGCACTTTTGTAACTATTTTCGGCTAATTCTGCAGGATCATGCGGCATGGTAATAGCGTGCATATCCACGATCATATAAAATTGTTCACGAGGAACAATGGTTCCATCTTCATCTCTTTCTTCCGTGTCTTGATTCTCGACCCATTGTTTGATGGCACCCAAATAATTGCCCAAATGAATGCTTCCGGTTGGTTGAACACCCGAAAGAGTTCGCTTCGTTTGTACTTTCTTTGGCGCGGCTGCTGGTTTGTCGGTTTCTGCGGATGCCTCCGTCGTGGCACTACGGGTTGCCATATTTTTTCTGTTTGTGAATTGTTGTTGCTGCTGTTGTTGTTGTTGAAAAGGCAAAAGAGATCGAGATTGAATGGATTTGGATGTGGATGTTGCGTGTTGCCTCATTGCTACTCCCCGGAATGCTAAAGGAACAAGCGCCCGGGCACCTTTCGGTAGAAAAGCCATCGTTATGATCATCATAATTGTTGCCAACAAAACCAAAACTCGTCTTGATGAGGAGCAACTTGATCTTCTACCAGAGTTCATTCTATTATGATTGACAAAGCTCTTTTGTTCACTTCTTTGATGAAGAGGGTCAAGGAAATTTTTCTCTAGTTTCTGGCAGTATGCTTCCTCGGCTAGCCTGAAAATGCAAGAAGACTACCAGGTAGTAGCTGTTCTCTCTTCAGTTGGTTTTGCTGTTGGCATCAACAACAACGATTTTTTGCTGATTCATCATTGCAAAAACAACCTTGAATAATGTTGTTGTCGCGTCGCAAAGTACGTCATATTGTTTTAATAAGAACGCACACATATTCCCAGAAGCCAGACTCGTTAGAAGCAGAGCCATGAGATGCCCACAATAAAGCGCGATGGTAGGGATTGTCTGCAATCAGTCATCTCGTTGGCGCTAAAAAGGAACTCTTTTGTTATCCAAGTGCCACAAAAATCATGCAAAGATGAATCAAGCATTCCAACAGCTCTGTTTTGGACAACCGGGGCCTGCCTCTAGATTGAGAATGAACGAGGCAAAAAGTCAGAAAAACCGAATTGGAGAGAAATAAATGTCTTGGCGAAAAAATGTTGGTTTTTCCATTCAAAAGAGAACAATGTATTTCTAATAAAGCGGTGGCTGATTTATCGTTGTTTATTGCAAAGTATGTACATGATTGTCAAGCAAGACACACACTCGATCGGCATTAGTAGTACACCAAATCGGTCAATCACAACATTTTCACTTGACTAACAAATAATAATAATAAATTCCAGTCGGTGCACATGACCAAATGTACGACGTTTAAAATCCACCATTGGGGTCCAAGAGTGTTCCCGCTACGACCAAACCAGCAATGAGGACTGTAATGGCACCGGCGGCAATGACAGCACCCCGTTGCTCTTCTTTCGTTTGTACTTCTACCAAACATTGCGAAATATCGCTCTCTCGTCCATTGTTTTCTACTTCGGTGATGCGGTACACCCATCCTCCTGGTCCGGCAGTATCGTCAAAGTAACGGTAGACACCTCCATCGATACCTTTGGTAGCAAGTGCCGGAGAGTCTTCGTAGGAGGCCAGTACTTGGAAGTCATCCGTTTTGGCAGGTCGGCGCTTCAGAATGAATCCCTTCGTATTGCTTTCGCGATCGGTGGCCCACGAAAGTTCCACATCTTCGCCGACAATCTTGCTGCGTAGACCACCTCCGGACAGTTCCTGTGCTTGAGAGTCCATGAGCAAGGCACCGGATACTTCCTGTTCCTGTTCCTGTCGCTTGCGACGGGCAGCTGCTTTCTCTTTCATAAGTTGTCGGATGTTGGCTTCATCATCTTCGGACACGTTCAACCAGGGAGCGTAGTCCACACCTTTGGCATTCCTATATTTGGTAACCTTTTTCTTTTTTTTCATTTCTTCTTGGACCATGGCCTCAATGTCATCATCGTCACTGTCGGAAGCAGCAGCAGCAGATCCAGAGGCAGAATTTCCAAAAAATGGAATCTTGTTCTCCGAGAGGATGACTGTTATTTTTATGTTAATATTTATGACACGTGCGCGTGATGTTTGGGTTTGATGCAAATCATTTATTTATTGTTTTGTGAGATTTTTTCAAATAATCCACAGAAAAGATTCGTGAAAAAGTAGTAATAATTTTCGAAAGAATGAGAATCCATCCAAAAAAAGCCCATCGAGTGTTGTAATGATATTAGAGTATATTATTATTATGAGATACGAACAGATAATTTATCAACAAGAATCAAAAATGAGATCATAAGACGAAAAAGTATTCCAAAGGAAGGACAAGTACATGAATTGTGCAACCAGAAATATTTAAAAAAAAAAAGTCTTTGAAATGCAAAACACACTTTTATGAACCTACCGCTTTTTTGTTGTGCTCCGATGACAGTTTTAGGTGGAGCAAAGGCAGTGGTTGTGCCAGAGATCAAGAGACAGCTGAGAATCAAATTGGTAAGTTTCATGGTATCCTTAAATGGGAGGTTTTGCTATTGACTACAATGGGGAAAAGAACCGGAAATAACAAATGTATTGTTTTTACAATGTTGCGTGTTGGTGTGTGTGTATCACAACATCATCGATCATCCTTATCTACATGGGGCAAGCAATTGAAATGAATCAGATCATCACTACTAGACTACTGACGCTTGTTTGCTTGCTTTTTTGGATACCTTTTCTTGATTAGATGTGATGATGTCACACCAACGAATGAATCTTCGCTTTCCACCCACCCGGGCATCTCTACGCTATATGATTGACAACCAACCAGTTTTGGCTTCCTTCGCTTTGCTCGTTTCACACTGCCCGATGACAAAAAAACATTCTTCTTTGGATAGTACTGTACGTAGTAGGTAGCAGGTCTCTACTCGTAGTCTATGAATGATACCATAGTAGACTAGACAGGTAGATTGTTCAATTATTTATAATAACAAAATAATAATCATTCGAAAAGTCTACCAGCATTAGATATTATTATTTGCCAAGAAAATTAAATTTGCCAACAAAGGAACGAAGAGATTTATTTTTAAAAGATAGACTGTTCAGTTGAGGAAAAATACGCAGAATACAAAAAATCAAGAACAAAGTTGAACAGCTAAACATGCGACCTCTTCCATCCAGACGTCGAATAATAAAAATAAGTATCCACGCTAAAGCGATGCTTGCAGCGGCAGCATCCGCGTTGTTGGTATCAACATCACCATCTCTGCCCACGTCCTCTGCATTTGTTCTTCCAGTACTACAATCGGGGAGGTCGTCGTTGAAGTCGTTGCCGTCGTCGTTGTTCATTTCATCGCGTGTTCAAGCCAGAGCAGATGTTTCGGCCGAAGAGGCACTGGAACGAACCAAAGCTCACTTGGAACGATTGAAACAGCGTGTTCCACGCAAAAAATCTGGTACTGTGGACAACAGTACCCAAGATTTGCACCCACAACAAAAGCAGAGCATTGCACTCGAAACGCTGTACGGACAGTACATTCTTCAGTCTGCTAATTCTCTCAAGCAAGAATTAAAATCAAGACGATTAAACAATAAGGGACGAAAACCAGATATGGCGAGACGATTGGCGCAACATGATCTTGCCTTGGCCAATATCAACAACACTTCGGAAAATGATTTGGAACCAGACATTCAAAAAATACCCCTCCTCAAGGATACAGCTGCTGCAGCATTCAAAGAAAATGACGACGACACCATTCCTAGTGCTTTATCAAAAGATAGTATTGATTCGTTTCCGTATCCTGTCACATTTGCCGGCCTGCCACTGTCAGAAACGGCTGCCAAAGCATTGCATCAAGCAGGATTTTTATACCAACCAAGTCCCATCCAAACAGCAAGTCTGCCAGCCATGATGGATGGTGAATCCATTCTGTTGCACGCTCCTACTGGTAGTGGTAAAACGGTGGCATATACGTTACCGGTAACAGAATATTATTGGCAAAACAACAATGCAAATATAAATGATGATATGGACGGCATTTCGGTCATTGTGACTCCTACTCGAGAATTGGCTACCCAAGTCGCTGGAGTTGCTTCTACGTTGGCTCCTCCGGGATGTGTGCGATTGGTTGCCCAACCTTCCAATCTATCCAATGATGGGTCCAGAGATCGCAGCGACCGGACCACGGAAGGCCGAGGAAAGCCACGCATCATTGTCGGTAGCGCCAAAGTCATTGTGGCCAGTTTGTACGGGAACGAGAAGTATCCTGCCTCTCCGACACCCAAACCGGCTGCTTTGGAATTTTTGAAATCAATTCGTATCTTGGTATTGGATGAAGTTGACCGACTGTTGGTCGTGCAGAACAAACACGTGTCCAGTAAGAAGCACGAAAAGCCAGCCGCCATTTTAGCCGCAGCTGTGGCTCGTCATACGCTGGGAAGAGCTCAAATTGTAGCTGCCAGTGCTACTGTCGGTCGTCCCCTGAGACGAGAACTGGCGCGAGTCTTGGGATTGCCTCCACCCAGGGGTCCTCGAGTGATCGTGGCAACAGAGTCAATTGCGGACGCAGCTCAACAGGGCGGTGGCAGCAACAAAAAAGTCCCACCAGCCAGTAAGAATGGCGGCGTCCCGTCCTCTTCTCGGCTTGTTACCATTCCAGATACTGTCGAACATTTCATTGCAGCGGTGTCATCTAAAGATGATGAAAATAATAGCAGAGGTTCGGCTTCTTCGGGACAGCTATTGATTGAAGCCTACCGAGTTGTGCAAGAAGCCACGCGAGAGGATCCTCAGGTCCGGGTATTGCTAGTTTTAACGAGAGGATTCGGTATTTCTACACAACATGTGATTGGTGCTCTCCAGCACTTTCAATGCAAGCCCGAACCGCAATCACTACTCGACGCTCTGCAAGAAAACGTGGATGGTACGGATCGTCTGATGCAGAAACACCAGCAAGTGAGCGGAGCCACCGGTGTTGGACAATCCGCGTCTGGTAATGACGTGACCAATGAAAGCAGCGATGACCGTGCAGCAAACAAATCGTCTCTATGGGTAACAGGAGAAGATACTATTCGAGGAATGCACCTAGATGGCCTGGATTTGGTCATCATGGTGGGACGACCACGAGGGCCTGATGAGTACACGCACATTGCGGGTCGTACTGGCAGAGCTGGTCGGCATGGTAAGGTAGTTGCTGTCGTTTCCGACGAGCAAGCCAACATGTTAAGGGGTTGGGAAACTATGCTGCAAATGAAGTGGCAGACGTACAAAAGAGAGTGATAATAGGCCAACGAACAACACTGCACAAAAAAGAAAATTACTACGATGTTCAAAAAAAATGAGTGTAAACGATTTTTCATTCAATACTACAGGTTGACCCTCCTCTAAAAGTGTGAATTACCACACTAAGCTGCTGGATTCTCGTAGAGGGATTAATGACGCCCACGAAGTCTCCTGGTGCCTTGGTGTGGACAAATTTGAGGAGCCCACAACGGCCACCTGTAGTCCGTCATGATTTCTGTACTATTGACTAAGTATAGCGTGTTATCAGCGGTGGCCGGAATTGTTGTTTGAGGAGAAAAGCAAGTGAACCTGTTTGCTCCGTCTCGCCGGAGCTCATTGCCAACACCACATTCCAAAAAGAGGTCTTCGAAGAAATAATCTTCCCCACATAGAATACCAAGACTCAGCGATTTCTCTACAACGTTATTGTTGAAACTGTTGCAGCTCACTTCACTCTCATCGTATTCAATATGCGTCTGCGGTAGTTCATCATTAGATGTACACTCCTGTGGAACAAGTAGATTGAACAGAATTGACAATTTTTTAGTTTTCGAATCATGCGATGCACATCTCCAAAGATATGGAAGTTTCCACCACTCACATAAATCAGACTTCCTTGCAGACCCTCGTCTCTGCACTCAACAATACTATCGTCAATCACGTCACAAGCACTTTTCTCGCCGGTACTCTCAATAATGCCGATACTTCCATTCAAACATGTAATCTTCTTTGAAGCAATATTGCTTTCACAATCCCCAGGCAACACATAGGACCATACAGTCTGGAAGCGTACCACATACTGCCCTGCAGGAAATTGCGGTGTCGCTGGTTCGTCAATCGTTGGTATAGGGGAAGCATTCGAAGACTTGATACATTCTGGGAAATTATGTGGATCTGCATTCACAATCAACTGTTCAAAGGCAATCTGACATCCATTTGCACCACAGGTGCCTCCTGACAGGCAACTGTAGTTGCCATCCACATTCCAGAAGAAATTTTCGACCCCGCAGTCGGAATGCCTGTCATCCACTACAAAGGATTCGTCCAGACCATCTTCCGACGAAGGACATAGGACGGCCAGCTGTGCCATGTTGAAATTCTCTCCACTCCCCAGACAAAGACCTGGTGGCCCTTTTATAATGACGAACTCACCATCTACATCGTTGACACTCTCTCCGTGGCATTCAAATGAAATTTCACCCAAAGGCGACTGTCCTCCAAATCCATTTCTAGACACATAAACAGATTCAGTGCTCTCACAAAGCAATCCATAACGACCATCATTCAGCTCCAAAATTTGTGTTGGGTCATCTCCACTGCATTCAATGGTCGGACTAGATGTGATAACATTTCTGATATCTCTACTACCACAAACAATGACCATGCCAGGTTTAGCACCTTCGCAGCCTGGGCTCTGGTTTTGCTGAAATCTTGCTGTGTAGCTAACTTTATACGTTGTACCAGGCGGTGGCGTTAGGTCTTCCGTTGTTAATTCACTAGGAACTGCTGTTGCTGTTATTGATTCAGGAAAATCACCGTCGTTGCAATCATCAATTCCAATGCCAATCCCTCCAGTACAATTCGCAGTGGCTTCAAATTGATAGCAGTCACTGGGGCGTTGTCCACTCCAGCGATAATCTGTGCGCATAGAAGTGTTCGATGGAGTTTTTCTAACCAGCGGACTTCCTTTCGGAAAGTCAACATAGGATGTGCAAGTATAATTTCCTTCGTCAATATTGTAGTCGCTGTCGGCTCCACATTCGAAGAAAACGTCGTTGCTGCGAATCTCGGAACCACACAACACACCTAGTTGCAATAAATTGCCAACCCTCCTTTCAGTAGAAAAGTCAGTCTGACAAAAGGCAGTTGCAGAGACAACGTCTACTTGGGTTTCTGGCAACGTTGGTCCTGTGCATTCCTGAGGTTCATGGCGGTAATAAGATAGGGCAGTATGAGTTTTGCAGTGCGAAACGAAAATGCTGAATTCATCATCCTTTGTTGTCCACGAGCACTTACGTATGTCACCCCACTCCATCTGTTGACAAAATTTTCTCCCGTCGTTTCCTGGCACTCCACAACACTCTCGTCGACTTGAGTGCAATTGATATCATCAAAAAAGGGCTCGATGTTTTGAATCTTGGTTTCATTTAGACAAGAAATTCGGTTGGTTGGAAAGGGTCGACTGCCGCAGAATTCAATATTAATATCTATTTGCCACTTAGCTTCAAAGGTGGCGGCATAAGTACCGGGAGCCCATGGTATCTGCACGCTTTTCATGGGAGGTGCGTCACCGAGCGGTACTTCCTCTGGGTTCAAAGATTCGATGCATTCGTAAAAGTTCCGAAAATTTGCATGAACTTCCAATGGATCAAATGCGATGGTACTACAATCCTCTTCCTCGGAACATTCCCTCCCGGACAAGCAAGTGTATTGATCATCAAATTTTCCAGAACTGGTTGAAGGTCCTGCCGAGCATTCAAAATAGAAATCATCATAGAGAAAACTTCGGGATGCATCACCATCGGGACATTCCACGCCCAATTGGGCAACATGATAATTGCGACGACCACGACTACCACCACCACCAGTGTTATCATCCGTATTGGCAAGACAGGTACCATCTGTGCCAGCTTGGTATATTAAAACTGCCTCAACATCTTCTTCTGTGGTTCCGCTACATTCAAAAACAACACTTCCAAACGCACTATTTTGATCGGTTTCGTCTCGCTCCAGATAGAGATTCTCGCAAGCTCGTTGTGTTTCACAAGTTGTAGTGCACTGCAATCCATTCCACGCGCTATCTTCGCTGATGCTAGAGGTGGCTCGTGTACAAGCGATTTGTCCCGAAGATAGAGAGACGGGTGTCAAGTCACCTCGACAGAGAACTTGTATAGTAGGTGGAGCTCCCTGACATTCTGGATCCATTAAATGTTGAAAGGAAGCTTTGTACGTAGCCTTGAAGTTGGCTGCCTGTGGTTGCAGGTCCCGTTCTCCGGTGTTTGGTTTCGTGGTGAGGACGACAGCTGTGATTGTTGCAACCGTGGCAAATATCATAAAAAGGACAAAAATGTGTTTAGATGTCATCTTGTTATTGGAATCTCTCTCTCTCTCTCTCTCTCTCTCTCTCTCTCTCTCTCTCTCTCTCTCTCTCTCTCTCTTTGCTTGTTACAGCACAGTAGATGCTTGTGTTGCTATTCGTGTCGGTTGTTCGGTGGTATTGTCCAGATGTTGAAATAATCGTATTGGAATAAACTACTGGAAAACTAGATTACTGAAATAAAAGTGGAGCAATCGCGAGAATGTTGCCGAGAATGTTGTTAGGGGTGTCTACGTAGCTACTACTGTAGCTATTCGTGTAAAGAAGCAGCTTCGTCTGGGATTTTTGTAAATACCTTGAGCGGGTAATAATCCGAAAATTGCCATTATTTCCATATTATTATTTCACAGAGTACAACATTAAAAGCTCTATTTAACAGTAACGGTTACAAAGAAGCTACGGAGGTTCAATCGGGCTATCGGGCTTCGCTTTGCCTCGTCCACGTATTCACAACTACTACTAGCTATGGTGGGCACCGTACTCTACTTCTTTTATTCTTCACAGCTACTACAGTAGCTAGTAGTACACAGTAGTACGCAGTAACAATAGTTTGGTACAGAGCTAATTGTAGTCTGTGTTTGAGCAAGGGCCCTGCTAGTAGAGTTTTCTCTAGAGTCACAGGAGGCGAGATATATTATTAATCCGCATGGAGTAGTCTAGTGGAAGCAATGGTGTCCTCTTGGATTTCGATTTCAACCTAGTTGGAGGCAAAGACCGTGCATTATTTCTTGATGCTCGTCTCCTCTTGTGCAGTTTCAAGAATTTCGCTTCTACTGTCACTCATCTACGATCGCAGCGCTACGGAGCCTTGCCGCTTTGAAATAAAGTAAACTACACCGGAATTATTGAAGAAGTGATGCATATGCTTTTGTCTACAAATACTCGTCGTCTTGCCAGCTACTACTAGTAGGGTCTAGTGTAGCTACCTCTCGGAGCAAAAGGGACAGGTAGTAGGTTTGCAACAAGGTTCGCAAGAATCAAGAGAACTCCACCCGAGCACAGAAAGTAAATACTGTTCGAAGATCCAAAAGTATCAATTGTCAATGAATTGATTGGCTTCTTAAAAAAGCACGACAGCTGTTTCAGCCACAATGCGTCTGGAAGTAGTCGGTTCCGGAAGTGCAGCAACACCACTCAAATCCATATCGCACGCTGCATACTTACTTGGTATGCTTCTTTCTATCTTCTGGCGTTGAAGAGAATACAGATCATTGTTTTTGTAACAGTAAAAATTACACAAAAGCAACAAAACACTTTTTTTAAGTACTACCCAAATTAAGTTTTTATTTCCAAGATGGCTATGACAGGAAAAGTAAAGTTCTTCTCTGACAAGGGATTCGGTTTCATCGCTCCCGATGATGGTACCGAGGATGTCTTTGTCCATTTCTCTGCTATCCAGAAGGAAGGATACAAGAGCTTGAACGAGAACGAATCTGTCACCTTTGACAAGCAGTTTGATGACCAAAAACAAAAGTGGTCTGCTACCAACGTTGTTGGACAAGGAGACGGAAATCCCCGATACCGCCGCGGTGGTCCTGGTGGCGGCGGCGGTGGTGGTGGCGGAGGTAAGCAGCGTGTTGTCTGCGGAAGTGATCTGGAATCTGGAGCTCTGTTTGCGGGCGAACCTTGGATCTTGTTGGAACCTGTCTCTCGTGTTTTTTATATGTAATACCAACTAACTCTTCTTCTCATGTTGCGATCCTTTCTTCTTTTTCCATGAATCTCTTTCCATTGTAGGCTACGACAACAATGGTGGAGGCGGTGGCGGTACGTACCTGCAGGATGTGGAGAATTGGGTCGTATGGCACTACATGGCTACCTTATTAAACTTGTACTCACCATAATCTTGACTTTGCTCTTATACAGGCGATGGTGGCGGTAACTGGCGTTAAGAACTGAATGAATCGCACATGTTGTCAAGTAGGTTGACAACATTGAAAAGAAGAAGAATTACGTAATACAAGAATACTACTATATTTGAAGTTGGGGGTTTGACAGACAGAACGGAAACGAAGAAACACGAAAAATGAAAAGCAAGCACGAAAACGAACGAACATAAAATTATAATTATTATGGTGATGGAACAAGAGTATAGAACAAGATAGGAAAGGACTGAGAGCGGGGTTGCTCGTTGCTGTGAAAGCAATTCCCTTTAAGTTAGATATTATCAACGTTTAGGAATTCTCCTCTCTTGTGCTTAGATTTTGCACAATGAAATGTTATAGAGTGAAGGCGAAAAATAGAGCTGAAGTATAGCAGTATAAGATCGCAACAAGATTCGGCTCTGATCCTGCAGGCCAAGAATTGAAGGAGGAAGTGTTTCGACCCAAGGTACTAGAGCACAGGAGTTACAAGACTCGGAAAAGCTGGACAAATATTCTCGGGGGAAACGACAAAAGCAAGAGAGCATTGCGACCTCTTGCATTCGCTTCGCCACTGTTTCCAGTGGGACCAGCATTGAAACAACGCTCGTATTGTGTCACTATAAAATGATATGGACGCACATCAGCTGAAAACAAATTGAATGCACGTTTCGAACTCATCATTCCAAAACATCCCTTTCAAATAAAATACCACAAGGACCATGAAGCATGAGGAAAATAAAACGGGTTGTCCGAAAAATCCTAAAACTAGGATGTCAACGGAAGAGGCTGTCATGCCTGATGTCGACGAAAGCCCGGGAGACTATTGCAGATATATCAATGATAGCGGTATGATTTGGCAGCGTCCCATCCAACCTCCATGCAAAATTATGTGGCAGCCACCGTTCTACAGGAGTTTCTCGATCAAATTCAGAACTTCTAAGAATCGATCGCCTTTTGCGCTCGGTTGGTTCTTACTGCCATGTCCCCACAAAAACCGATCGCGCTTATATTCTGCAAGTCCCTAATCCAAGCTTACCTGTCGAGCTCCGGACAAAATTGATATTCAAGGGGATACAGCAATTCGAAATTAGTGTCAGCCTACCACAAGAAGATAATCCTTCTGAGAGGATAATAGGTGGCTAAAAGCACGATAATACTCCTATGAACACTTACTACTTCGACTGAATGCAGGAGTACCAGTTACTACTAATGTAGAGCAGTCTAATACTCTAGCTACTAGTAGTAGTAGTACCCTGCTGTACCAGTCGGTACTGCTAGTAGTACCCCGGACTACTACTAGCTACTCTACTACTAGTACTCTACTCTAGCTAGAGACTATTACTAGTAGTACTACTACTATTAGCTACTCGATGTCGTTAGTAGTAGCTAGTAATACTACTACTAGTCTATTAGTAGTACTACCAGTAATCCTAACAGCTCGTGGTAACAAGTCAGCCATCCTAGCCTGCGAGCCTGCCAACTCTCAACGCTGACTCTGTTCTGGATCAGGCCAAATTCTTCATCTAGTTGAATCTTTTGTTCAAATTTTTTCATCGCCACCCTCTACAAGATTACTGTACAATACTCTTTACACACTGACATCACAGCTACGAACGAGTTTGCAGTGCACGCGTGGCGAGTTTAGTTGTAGAAGATTCTGTTACGACCGATTAAAAAAATGGAAAAGCTCCTTTTTCAGCCTCTTAAGGCCTTGGACTTAAACAGCCAAGTTTTTTCCAGAAAAACTTAATCTTGAGAAGCGAAGGTTTTGGAGAGACAAAGAAGGATATCAAGCAACGACTTCTGTCATAACTGCTTAAAACTACAATAACTGCAACAACAGACGAAACAATAATAGCTGAAAAGAAGAGCAGTTGCACTCGTCTTACGAAACTTTTGATCTCTTTACTATTTCAGTTTAGTAGCTACTAGAAAGAGTAATCAATCCCACTAAATCTCTCTTCGTACTTTATATCGCTTCTCTGACTTCACACCCATCCGCCATCCGCCATCCGCCCCGTCCCCTACATACAAGAAGAAAAGACACAATGACGACTGTACAACCCCGTATATATCCCAGTACAAGTCCTGCAGATACAAGAGCCAACAAAACCAACGCTCCTGGTTCTCCATCCAAGAGTCTGTTGTCTCGAACCAGTAGGTGGACGTCCGCGGCTCCTAAACCTGCTACTACTAGAGGCAGCGGTAGCAGCAGCAGCAGCAGTAGTAGTCAATACAGCACCAGTACGGCACCCATATCATCCAAGAGTTTGATGGAATCGGAATCCTCCTCCTCTACGATGACGTTCCGTACTACCACTAAGAAACCCAAGCGATCTTTACTGAAACGACTTTGGAAAAAGCATTCATCATTTTCGCATAAAAAGAAGAATCCGATCGACAGTCATTACACGCAATCCATGCATAGTCATGATTGCTATGGTGACGATGACGAGGTATGGCAGACATCTGCCGCGTCGTGTACGGACGTCCGACAAGGCTCTAAAAACGAACATGACGACCACGCCGATGGCAGTAATGATAATAATGGTGTAACGGCACTACGCGCCACCACCACCACCACCACCACC
>Ga0100391_1000557_pt1 | contig 43202 bp, 50 predicted proteins | sample CryGeymeta201515_FD_81541 | JGI IMG/M metagenome (GOLD analysis project Ga0100391, IMG submission 81541) | Groundwater microbial communities from Crystal Geyser aquifers in Utah, USA - Crystal Geyser metaG 2015-15 | ecosystem: Environmental > Aquatic > Deep subsurface > Groundwater | place: USA... | reverse complement strand
ACTCGTCCTGACATACGGATAATAGGAAGACGGTTAAGTTGATACTCGTAAGGTCCATCAAGGATTTCAAAACCTGTGCAAAGATGCATCTGCGCGTAAGTAACCCAAGTGAGACGAGTCTTTACAGGCATACCGTTAGCGGCAATAATATCTTCATAATTATCATCATCAATAATAAAGATTTTACCGTTTTCAAATAGAGCCATTAGACGCTTACGTTCAATAAGACGCCAGTATTCGGTGATTTGGTAGGACTCAGTATCTACCCAGTCAGTGCCGTCAAGCTTTCTGATTACAGTATCGTCTTCGAGAACACTCTCAGGTGTGTCTTTACCGTACTTTGCTTTGAACTCTTCAATAGGAAGACGGTCATTGACAAATACCCGCCGAGAGTCTCGACCAGTAATGTCCGTAGAGAACCGATCCCACACAACACTTAGGCAGTCATCAATCTGTTTAATGAAGATGTCTTGGTCGAATACGTCGTTACGAGCGTACTCTACACATACACGGAAAGCCCCATCACCACATTGGATGAGACTTTCAAAAGCGTTAGAATAAACCCTATCTGCTCGACTTTGTGTTTCGATAGACCGGATAACATCCCCACGAATCTCTGCAATATCAGTATCTTCGTCATTTGAAGGTACAACTTTAATTGCCTTACGTGATTGAATCCAGTCGCCTACTTGTTGAGCAGTGAACTGAGGAATGTTGTTAATTACCAAACAAGGAAGATTTTCCCGTTCACGAAGAACTCGTGGGTCCCACTGTTCCCCTGCCGAAAACTTCTTATCTTCAAGAGCTTCTTCACGGTTTACACGATCAGACTCTACATCTGCTTCGTACTGATGACGCATGTCCTCAAGAAACTCTTCACGAGAATCAAAACCCTCGGGAATGTAGTTTTTTGAAATTACAGCTTCATGATAAAGACGGTCAAGGATGGTCCCTTCGTCTTTTTCACCGTCTTTTCGTTTATCAACGTTTTCGTAGCTGGTTGTTGCATTCATAGTTTAATTAGCCATCCATGATGTTCTAGAAGAACCGGAATCTACCCACTGTGAAGGAATACCTCCTGAGAAGCCCGTAGAGGGGCCGCTGAGCGTGTTTTTGTTCTTACGGCTAGGTCTACCTGCAATCTTCTCAAAAAGCTCTGTAATGCCCCATACAAGGGCGTCTACGCGGTCAGGAGAACCTGTAGAAGAGTTTCGTACCTGATCTACTGAAAAAGTACACATTTGATCTTCTAAAAGATCGAAACTACCAACGTGGTGAATACGCCCCTGTTCATAAAGGGCAGAGATAGGTTCTGCACGTACCACCTTGCCTCGGGACGCATGTACCAATTTAATTGGGAGAGTTCGGTCTTGAGCTTTGAGGACACTTGAGACCATTTCACCCCCTTGGTTTTTTTCAGCGATAACTTTGTCTGCTTCCCATTTACGGTACAGTTTGACAACTTTGCTAGCCCATTCTTCAGGTGTTCCTTTACAAGTTGCGTCTTCAAGTACATATCCATGTGCATAACCATCTTCGTCTCTTGCAAGTGCAACAACCACAATACCGTGTTCGTCTGCCCCTTCGTTACTTGATGTAGCAGGATCAACAGCCACATAAACTTTTTCAAGGTCTTCTGGTGCTTCTTTCACTCTTGAACTATCAATAAGTTCTCGTGACCAAAGAGCCCCCGGAATATCCCCTAGAATTTCTCCGTCAAGTTCCTGTCTACCGAGTCTTGTTCCACTGTATCGGTCGTAGAGAGCTTTGACTGTGGATTTCGCCAAGTTTGCGGCGTTGTCCAATGTAGCACCTCTAGTAACAACGGTGTCAGGATCATCAACAAGCCTTTTAATAAGAGGGAGAGGTCGTGGAGTAGTAGTGACCAACGCTTTGGGATGCTCACCAAGACGTAGACCGAACATAAGCTGATCCCAAGCGTCTTGCATGTATTCAAACTTTGCAAGTTCGTCTACCCAAGCAAAATGATGCTGAGGACCACGTAGCTGATCGGGTGTTGTACCGTTGTAAGTAAATGCTTTAGTCCCATTGGGCCACGTAAGGCAGCGATTGGTAGGGGACCAAGAATCATCGTTGAGAACCGGGTCTACTGAAAGTAATCCACTGTCCCCTTTAATCATAACGTCTCTGGCATCAGCAGCCGTCTCAGCGACCAGAGCAATTCGGCATCCGGGATATTTGTGGGCGAGTTCCCTGATCCACTCAGACCCCATACGGGTCTTCCCGAAGCCTCGTCCTGCCAGAACCAACCAAGTATTCCAATCACCTTCCGGGGCAATTTGATTTGGCCGGGCCCAAAAGGACCAATCCCAACGGAGAGCCGCTAATTCTTCGTTAGTCATTTTATCCAGAAGTTCTTCACGTTCTTCTAGAGGCATACTAGCAAATATTTCCGCTGGGCTTTTATTTGACATAAGAACTGTGTTTACGAAGTTGCAAGAAGGGCGTCATCCGCCGGTACTGTTACAATGATAATTTTATTGTTTCCGTCCATTATTAATCTTCTTCTTCATTTTCTACAAGTTTAAGTGCGTTGTTGGATTTACGTGACAAACTTACAATTTTGTTTTTAAATTCTTCAGCCGTTTGCCGTAGCTGTTCTTCTTTGACGTGGATTGCTTCACCATTAGGGCCACTAATTTCTTGCCTATCGACAAACATTCCAAGGTGTTTCGCAAGGAGTTCCGCACCTCGTAGGACTGAAGCTTCGTTTCCTTTTGCTTCCGCACGTTCTATTGATTTGATGATTTTGTCGAGAACAAAGTTTGCATCCACATTCATTTTATGGTTGCGTTCTTCCAGAAGGTATTTAAGAGCTACTTTAACTGCGGGGTGGTTTTTAAGTTCTGGTCCAACACGATTAGGGTTATTAGTTTCGTAACCAGCTCGTAGGCAGGCTTTAGAAGCATTAAGGTCTTTTAGATATTCATGGCAGAATCGCTGTTGTTTAATAGTAAGAGCTTCAAGAACTATTTCTGGATCACCCGTTTCAATAGCAGCAAGCATTTTTTTAGAAAGTTTAGTAGTCAGAGCCATGATTTATTTCTTTTTCATTCGTGTATGTGATCGGTTAGTTGACTTAGATTGAACTGCAAGGTTGCTTTTACTATTATCTTTTGGGTTGTTGTTTTTATGAGCAACGTCTTTACCATCACCTTTGCTTACTCGACCAGCTTTTTCCATCTTGGCTCGTGCAGCATTACGAGAAGTCCGGTTAGAGACTTGTTCTGGTTTAGAATTGTACCGAGCTTGAGCTTTTGCTCGACCTCCTTTGTACGGCATTGGCATAAAAAAAACTCCATCTATATTCCTATACTGCGTATTATACCATAATTTGCTTCATTTGTCAAGCAAAATCGTACATAATGTAAAAAAAAGTTTATAATTGAATTTTTTTCTTGACAAAATGACAAAAATGTGTTATAATATCTTTATTAGGGGGGGCTAATAGGGGTACCCTTAGTGTTAATTATGGAGTTAATAATTAATTATTACTGTCAAAGGTAATTCCCTTTAAGTGTTATATAGAGAATTATCTGTATGGTCCTTGGGCGATCCAATTAAGGTGGGCTTCGTCGGTGGTCTTTGCTCGTAGGACGTATGATGTCCTTGGGCGACCATCGGGAGCCCTTTTCTTTTGTCAAGTCTGTATTGGTCAACAATAGTCAATAATTACTTGTCATCTATTTTGGAAATGGTAATTTTTATAAAATCCATAAGGGTGGTCTTAGCACGCATATACGTCTGCGAAAATCCACCCACCCCCCCTACGATGATGCGAATGATTCTCAAAAGCAAATAGTCCCGACGGGCTGAAATCCTTGAGAACAAAGGAAGAACAGAGAGAGAACACACTCAGCTCGCCTACGAAAATGCACGGTTCATCTCAATCTCATGAGAACAAGTATAGAACAAAACATGACTATAGGCGGAACATCGTAGGTAAGCCATTGATAACATTGGCATTTGACATTAGGTTCGGAATAGTGTCTAAAGGAATGGTCAACGGGACACACCGGCTTCCTCGGAACGCTTCAGGGACTTCTCACTTGACAAGCCGATCCTAGGTCTGTATCTAGGGAAACATAGCGCATTGACCCCTTGGCTTTCGCCTTGTGTCTGGTAATGTGCCACCAATAGGATAGGAAAGTTTCGACATGGCAAAAACGTCACGGAATGAACGGCGCAAGCGTGCAAAGGCGAAAAACCTTAAGAGAACCGCTAGAATTGAAAGCATTCAGCATTCAATAGCGGTTCAGAAACAGGTCAAAGCCAACATGTCTAAGCCAATCGAACGCACCTATAACTACGGTCCGTCAAGTGTAGCTCTTGTGCTGCGCAATGCCGGACCAAGTTATTCTGCGAATTCCGAGATATCGGCCATGTTGCGGGGTAAACCATGCTCCGCAAAGTAACACACTTCCTATCCTTAAAGCGAGACAGCCTAGCGCAACGTCGAGATGACGTAGTTAGATTGTAATAGTTAGAAGTCACCCGATATTGGTTTATCGGACATGCTTCGGACACTTCACCGCAAGAAACCCTTAGCAAGGTTTAGCGGCGCGAAGGAACGTCACCTCTCGATGGACGGCGAGGGGTTTAGCTTAGAGCTTGAATTAGGACGATAGGCCAATGGTTTATTGTGCGAGGGCAAGGGACGGCTACTGTAATGTGCGGGTTAAATATATACCCGTGCACCCTAAAAGCAGGGTGCTATACTCACGCAAGACTGCGAAAGCGTTGCGTGATGACACAAACAAGCGAAAGCGCATATCTGCGCCTAAGTTTACTCCATAACCCTACGGTTCCAGCGATGCTTAGGCGCGATTGCGTTAAGCTATCTTTAAAAATGATGGCTTTGCGCAATAATCCCAACAATTGAAAGGAAACAATCATGTTTAGCTTACGTGAATACTTCATCAACATTGCCGAAAATACCGGTTCAACAATCGGCTACAATGAACGCGAAGTATCGGACAACATTCAATCCGTTTACGTAGCAACGCAAACTTGGGGCAAGCATATGAAATTTAGGGATATTCTCTTCGCCCTTCGTATCAGCGCCTATAAGTCTTGATATTGACTTAAGCAATCTATAGGCTCATTGCCTATGGGTTGCTTTTGACACTATCAATTCCGATTGTGTCTAACAAGTAATGGAATAAAGGAATACCATAACTATGGCTACTGAAATGCAAACCTCTTCGCGGGCTATCAATGGTCTTATTCGTAAGGTCAAGACTAGCGCCGCGAAGTATAACACTCTTGTGCAAGAGGCAATTGTTGCAATCGTTCGTCACTCCAACGACTACGGCGATTGCACTGGTGCTGCACGTCTGCTTGACGCAATGCCGCGTTCCAATCGTCGGCAATTGGTTGTCGATCACTTCGCGCAATACTCGCCTATCAACGTGCAGCGCGGTAAGGATGGTAACTTTACGGCCTCCCTGCGCAAACCATTCTTCGACAAGAATGAAACCAAACCCAACAAGCTGTATAATGATTACAACATCGAAGGCGTTAAGGCCAATAAATGGTTCGAACGTCCAGAGGCTGAACGTATTCCCGATGTTGTCGATTACAACAGCATTCATGCTTACATCATGAAGATGTTAGACAGCCGCATGAAAAAAGCCGAGACTTGCGAGAATGATAACGACAAGGCCAAGGCCAAGGCGTTCGTCATTGCCGTTCGTTCGGCTGCTACAGCCTTCAACGCTGACACTGTTGGCGACGAATTGCCGGTTGAGGAATGGGAAGAGCTTGACGCCCCTGCTCGCATCGCTGCAGTAGGGTAATACAAGCGACAAAAACACACCCCTACGTGTCCTAGGTAAGACACACATATAAACTGCCTGTTTTTGTCAATCTGAGCCGATTTAAGAGCGTTTATCGGGTATTAGGCTACTAACCTAGCTTAACACCCTACGAACCCTCTTAAATCGGTTTATTTAATAGGAGTAACTTAAAGTGCCCTCATCAAGCTTCAACGCCTATCACTTCACAAAAGGTCACACCTTACGTGATGGCTCACCGCTTAAGAGTCCCGGTGAAACGCACGTCTTTGACGGTCCTGTCAAGATTTGTGAAAGCGGGCTTCACGCTTCTCGAACGGCGTGGCAAGCGCTGCCTTACGCTCCGGGAAGTACTCTATCTCGCGTCTATTGCGAAGATATTGTTGAGGAAAGGCCTAACGATAAACTCGTTTGCCGACGCCGAACGGTGGTCGCTACGATTGACGCTGAACCCTTCCTTCGATTGTTCGCTAGGCGTCAAGCCCTAAGCGTCATTGATAATTGGGACGCACCGTCCGTTGTAAGGCAGTATCTTAAGACGGGTGATGAATCTTTGAGGGAAGCCGCAGAGTCCGCCGCAGAGTCCGCCGCACGGTCCGCTGCAGGGTCCTCCTCATCGTGGTCCGCGGCATCGTGGTCCGCCGCATCGTGGCCCGCCGCACGGTCCGCCGCACGGTCCGCCGCACGGTCCGCCGCAGAGTCCGCCGCACGGTCCGCCGCATCGTGGTACGCCGCACGGTCCGCCGCATCGTGGTCCGCCGCACGAGACATGTTCAATACTATGATTGACGAAGCTTTCGATGGTAATAATGGTTAGTGAAAAATGACGAATAATCTATCATACTCCCATTCTCTGCTCGCAGTTTATGGTTCGCTTCGTATTGGCCAACAAGCCAATCATCGCCTTCAGAACGATTCATTTAAGTATATAGGGCCTAATAAAATACTTGGAACACTTTTTCCTGTTGGATGGTTTCCGGGTTTGCTTCTTTTCGGGGATACAGAAATTATTGTTGATGTATACGAAATATTGGATGAACAAGGTCTTAACCCTATAAATCAGTACGAAGGGTATTATACATCGTCAAATATTGACAGCCTTTTTACACTTGAAACTACCACTCTCATTGATACTAAAGAGGAAACTTATTGTTATGAATACAACGGAAACTTTAGAGCCGCCGGAAACGCTATTGAACATGGAGATTGGGCAAAATACCTCTCCGAAAAAGAAGAAAGCAGGGAGAGTTTTTTTTCCGAATGCGATTCCTGTTAAACCTCTTGAATTTGATCGTTCAAAAATCAAAAAGCACAGCAAAAAAGAAATTCAGCAAGCGGGAAAAGCACTAAAAGAAAAATATTCCACTTTTAGTAGTACGGCTAATTGGTTAGTTCCGAACGATGGTAAAAATTGGGATGATGTTGCGCCCTATACATCAAAGCCTTGTCACGCAAATCTTATAAGCTTGACTAGAGACAATCACTATGATGGTCTTATTGCGACAGAAAACGGGGCAAAGAGAGTATCACTAAAGAATAAAAATGGTTTGGAGACTTATAGGCCCTTTTTGTCATGGTTTCTTTATGAGTCACCTTACGGTGAGTTTATTCTAAACCGAGATAATTTCCACGAATGTTTGAAATACGGTTTTGTTTTTTCATTCTCCCTTCCTCAACCTATTTTCATGAATATGTGCATTATAAGCAGGCATTTTTATGAAATTAATAAAGAGTCTTTCGAAATATTCAACAAATTGACACTTCAAGAAAAACTGGACCCGACAATTTGTTATTCAATGATCTTTAACTCTTATTTTTCTAATTCACCTACACTTTCAAACGCACATATGAGTTTTTGTGGTCACAGAGTAACTGAATGTTATGAACCATCAGGCTTGAAAAATATTTTCAATGGTGTTTATGGGGAGAACTTAAACCAAAAAAATATTAAAGATACCGGAAAATTCAGTGGGGCTTCTTTGTTGTTTAAGGATAGCAACCACACAAGAAATTTCCATTCTTGGGCTGTAGAACAAGAAGAATTTATTGATTTTCTTAAAAAACAAAGAAAAGGAAATGAAAAAGTAGAAAAGTACTCTCCGCCTAATCCTTTCAAACCAACTACTTACAATTTTGGAGGTGATTTAGGCAGAGGGCGATTCACAAACAAAGAGGCATTCGATTTTGTAATTCACTGGCTTGATGCTCTAATTAGAAAGGAACTATAAACAGTGTTATCTACTGTTAAACGATACACCGACAAAGACCTGCCATTCATTGACGGAAACCCAAAAATTTACGTATGTCTAGGCGGTCAATTCGGTTTAATCACTACTATGTTCGCTCAAATTGGTTTTGCTAAAGCCAAAACTATTGAAGAAGCTGACTTGATTGTTTACGGAGGAGGTAACGATGTGTCTCCTTCCTTCTATAATCAAAAACCTATTCTTCAATGTGGTTGGCCGGACAAGGATCGAGACAATCTTGAGAAACAAATCTTTGAAAAAGCTGTTGAACTTGGTATCCCTCAAATGGGTATTTGCCGAGGCGCACAGTTTCTTCATGTAATGTGTGGGGGTTCTTTATGGCAACATGTTAACAATCACACGAAGTCTCATATGATGTTTGACATTACTTCTAATGTTCTTGTTTACACATCATCAACCCACCATCAAATGATGCAATTCAACGAAGACATGACTCTTCTTGCTTGTTGTGACGATGATGTTGCTACTTTTTTCAAAGATGAACTTCAAACTATCGACTACAAAAAAGAACATGATGTTCAATTGGAAGTAGAAGTTTGTTCCTATGAAAAGTATAGGACATTGTGCATTCAAGGGCACCCTGAATATGGTCCTCTTGAATTTACTTCTTGGTCTTTACATCTTCTCAAGGACTGGTTCACTGTAAATAGAAAGGAAAATAACTAATGTGTGGAATTGTAGGAATGGCAGGCGATCTAAATATTAAGGATCGAGACCTTTTTGAAGACCTTCTAACTGTTTGCCAGCTTCGAGGCCGAGACTCTACAGGAGTTATTCGTGTATCGAAAGAAAAGGAAGGATATTCTTGGGCAAAAAATCTTGGAACCCCTGAGTATCTATTCGAGAGTCGAACTTATAATCGAGAAATTCGTCAAATCGGTATAAGCGCATTGGTGGGTCATTGTCGTCATAAAACTATTGGAGATGTTTCTATTTCTTCTGCTCACCCTTTCGATATTGAAGAGAAAGGAATCGTGGGTGTTCATAACGGCACCCTTAAGAATTTCTATAGGTTTCCTGAGCATAAAAGTGGTATGGTCGATAGTCAAGTCATCTATGAACGTATTGCTTTGCACGGTGCAATTGAGACCTTCTCTGATCTTGAAGGCGCTTACGCCTGTGTATGGTGGGATCAAGAAGCAGGGAAACTAAACTTTATTCGTAACAAAGAACGCCCTCTTTGGTATACTTACAGCAAAGATTGTCGTAAGATGTTTTGGGCTAGCGAGCCTTGGATGTTTGGGGCTATCTATCGTAAAGAAAATCTTTGGGACGGCGGAAAAGAAGGTAAAGTTTACCGATCTTTTGAAGAAGATGTTCTTTACTCTATTGAAATCTCTCCTAACGCCTATAAAGGCAAACCCGTATTTAAGGTGTCGGAGAGTAAGAAGATAGAAAAAAAAGAACAATTCTCAGTTGGGTTTCAAGGAAACGGAACTCATTGTTGTTTCAGGACGAATACGAACGGGGCTTCTACGAATACAACTTCAGAAAATAAAGGAGGAGAGGTAGCCAACCCTTTTCTCAACGACGAACTGCCCCAACATTTGACAGTTCCGGCCAAGCAGCCCGCGAAAACTACAAAGTTTGGGACTACACAACAGAACAACAACAATTCTACCACTCCCTCGAAGCTCTCCTTGGTCCAGTCAGTGCCATCGACGAGTACGGAATCTTCGTCGAAGTTCTCGATATCCCCTCCGTTCAACAGTTCGCCTCCCTCTCAAAGAACCAACAGAAAAAAACTATCCGTCGTTTCCGACGTCAAGCAAAACGATGGATCGAAAAACAACGAGCCTGATACATCCAATATTTATCAAGCTAACGTGGGTGTTGACACTCGTTATATTTACGTTGTCGATACTGAGTATATCACAGACCTTCGAACTAAAGTCGAAGTAAGTGAACAAGAGTTCAAAGAAAATACAGGAGGAGCCTGTTGTCATTGTGAAGTAGAAATAACAAGTCTAAAAGAAGTAGCGGAGATTTTTGATAAAGGTAAACGATTTATTTGTAAAACTTGCGTAACACCTAATTCAAATTATGTTTATGATGTAATAAAGGAGCTTGCATAAATGACTAACTATAGTCCTAAATTTACAATTGGTTGTGACCCGGAAGTATTCGTAACAAAGAGAGGGAAACCTTTCAGTGCTTACAATATTCTTGAGGGTACTAAAGAAAGTCCTCATAAAACTATCGGAGGTGCGTATCAAGTGGATGGTATGGCTGCTGAGTTTAATACCGATCCTGTTGCCTTAAGAACTTATCGAGGATATGAAACAAAAGAATTTCACCATTGGAATAATTTGATTACTTCTCAGATTAAACAAATCAGGGATAATCTACCTAAAGGTTGTTCTCTAAAAATTTCTCCTACCATGAATTTCGGTAAAGAGTTTCTGGATAAACAACCGGATGAGGCTAAAGAGCTAGGTTGCGATCCTGATTACAATGCCTATACTCTTGAAGAAAATCCTCGTCCTGATGGAGAAAAAACTTTCCGAACGGGGGCAGGTCATATTCATATTGGCTGGGGTAGTGACATTCCCCCTCTTAATGAAGAGCATATGGAAATTTGTGCTAACTTCATTAAAACATTGGACGCTACTGTGGGTTTGTTCATGACGTTTGTTGATCGTGACCCTCTCCGCAGAGAACTTTACGGTAAAGCCGGGGCGTTTCGACCAAAACCCTATGGTGTAGAGTATCGAACGCCTTCGAATGTTTGGATTAAAAACAAAGACATGCGTGAATGTATTTGGCTTTTGGTGCAAATGGCAATAACGTACCAAATGCGACATAAAACCCAAATAGATATTTGTGGTTTTGAAAATGTTCAAAAAGTAATTGATGAAGGAAACCACCAAGAGGCTTTAAAAGGTCTTTATTACCTTCTAAGGTTAAAATATTATTGGTTAGAACCTAGTTGTTTTGGCAGGGTAATTGCAAAAACGAAAGAGGAATATGGTGATGCCTAATGAAGAAAAGAATAAGTTCTTCTGGACAGATGAAGTTCAAGCTCAAGAACGGTTGAACAATACTTTCATTAAACACAATGATGATGTTGTATTTGTTTCTCACATCGAAAATGAAAAGATTTTCTACATCAATTACGTGGATGATACTATTGGTAACGATACTCTAGATAGTGTTTCATGGAAAAGATTTAGAGTTCTTCCCCCTATCGGTTGGCTGAATATTGACAGACAAAAAGATGTTCACCGGGGAGTAAAAAAGTATGTCGGTGGTGTCTATCTTAACCGTAGGGCAGTTCGTTCTCGTTCTCACGGCCTTAATGACACCAACATACAAATTTTTAGTTTTCAACCAGATGAGAAAGGCCTTGTTAACGACAAAAGTTTCATACTGAAAGATGTTTATAAGTGCGGGTTCTACAAAGACCCTGAACAATACCCTTCTTTCACGGAAGCTTTCAGGCATTTGCGTAATGGTTTTTGTGTCGCTCTTTCTCCTAAGTTTGCTTTGATTAAAGACAGCGACGGTCTTACTTGGTTATACCGAAAAAGACTTAAAGTGGCTCTCATTCCTAATGTTGCCACTCTTTTCCTTTTAGCATCGTGTAAATATTATCGAGAAGACATTCTAGAAAACCACCACATTCTTCCTCTCGAACTTAAGGAATTGTAAAATGTCGTTTATTGATAAACTTCAAGAAAATTTTGAAGATAATACATCCGTGTTTGTCGGCGGCAAGCCCCTTAATCGTCCTTGCTACGAAAAAGGTCCTATTTTCCCTGACGGTGAAGTAGGTATCGAATTAGAAATAGAGGGTCAACGGCTTCCTTCGGGCGCTACCATTGCTGATTTGATGTCAAAAGAAACTCAAAAGTATTGGGCTGCGGTCAACGACGGTTCTCTTCGCGGTGGTCTGGAATATGTTCTTACGGGTCCTATTAAAACCAGCGAAGTTCGACAAATGGTTGATGGTCTTTTCAACAAGTTTAAAGAAAACGGTTCTAAAATTAAAAACAGTAATCGTTGTTCAACACACGTTCATGTAAATGTAAGCGATCTTAAAGTAAACGAACTTACTTCTGTTATCTCTCTTTGGTGTACGTTTCAAACACCCTTCATTAAATGGTGGGGAGAAGAACGTGTAAGCAATCATTTCTGTCTTTCGTCTCGTGACGAAGAATCAATGGTATCGTCTTGGATTGCTTATCTTAAGTGTGGTCAGCTTAATATGTATAGAACACGAGACGGATTGAAATATACCGCTTTGAATATTCTTCCAATTTTTTCTCAAGGGTCTATTGAGTTTAGAGCCGGCGGTCCTCCCAATGATCCTGATAAAGTCGTATATTGGGCCAAGATTTGTAACGCAATTGTACGTTACGCTGTAGAACATTTTAAAAATCCTTTAGCTCTTGGGTACGCTTTGTCAGAACAAGGTCCTGAAGAACTTTTGATGAGTATTCTCGTGAAAGCTAATCTTGGGCCTATCACTTGCCAGAACATCTACCAAGAACTTACCGAGGACGGTCAACTTACCGCCGATGCTTTTAACGACTTTAGAGATGTTCAAGCTCTCTTGTATTCTTTCCCTTGGGATAATTACATGGGGGAATTTTACAAAGAGATTATTCCTGATCCTTTTGAAACCAAGACAGTAAAATATAATAATTTACTTTTTGACGTGTTCGAACCAGCAAACCCAGCAATAATCCGCCAACAACCAGAAGAAAGGGATGATTTTGATGACGATGAATAAAAACCGAAAACGAAGAGTCCGACTTATTCCTTATAAACAAGGTTCGCTTTCTTGCAAGAATATAGCAGAAGCTATCGGAGCCAAGAGAATTAAAGTCAACGGGCAAAGTCGTTTCCAAAACACCGCCGATGATTTCTGTATTAATTGGGGTAATTCTGCCGCCTTAGATAATATTGATTATCGTTACGTTCTCAATCATCCAGAAGCAGTACGAGAAACTTCTAACAAGCTCTCGTTCTTTCAACGTGTGAGCCAAGAAGGTTTGCAAGAACTAGTTCCAAATTTTTATACTAACAAAGAGGACATTCCTAATGATGTATCGTTTCCAATTGTTTGTCGAACAATTCTCAATGGTCACAGCGGTCGAGGTATCGTTATTGCTAATTGCCGTGATGAGTTGGTTGACGCTCCTCTCTTCACTCAATACGTAAAGAAGACCACCGAGTATCGTATTCACTTTGCGTATCCGCTGCGGGGTGATAAGCAAGAATCTATCATACTCGCAGTGCAGCAAAAACGTAGGCGGCTTGACCACGACAACCCGAACTGGCAAATTCGTAATCACGACAACGGTTTTATCTACGCTCGTGAAGATGTAAACCCTCCTGATTGCGTTATTGCGTCTGCTCGAATGATTTTTGAGCAAGCTACAGACCTTGACTTTGGTGCAGTAGATGTGGTATATAATCAGCACTACGACCGAGCGTACGTTCTAGAAGTCAATACGGCCCCCGGACTAGAGGGTCAAACACTCAACGACTACGCCAAACACTTTGGAGATATTTAGAATGTCTTTTAGTAACGTAATTCCTACGTGGGCTCTAATGCCCGTAAGAGTAGTTGGCCGTTATACTAATGGTAAATACCTAGGTGAAGGTTTTGAATCAAAGAAAGACGCTAAGTGGTTCATTCATAACGAGGGCGACCACATTTCTGAATACGAAATTTTAGAGGATTAATATAATGCGCTGTCATATCTGTAATGCTGCCCTATCCGCCGGAGAAATCCAACGTAACCACGATCACAAGGATTGGGACCCGTGTAATCGGTGTCTAGAGGCTATTGATGACGTGTTTAATGACCGTACGGAAGAAGAAATTGACGAAGAGCTTTCCATCCTTCTTTATGAAGATGAACCTACTGCTGAAGAACTGTTGGAAAACAGTAACTTAGAGGAATAAATCAATGAGTGGGCAAACATGGGTCTACAGCGATCCACACTTTTATCACCATAATATCTGTAAGTTTACTAAAAAAGATGGGTCTAAGCTACGTCCTTGGGATGATGCCGAACAGATGACAGAGGATATGATTAAGTGGTACAACGAAATGGTAGACGACCGTGATCGTGTTTATATCCTTGGTGATGTTGCTTTTAGTAACAAGAACATGCAACGTTCGGTGTCTCGACTAAAAGGGCGTAAGGTTCTTATTCCGGGGAACCATGAGCCACCTAAGATGCGACAATATTTTGATCTCTTTGACGACGTACGAGGGTATGTGGTAAAGAAAGGTTTCATTATGTCTCATATCCCTATCCATCCGGGCAGTCTTAGTAGGTGGCAACTGAACATTCATGGACATCTTCACGCGAATAATGTAAAGAAATTTGTAAACGTTAAAGGGGACTACATCGAAACTCTGGCTGAAGATGAAAAATATTATTGTGCTTGCGTAGAAAACACTGATTTTAGACCAAAACTTCTCGACGATATTCTCAAAGAAACAGGACTACGATAAAAATATAAAAATAAAGCTTGACAAACCACACAAAGTAGTGTATAATATACTTATAGAGTCCTGAGAGGTAATCCTATAAGTATCAATTAACAATTGTTGTTATAACAATAATATCTAGAGAAGGAGATTTAGGTTGCTACCATGCCCTAAATGTAATAGTTCTGATGCATACAACATTCAACCAAATGGTTGGGGCCATTGCTTCTCATGTGGGTCTAACGTCCCTCCTGCGACTGCCCAACAACATCTTAACGGGAGTATTAACATCGACCACGACCAACAATCAATTACCACCCCTACGGTAAAAGAACTTTCCCCTCTTACGGAAGTTTACCGAGCATGGCCTGAACGAGGCCTTTCTAAAGAAACCATTTCAAAATATAAAGTTTGGGTTGGTGGTGAAGATGACAATTTTGCTGCTAGGTGTCCTCGCTTCGACATCAATGGCAACCATGTAGCAAACAAGGTTCGTACACAGAAAGGCGATAAGGATCGTAAGAAAGGTGCTCCCTTCTATTTTGAAGGCGACAAAAGCAAAGCCGAACCTCTATTCGGTATGCATCTTTTCCCGCCCGGTGGTCGCTACATCACCGTCTGTGAGGGTTATGAGGACGCTATGGCCGTTCACCAGATGTTTGGTGGCAAGTACCCCGCAGTGTCCGTAGAAGGTGCTTCTAGCGCTTCTGACGACTGTAAGAAGGCTTTCGAGTATCTCAACAGCTTCGATACAATTGTGTTCTGTTTTGACAATGACGATCCCGGTCGTAAAGCTTCTAAGGCAGTGTCTTCTATTGGGTTTCCTCTGGGTAAGGTAAAAATCCTCACCCTACGAGAACACAAAGATGCCAACGAATATCTTACGTCTCGTAAATCAGAGAGGTTTACTCGGGAATGGTGGCAGGCACCTGACTACAAACCTGATGGTCTTAAACTCGGTTCCGAAATGTGGGAGGAGATTAACGAACGCAAAGAATACTTTACAGTTAACTATCCATTTCCCGGCCTAGACAAGATGACATACGGTTTACGACTAAGTGAAATGGTTGTAATCACTGCTGACACTGGTGTTGGTAAAACATCATTCCTTAAACACATTGAACATAAACTCCTTACAGATGACACAGTAAAGGAACAAGGTTATGGAGTTGGATTTCTCCACTTTGAGGAACCTAACGGAGATACTGCTCTGGGGCTCCTTAGTATTCATAACAGTACTCCATACCATCTCCCTGACATTGAACGAGACCCTGCTCAACTCAGAAAGGCTTACGATGATGTTCTTAACAACAATCGCGCTGTTATTTGGGACCACTTTGGCAGCAACTCTGTTGATGCTGTAATTAACAAGATCAGGCATATGTCAGCCCTAGGGTGTAAATACATTGTTGTTGACCACCTCAGTATTATTGTGTCTGACCAGTCAGGTGACGAAAGGAAACAACTTGACGAAATCTCTACCAAAATCAAAACGCTTTGTATGGAGTTGGACATTGCCGTTTTGGCCGTTATCCATACAAATCGTCAGGGTCAAATTCGAGGGACCGCTGGTGTCGAACAACTTGCGAACATCGTTCTTAGGCTTGAACGTGACAAAACCGAGCCCAATGAATGGCGCAGGAATATTACTAAGCTTACAGTGGAAAAAAACCGATTCTGTGGTTATACGGGACCTGCATGTTACCTTTGGTACAACAAAGACACAGCGAGGTTAACTGAATTAGACACTGAAGAAGCTCAAATCTTTGAAGCTGGTGGAAGTATCCACGAAGCTGATAAACCATGGGAGAATTAAGTGTATCTAACCATAGGTAACGATAAATATTGGGCAATCGACATTGAAGGTAACGATTTGTACCCCGCTGTGTCCCGTATTTGGTGTGCTGTGGTTCATAATCTTGCGACTAAGGAAACCGTACGTCTTGTCGGTCACAACCAAATTAAGGAATGGTTTAAAAATCAACCTAAAGATATAAAACTTATAGGTCATAACATCCTAGGGTACGACATGCCCGCCTTAAACAAGGTTCTAGAGACTAACATCACAGTCAAGCAATGTATTGACACCATGTTGATGTCTATGTTCTACAATCCTTCTATGGATGGTGGTCATTCTCTTGGGGCTTGGGGTAAACGTCTAGGGTTTCGTAAAACAGAGTTTAATGATTTCTCAAAGTATGTGTCTGAGATGCTTGACTACTGTGAAAACGATACTCTTCTATGCGCCCGTGTCTACAGACAGCTCGTAGCTCGTATGCTTAAGGAAGGTTTTACCGAACGTGGTATTGAACTAGAACACAAGTCTTGGTATCTGACTAAGCAGCAGCAGCTCTATGGTTTCCCTTTTAATTTCCAAGAGTGTCTTGCGCTTTACGCTGGTATTAATGAACAGCTTGATGATATTAAGAAAGAAATATATACGTTCTGGCCTCCGAGCCTTGAGATTGTTAAACAATTTAAACAGGCCCGCAAGAAAGATGGTTCATACACCAAAGGGTTTCTCGAACACCAGAAACAATATGTACGAGTACAAGAAGATAATAATGGAGGATACTATGCTTACGATTACGTAGAGTTCAACCTTGCCTCTGGCGACCAGCGCCGTGAAAAACTATTGGCTCTTGGATGGAAGCCACGAGAGTTTACAAAACCATCTAAGACACACCCCAATGGTCAAGCAAAGGTTACTGACAAAGGAGAACTTGTTCCCTCTCTGGTTGAGTACGTAAAAGAGAGTGGAAAGAAGGAAGTTGAACTAATCGCCAAGTGGTTAGATTATAACTCTCGTGCAACTATGCTAAACACTTGGATGGATAATTATAACGACAAAACTGGAAGAATACATGGAAATCTATGGTTGGCTAACACTCTTCGTTATCGCCATTCTAACCCCAACACTGCTAACATTCCTGCCGTACGGCTCTCAAAAGATGGTCGGCCTTTACGTGGGGAAGAAGGAGCTTACACTTACGAAGCGAGAGATTTGTGGACTTGCAGTGACCCTGTTAATCGTTCTCTCGTTGGCGTGGATGCTAAAGGTATTCAGTTAAGAGTACTTGCTCATCATCTAAACAATCCTGAATTTATGGAGGCAGTGGTCAATGGAGACCCACACACTTACAACCAAAAGATTGGCGGTATTAGAGATCGTCCTACAGCAAAAACTTTTATCTATGCTTTCCTCTTGGGAGCAGGAGACGCTAAAATCGGGGAAATCGTTGGGGGAACGGCGCAAGATGGCCGTAAACTTAAACGACGGTTTATTGGCAATTTCCCGGGACTTGAACGACTACTTATCGACCTTGAACGACAGGTGGAGAGAACTGGAAGAATTGTCCTTTGTGACGGAACTCCAATCCTCGTGCGACAAAACCACACAAGGCTTGGGTATCTGCTCCAAGGAGACGAAAATCGAATAATGAAACAAGCTGCTGTTTATATTAGACAAATGTGCGTACGAGATAAATTAGATTCTTTTAAAGTTGGAGATATTCATGACGAACATCAATACGACACACTCAACGAACATGTTGATCCCCTCAGAAGTAATGTTCTTCCTCGCGCTTTCCGTGCTGCTGGGGAGCGTTTTGCTTACAGGTTGCCAATAGATTGCGACAGCAAAGTAGGAAAAACTTGGGCAGAAACACACTAAGGAATAAAAAATGAAATTTTCATTAATGTCTGATTTACATTTAGACTTCCCTCAAAAAAATATCCCATTCGAACTTTTAGAAAAAAACATAATTGTTGCAGGAGATACGTCTAATGGTCTTGAAGGTCTCAAGTTTCTTGATAAACTAAAACGTAAAGGTTTCAACGTATTAGCTTGTGATGGCAACCACGAACATTATAGTAACATATCTCAAAATCGAGTCGCTGAAGAAACTGCCTCACGATTTCGTGAACGTTTTCCGGGTAATGGTGAATTTGAAGGTGTACCTGTAATTCTCCGTAACGGATGGTATCTGGTGACAGAAGAAGAGTTGTGGCTCAATATCATGAATGATAGCAAGAGATGTTTACTTACTAAAGAGGCCGTAAACAATCGTGCGTATATGAATTATTGTTCTATTCATCAGAAACTTAAAGAGTGGAAAGATTTTCAGTACAAAGGTATTGTAGTTACCCACACTGCTCCTTGTACAGAAACTCTTGATCCTAAATTTGAAGGTCAAATTACTAATGAATGGTATCATAACCCTTACATGAAAGATTTGATTCAAGAATTTTCTGAACAAATTCTCGTGTGGTGTCATGGGCATACTCATGCGTTTGCTGACAAGATCGTAAACGGAGTTCGGGTGGTGTGTAATCCTCGTGGATACCCCGGCGAAAACCCTAACTGGAAACCTTTTACCATAGAAGTGTAAAAAGTTAAAATAGTTCTTGACTTTTGACACAAACTCTGGTATAATACTCTTATAAAGGATAGAAAGAAATATTCTTTATAATGGTAATTACCAATTATTACCTTTTGAAAGGAAAATTTAAATATGTCTGATAATATTACTACATTGGTTTATCGTGGTAAACTTCAATACGCTAAGGTTCTCGGTGAACCTGTCCCTAACTACGCTAAGGACGGTAAAGAGTGGAAGTTTGATTTCATCCCTAACGACCCTGACAATGCCGCTAAGGAGCTTAAGAGTCTTGGTGTAGGTGATCGGCTGCGTTCGGCTGAGAACACTGATGGCGAACCTCGTTACGACGGAGCAAAGTTTTTGACGTTTAAGCAACGTGCTGAACGCAACGATGGTAGTCCTAATAACCCCGTACGAGTTTTGGATATTCATAACAACCCTTGGCCGCAAGATGTTCTTCTCGGTAATGAAACAGTTGCAGATGTCAAGTTCGTAGTTATTGATAACGGTAAGGGTAAGTTTAAAGGTATCTATCCCCGTTCTATTCGTGTTCTTGATCTTGTGCCTTATACATCTCAGGAATTTGAACCTATCAACGAAGATGACGAGTTCTTTAAAAAGGCTAAGGAGCAGGAACGTCAGATTGCCCTTCTCTCTGGTCTTCGTGCTAATCCTGCCGGTAAGAGTGGAGAATCTGTAAGTCTTGATGACTTGGATGATGATATTCCTATCGACTAATAATATTAACAGGACCTGAGTAAGTCCGACCTAAACTGCTCATTTTTTATCTTATAGGAATAATAATGACAACAAAAACCCTAAGAGTAAAACTAAGGTATACTCGTAAAGTAACTCAAACAGAACGTGGACATGTCTATGTAGACGTACCGTCAAACGGAACAATGGCAGACGCTTATAGAATTGCTTACGATAAAGAGTTCGTAGAGTACCTCCCTAAGGAAATAACACTGCAAAACGAGCAATGGCATTTTAAACCAGCAAAGGAACCAGTTAACCATGGCCGACCTAAAGAACCTTCCTAATGACATATATGCGTTGTTCGATCCTACGACCGATCATGAGGTAAATGAGGACAACGTAGAGTGGGCAGGCGAAGAGTTTAAACAACTTCTACGGACCCGGCTACGTGAACGTCAAGGTAACGATCCGTTTCGTATGTCGGGTATTGGTCAACCTGACCGTAAGTTTTGGTATGCCGCCCGTCAAGCGGAAAATGCTGAACCAATGACTCCGAAAACCTACTTTAAATTCCTATATGGAGATACAATTGAACTCCTCCTCCTATTCCTCGCAAAAGAGAGTGGCCATACTGTCGAACGAACTCAAGAAGAACTTGAAGTCAACGGTGTCAAGGGGCACATTGATGCTGTCGTTGATGGTGTCGTCGTCGATGTCAAATCCGCCTCCCCATTCGGATACAAAAAGTTCCAAGAAAATTCAGTTCTAGAAGATGATCCGTTTGGATACGTCCAACAGCTTTCTTCTTATTCGACGGTACTAAACCCCGGAAAAGATGCTGCATGGATTGCTTTTGACAAAGTTGCAGGTGATATTTGCATTACCACTCTTTCTTGGTCAATTATCAACGACTTCAAACCAGCCGAACGCATTGAACACCTACGGGAAATTGTAGCCAGTGATGAACCGCCTGAAAGATGTTATCCTGACGAGCCCGATGGTAAGAGTGGTAACAGAAAGTTAGGGACAGCTTGCTCCTATTGCGCCTATAAGAAAACCTGTTGGCCGGGTCTTCGTACATTCCTTTATAGTGGTCGGCCTCGTTTTCTAACAACTGTGGTAAGGGTTCCTGATGTTTTTGAGGTAAAAGATAAGTATGAACTCAATGATTAATGAGAATCCTGTCAGTCCCCCGCCCGGAATTAAAGCAATCGTACGAAAGGCAAGTGACATAAATCAAGACCATGAAGAAAGGGCTTCTTATATAGAAATTTCTGATCTTAACGGTCTTAGGTCTCTTCTTATGCACGTTGAAATTCCTGTTATTATGTTCTTTGCCCCTGAACAAGCCGCCCCTGCTGAACTGGTAATGGTTCTTTATGACGACCCTATAGAAGGTTTTGATTAATATTATGAAATTCAGGAGTAAATTTGAAAAGAACGTATATGAACACGCTCAAAGACATAAACGAAAGCTTGAATACGAACCATCAAGTCCTGTTGTCCGTTACATTACACCCTCCGTCTACGTACCCGATTTCCGATTACCGAACGGAGTTCTTGTTGAATGTAAAGGATACCTCTCCCCAAGAGATAGACGAAAAATGCTTCAAGTTAAACGAGATAATAAAGACTTGGACATACGGTTTGTTTTTCAAAGAGCTAATAACCGACTCACTAAGAGCCCGAACTCAATGATGTATTGGCAATGGGCAGAAAAACATGGTTTCATGTACAGTGAAGAAAGTATTCCAGAGGAGTGGTATAATAATGAATAAACCTAAAATGTTAATATTGGACATTGAAACTAAACCAGCTATTGCGTATGTTTGGCGTCTCTTCAAAGAAAACATTCCCAATGACCGCCTTAAAGAACCACACGGTATTCTTTGTGTAGGGTGTAAGTGGGTAGGTGAAGATGAAGTAATGATGTTCTCTGATTGGGAACACGGTCAACGAGGTATGCTTGAGAACGTTCTTGAACTACTCAACGAAGCAAACGCAATTATCACCTATAACGGTAAGAAGTTTGACATGCAACATCTTATGTCTGCTTTTATCGAAAATGAACTACCTGCTCCGGCTCCTGTAACTCATATTGATCTATTTCAATTCGTTCGTAACAACACTAAGTTCATTTCAAAGAAACTGGACTATGTTGCTCAACGTCTTGGTGTTGGTCAAAAGGTTAAACATCAAGGTTTCAGTCTGTGGATTGAAGTAATGAATGGAGACCGCGATGCTCAGCAGAAAATGGAAGAGTATTGTAAAGGCGATGTAGTACTAACGGAACGTGTATATGAAAAACTCAAGGGATATATCCCTAATCACCCGTCACTTGGTTTCACTTCCCCGGAAGCCTGCCCTACGTGCGGCTCAAAGCACACTCAGCGGCGAGGTTTTTACTTTACCCGCATTTATCAGTGGCAACGGCATCAGTGTACCTCTTGTGGATCGTGGTTCAAGACAACTCAGCAAAAGATCAAGTCTAATGAGTAAAGAAGAACTATACAAACTAATGCAAGACCGTTTTGAAGCATATGAGGTGTTGGAGATACTTGATATTTCCGTAGAAGAACTTTGTTGGGCTTTTGAAGACCAAATTGAAGAATACCTACCTGAACTGAAAGAACTTCTTAACATTGATGAAATTGAAGAAGAAACAGAAAGCACTGATTATGACGAAACAGAATGATAATGAAAATATTTTGAGTAACGCTTACTTCTGGTTGGGAGAAGAAGGAGAACTCGAAGGGCTCACCCTAGAAGAATTTGAACGTAAACAAAAAGAATGGAAAGGCCCCCGTCCCGATGACTTCAACGTATAAAAACGAGGCAACTAATGACCCGCAAGAAAAAGTTGGTACGGGCGCAATCAAATATGACGCCGGAAAGACTCCAGTATATCGGGGGGCAATTTCTTACTTCCCTCGGGCAATTAGCACAGTTGCAGGAGTCTCCGCTTTCGGAGCTGCTAAATACGACTGGAACGGATGGGAAGCAGTTGACAACGGGATTAATCGTTACACTGATGCAATGGTACGCCACGTTATCGCAGAGGGATCAGGCGAAGTTCTGGACCCTGATAGTGGACTTCTACATGCTGCCCACACCGCATGGGGAGCGCTCGCCCGACTCGAACTGATGCTAAGGGAAATGGAGCTTCAAGATGCCCCGGCAGACTGAATCATCTATCACGACTCTCACCGGCCAATACTTTGACATTCTACGACCCGAGGAATACGAATATGACATCAACGAAATTGCAACTAGCCTTAGCAATCTTTGTCGCTATACTGGTCACGTCAACAGCTTTTATTCCGTCGCTGAACACAGTGTTCTTGTTTCTCGTATTGTTCCTAGTAACCTTCGTCTTGCTGCTCTGCTCCATGACGCAAGCGAAGCTTTTCTTGGAGACGTATCAAGCCCCCTCAAAAAGCTGCTGCCAACCTACAAAGAAATCGAAGAAAACGTTCAAAAGGCACTCTTCAGTTATTTTGGATTAAATTACCCTATGGATAAAACTATCCATGAAGCAGACAAGAGAATGTATTGGCAGGAGCGACAAGACGTTGCAAACAACGGAGTAAAAGATGAGCTTTGGCACCAAGACCTACGAGCTACACGTAAAGTAAAAGCCCAAGGAATGCCTCCTTATATGGCTCGTAGAATGTTTCTTACTGAGTACCAACGGATTACAAACGATGAAACGAAAGTATCTGGACGCCAAACAGAGGCGGCGTAATAAAATAGCTCGCGACCTAGCTACTAAAAAATATAGGCAACGAGTTGTGCCTAATAAAAAGAAAAACTCAACACAACCGGAGATTGATGATTATGACTGATGAAGAAGCCCCCTTTCTTTTTGATGAAAGTGATGAAGGTGAAACCTATATTGATAATGCCGCAGTATTTTCTATCGACTATGATGCCGAACAGTTGATTATTTTTTACGATGGTACTCGTAATATTGTAATGGAACTGGAAGATGAGAATGAAACTATGCTTTGTGATCGTGTTCTCTCTGATCCAAACTTTTGGTTGAATTTTGTAAACTCGTTTTCACAAGCCCTTAAGCAAAGCAAAGGACAGTAATGAATAATAATCCATTTCCATCTAGTTATGAAGAATTTATTTACAAGAGCCGATATGCCAAATGGATTGAAGAAGAAAGCCGCCGAGAAGATTGGGAAGAAACAGTCGAACGTCTTGTAAATTATTATAATAATCAAGTAGATGAAGAGCTACCTCTTGAAGAGTTGTATTCTGCTATTTACAATCTAGAAGTAATGCCCTCTATGCGGGCTCTTATGACTGCTGGCCCAGCTATGGACCGTTGTCATGTACCTGCTTACAACTGTGCGTATCTTCCCGTAGATAGTCCTCGTAGCTTTGACGAAACGATGTATATTCTCATGTGTGGAACAGGAGTAGGATATAGTGTTGAAAGTAAATACATTGACCAACTTCCTCGGATCAGTGAGACGTTTGAAGAAACCGAAACAACTATTCGAGTTGCAGATAGTAAAGAAGGGTGGTCTAAGTCTTTTAGAGAACTCATCTCTCTTCTTATTGCAGGCCAAATTCCCCGATGGGACGTATCTAACGTGCGACCTGCCGGAGAACGACTTAAAACTTTTGGAGGAAGGGCGAGTGGGCCAGAACCTCTTGAAGATTTGTTCCGATTTTGTATTAGCCTCTTTCGAAAGGCAGCAGGCCGTAGACTGACTTCAGTAGAATGTCATGACATCATGTGTAAGATTGCAGACATTGTTGTGGTCGGTGGTGTTCGTCGTTCGGCAATGATTTCTTTGTTTGATTGCACAGATGACCGTATGTCTAAATCCAAGTTTGGCGCTTGGTGGTATGACAATCCTCATCGGGCTCTTGCTAATAATAGTGCGGTTTACGAAAACCGTAGACCTGATGTTGGTTTCTTTATGGAAAAATGGAATGAATTATACCAAAGTAAGTCAGGAGAGCCCGGTTTCTTCTCGCGAGCAGCTTGTCAAAGAATTGCAGGACGCAATGGGCGACGCGACGTAAAAGAAATTATCTTAGAGACTAATGAAGGTAAAATTACCCTGAAACCATTTGATAAGGTTGTTATTAATGGTAAAGAAGGATTCGCGTATGAACTCAAAGAGTCCGACGATTTCTCAATATGTTGATAAAAACGAATACCTGCTAAGAAAGGCGGTGAAATACCTTGAAAGTAATTAAACGAACCGATGTCAGTAACAACACAGAGTGGGGGACCAACCCTTGCAGTGAAATTATCCTGCGACCATTTCAATTCTGCAACCTTACTGAGGTTGTTGTCCGAGCAGAAGATACTTTGGAAAATCTTACTAGAAAGGTTAGAATTGCTACAATCCTCGGAACTATTCAGTCTACTTTCACCAACTTCAAATACTTAAGAAAGAAATGGCAGGATACGTGCAATGAAGAACGACTACTTGGTGTTTCGCTTACGGGTATCTGCGATAATCTCGACCTTGTTGGACGACCAGAAGTTCTTGATGAGCTTCGACAAACCGCAGTGGACACAAACAAGGAATGGGCAGAACGCCTCGGGATTAACCAAAGCGTTGCAGTCACTTGTGTTAAACCCTCTGGAACTGTTAGCCAGCTTGTTAATTCTGCTAGCGGTCTACATACTCGCCATGCTCCATATTACCTACGAACTGTTAGGGCTGATAACAAAGACCCTGTTACACAGTTTCTCAAAGATCAGGGAGTTTATAGTGAACCGTGCGTAATGAAAGGAGATACCACTACAGTATTTTACTTTCCAATTAAAACACCGGAGAATAGCGTAACCCGACATGACCAAACTTCTATTGAAGCACTCGATCTTTGGAAAACTCTTCAAGATCATTGGTGTGAACATAAACCCTCTGCCACAATCAACGTCAAGGAAAATGAATGGCCAAAGGTCGGGGCGTGGGTATATGAGAACTTTGAGAGTCTCTCAGGTGTCTCGTTCCTACCGTATGATGGAGGATCATATAAACAGGCACCATATCAAGAACTTACAGAAGAAGAATGGAACGATTGGGTTCAACTTCACCCACCTGTAATTGTAGATTGGAGCGTTCTCAAAGAATATGAGAAGACAGATCACACTACGGCATCACAAGAACTCGCTTGCACAGGAAATGTATGCGAGGTTGTAACTATAGGAGAAAGTAATTATGATGGGTAATGTTCAAATTCGTAGTATCGAGAATGGATACATTCTTTCGGCCTATGTTCACCCTGAAAACCCAATGACTAGCGGTAAACACGAAGAATGGTATTGTATTGATATTCAGGAAATTCAAAGTAAGCTTGCTAAATATATATAATTAATTTTTTACAGTAGTCACAACAAAAGGCCCGCCGGGAGAATATCCTAGCGGGCCTTTTTGTTTATTTTTATATTTTTATTATGGTTGTTGGTTAAGCGCCTCTAAAGCCCATTCCCGTACGGTTTTTAGTCTTGCGGTATTTACTGCACAGACATCCGCATCCTCCGGGCTTATTGCGACATATTCGGAATACTTTGTAGGAACTCCGGTACGCTCACTGGATCGGTTAGAGCTTTCGGAGGGATTGGGGGCAGCGGGCAAATTGCTTCCGCTGTTCGTACCTCTAGTGGCTCTATCCCGTTGCCAGCGCACGAGATTAGCGCGATACTCAGCAACGAGACTGTTGTAAGCTTCATCAGCTTTTCGCATACGTTCATTGTTTTCCCTTTCAATTCGAGCCTTTTCGGCCAGTTGTTCTGCTTCGTACTCAGCCTGAGCCCTACGATAACCTTCTCGGTCAGCAAGACGCCCAGCTTCTTCTGCCCTAAGTTCAAGACGTACGTTTTCAAGTTTGTTATCAGTGATGTACCAGTTAACAGTCATACCAATAAGAGCTACTGCTGTAGCCATGAATACATAGTCTTTAATGCGAGCCCAAATTCCTAGACCGCTTACAAGCCAGTCATGCATATCTTGTACTCCTCTTTGCGGCGATTAACAAGACCTCTTACGGTTCGCCCTCCCGCTTTGTTGTACCATGTAATAGCTTCACAACCACGAGCAAAGTCCTTTTGATTGAACCTTACGGCTGCTGTACTTCGACAATAAGCACGAGAGCCAATGTTATATGCAAGAGAAGTGGCAGCAGCCAATTGATAAGGTCGGCCATCAAGAGTAGGGGTGCACTTGAGAACTCCTGCTTGATAAATACTAACAGACTCTCGTAGCATTGCTGTACATTCTTCATCACTATAGCTCCTCATAGGAACATTAGTTTCACCGTAGCAGACTGTCCATACCCCTACGATGTCCCGGTACGGGTCGTTTCGTTTACCTTCCCATTCTGCAATAAGAGGAACAGAAATAGCAAGAGAACCAATAACAACAATACCGGCTATTGTTTTTTTATTAGCCATCTTTCTGTTGTTCTTTCTTTACTTCTTGTTCAATCTTTTCAAGAAGACGTAGGGCTCTTTCTTCTTTTGCTTTTTCAATAGCAATAATAACATCACTTACTCTTAGATAAATAAACCAAATAATTTGAAAAGTTAACCAACCCAATGTTAGGATAAGTACCCAATTCTCTAGGGACACTCCAAGCAGAGTCATAGTAGCTACAGTAGCAGGTGGCACAGACATAGCTCCTTCCCTAAACATTTCTTGTTTTGAAGCCAAAGTTTGCCCTTGACTAAATAATATATTCGAGGTACGCATTTTAAAATGAACCTTTCATGGTTAGCGTTTTAATCTTCAAAGATGATTTCAAGCATATCTTCTTTAGCATACTTTCTAGCATCAGATTTGGCGTTTTCAATTATTTCTTTCTTTGCTTCGTCTGGAAGGTTTTCCCAAGCTTGTCCTGTTTCTGAAGCATAAATTTCAACAAGCTGTTTAAAGTAGTTATTTACCGTACCTTCCCATTGTTCATGTGTTGATTTAGAAAGAGTAACAACACCCTCTTCATCTATGTTTACTGTTTCATAAGAGCCGGGAACAGCATCTTTCATGGAAAATTCACGACTTACTTCAAGACGTTGTTCCGGGTCTGTCGCTCTGTTTCCGTATGTACTTATACCTACCCCAAAGAGACCCGGCATAGTTTTTAAAGTTGCCTCGAAAAATCCTGTTTCTTCATTAGCAGCTTCGACCATACTCTGCCAGTGCATAGGCATGATACGGCTGGTTGTAGCGCTGTCCGGATCAAGGAAAATAACGCTTTCAGAATCAAAAGGATTTAGTTTGAAAGGTGTTCCAATAACATTTTCACCGTCTAGCGCGTCTACTACAAAACTAGCATCAGGAGAAAGTTTACCCCTAACAAAACGCCAAGTCCTATCAAACATACTTTCAGAATAAGGGATATTGGTCTTTTCAATTCTACTTGTTTTACCAGTACTAGCAGATTTCTTTTCGTCTATATCTGTAATGCCAATTTGATTTGCTTGCCACAAAGCATACTGTGTTGCAAAAGTTAAATATTGTCCATACCCTCCAAGAATATCGTAACGAGTATCTCCTATTTTTATTTTAAGGAAATCCGAACTACGAGGGTCTATCTCTACTTCTGCATCAGGAACCATCATAATAGCTGCGCCCATAGTAAGGGCAGCAATACTTCCCATTTTAAATAGTTCTTTATACAATTCTTTTCTCACTATAGGATTAAGAGCAGCAAAGTTTCCATTAATAGCTGCTGCTGCTTTATCTGCTTGAAGAGCATATGCAATTATATTTACTCGACTCTGAATAAGACGAGGAGAAAATAGAACAGTATTAAGCTGAGGAGCCATGCTTTTTAGACCCCCTACAAGTTCAGCACGGCCTGTGGCAGAGTTAATAAACCTACCAAGGTCTAACAGAAGTTGTGAGTCTATTTCAGGATTACCGTCTTTGTCTTTTAGTATATTGCCATCTGCGTCTGTTTTAATATACGGGTTTCCGTCCTTATCTTTCAGACCTTTGAATTTTTCAATATACTTATCAAACATATCGGCCCGAAGCTTGTTAAGAAAACCAGAATAAGCTTGCTCTGACCATTTAACACCGGGAACCTTACGAGCAAGATCACTTTGGAAATCCTCTTCTCGCGACGATAGCTTACCATCTAGATCAGAGAAAGCCAAACGAGCCCTTAACATAAGGTCGTAGGTATCACGTTGCCCAATAGATTTCATCAAGTAATCGTAGTTACGTTTACCTGATTTACCAACCATAGAAAACATAGTAATAAAACTACGAACCCATTCAGGATTCCCTACAAAAGTCAAACCCTGTCTAAGAGGAGCAGAAAGGTCCATAGAAGACATAATAGCACGAGGGAAGTTAGTCACTGATAACCAACTACGAGGTACACTTCGGCCAAGCAGAGGTATCTTGTAATATTCTCCGTTGCTATTTCTTATATCTTTTTCAAGGGCTTCTTTTCTGCCTTGCATATACCTGAGAAATTCTTCAGGATCGCTAAGGTGTTCTCGGCCTGTTTTCTTTAGATACTCTTTTAGTGTATTCGCTTTATTACGAGTCCAAACCATCCTTTTATTTGCGTTAAGAGCCCGAGCAAATTCACTCTCTAGTTTAAAAGCACTTTCCGCAATTATTTCCAAAGTATCTTCTGTTTTGATAAGTTCAAATTCTTTTTCAGGTGTAAAACCTTTAGTTCGTATATCCTCCATTATGTCCAGCGCACGTTCGTTAAGTTTTTGAGCAGCAATATCGTAACGCAGTCTACGTTTAACAAGTTCTCCGGGGTTAATTTGAGCTAAACGAATTACTTGATTAGGTTGTACGTTACGGGCAGTTAAATCCTGAACAACAGAATCAATTTCAACAGGAGTAGGTTGATAGTTACGAGTAACCCTTTCAAGAAGCTTCAAAGCATCTTCCGAAGCTACAAGGTCTTCTGCTGTAAGTTCAGTAGGGTCGATAGGATCGTCACCCCTCATGTACTTATTGACAATCTTAGGGGTCTGGTCGTCAAAAACCACGTAGTTGAATTTATCACTACCGTCGTTCTTACGTGGTTGGTTATGGTGAAGGTTGTTCGCAAGATACCTGTTACCAGTGAAACCGTTGTCTCGAAGAAACTTAGATGCAGCTTCATCTCCTCCAAGTTTCTCACTTAGAGCTGCATATATATCTCGACCGTCGGTTTCGTCACCTACGACGTTTTCAAGCTTTTTTCGCAAAGCCTGTACTTCAGGTGCAAGTTCTTGTACTCTTCGAAAAGCTCGATCTTGCTCTACTTCAGGAAGAAAGTCATTTTGGGCGTTACTCCCTTCTTTTTGATGCTCAGCAAACTTTTGAGCATACTCTACATTAAGTTTATGAAACTCTTCATCAGGAATTATATTAATTCCTGCTTTTTTAAGAACTTCACGAAATTCAGGTTGTTCACTAAGAGGGTTTTCCCATTCGAGCCATTTGGCGTCGTCTGGAATTTCTGTCTCCATAACTTTACCAGAATATTCTACTTTGTAATTGTCGTTTACAAATTTAGCAGCTTCATCAAGAGAGTCTCGAAATTCTTGAGGCATCTGCGGCCAATCAGGGTCTTCTACAGTAGCAAGAAAATTGTCATAGACCGTACGACCTGTGATTTCCCTGTCAGGGTAGAATTGAGATTTAACAGAAAAAGCTGAGTCTAATGCGTCTATAGCTCCCTCGCTTAAACCTGCTTCTTCAGCTTTAGCTTTTGCAATATCGCGTAGTTGCCAAATAGGCCCACGACGACCACCAAAAGAAGTGTCTTGACGACTAAACTTGCTTCGGTATTCTTCAGCAATGTTCTTGACATCAGTTAAATAAGTCCCCCAACCAAAAACTTGTTGTCCTTCTCCACTACCCATGAAGCTGTGGTCAAAACGATGAAAATCGGTTCCGCTACCATGATAAACCGTAGCGTTCTTTACGACACCCGGCACTTCAGCAGTCGGATTACCACTGCGTACATTCTCTTGAGAAACAGCAAGAATACTCTTAACCTCTCGGCTAGAGTACTTAAAGTCGACACCTATACGACGAGCAGTGTTCTTTACGAGATTAGCAATTACGTCGTAGAAGTCACGAACAATGTTACCATCTTTTTCGGACCACTCAGCAAGAACTTCTTCCGTAGCCCGAATACGTTGATAGTCTTCCCGAGAGTAAATACCGTTCGGGTCCCCATCAGCATAGGCCTTTGGGTTTTTTGTAATCCATGTATCGACAACATCTCTAAACTCACCTGCTCCCCGTGTATAAAACACGTCAAGAGCTTCGTCAAGTTGGCCCCCAAACATCTGTGTAAGACCGTGGTGACCAAGAGCCTCGTGGAACATAACACTGTCAGTCATAGCTTCTACAGATACGTTACGACGTTCTGCTTGACGTATAATGGCGTCAGTATTTAAAAGTACACGACCATCCTCGGTATACACACCAAGAGCTTTAGAGTCAATACCCGGCGCATTTTCTTCAGTGAACCTTGAGAGAACACTTACTTCGCTAGGCGCATTAGACCACCTTCCTGCCATTTCAGTGGCACGGGTCTGAAGACTAGCTGAGGTATCACTAAGTTGCGTACGGTACTGTTCAGAGTTTCTGGCAAGGCTACTATCTGGTAGTTCTACTTCGCTATTTCTAAAACCTGAAGGAGTAGTATCAATAGAAGAAGGTCGTACAGACCTACCAGCTTCTCGTCCGGCGGCATTTAGACCAACACTAAGAGCCCCGGTAAGAGCAGCACTAGCTGCCGTACGCAGGGGATCAAACTCATCTTGAGCGCCATCAGCCATAGCAAGACCTTGACCAACAACATCACCTATCGCAGCTACACTTGTATCTACAATAGCACCACGAGCCACATCTCTTGCTCTTTTACCAGAGACTTCAGCAAAGCGAGATGCTTTACGGGCGGCGCTTGCGCCCCGACCAATGGGAATAAGATCGTAAGGTTCAATAGCAAGAAACTGCCCTACTAGCCAAGGTATTGTATCATCTTTAGATATGCCGAGTTGGGCCGCTTCGCTTATTTTACGAGCTTCCCAAGCAATATACATGTCTTCTAATTGATCTAGTTGTTCAGGTGTAGCATCAGGAAATTTCTCTTTAAGTTCATCCTGATAAACGTCAAATAGATCAGCACCACTACGACTAAGATAGTTGACAAGAGAAGCTGGATCAGCCCATCCTTCAGTAATACTTCTGCTGATTTGTGCAAACCAGTTGTCTCCACCAGTTTCTTCAGCAGAATATTCTACAGCTAAAGCTTCTGTATCAACTAAATCTTGAACAGGGTTCTCTTGTACAACAGAACCGTAAAGAATACCTTCTTCACGAGCCTTAGCAATTTCATCAAGACGTTCTTGAGAAAAAGGTAACACACCCCTTTCCTGCATAAAAATATTTAGACTTTTCAAAGGAACAGTGGGGTCATTAGCCATTTCCCTCAGAACTTCTCTGTCTACATCAGCTAGAGTGTTATTTGTAGGGGAAAAATCAAACAGATTATCCATCCCCATTTTATAATGATCTGCTGAAATAGTTACTTTACCCGTAGCACGTTGTTCTATTTCCTGTTGTGTCAAAGGTTCTTCTGGAACGTAGGGCTCTCCGGTAAGTTTATCAACCACTGTTGATGTACCAATACTTTCGTTAGGCACAGCCCCAGCAGTAGCTACAGGGGGATTAGTCGTTGTAGGAGCAGCGGTAGGTTCTGGTGCCACAGGAGGAGAATACTCAAAAGCATTCCATTCCTCTTGAGGAATAGATTGAAACTGTTCTAGAGCTTGTTCCTGAGTAATACCATCATCTGCTTCCATACGGTAAGTTTTACCGGAAGATGGATCAGTAATCTCATAAATATTAGGCATTTAGTTACCTTTGTTTATTGACCAACTGGTCGAATTTGTAAACCCGAAACAGGAGAAGTAGTTGAAGCTCTAGGGCGACGACCACCACGAGAGCCTTCGGCTGCTCTACGATTTCGACCCTCTTCTACCATAGCGTCTTGTCCAACACCTACGGCGTCCATTAGCCTATCCCAACGTTCACTTCCCTCCCGAATATCAAGCGAACGAGCGTATTGTTCAGCCCGTTGACGAGCAACATCAAGTTGTCCTTCAGAAACACTAACCCTGCGTTCCTCAAGAGGAAGACGAAGGTTTTGACTTACTGTAGCTCCACGGCCTGCAATAAGACGAGGATCGACGCCAGCCATAAGAGCTTCTACAGGTACTCCTGTTTGCTGAGCCAAAAGCTCAATACCTTGAGTAGCTTGTGCAATTAGAGTAGGATCACCAGAAGAGACAGCAGTAGCCATCATTTGAGAAGCCGTTGCTAATGCATCGTTAAACGTTTTACGTGCAAGATCAGCATTACCTGTAGCCGCTCGTCGAGCTTGTGTTTCAGCATTTTGACCGGCAATTTGAGAACCTTGTACGTTGTTAAAAAACTCTGTACCAAAACCTGCGTCTACCCCGGTAGCTCTTTCAGCCGCAGCAATAGGATCACGGGTAAAACCTGCCATAGCATCAGACATACGTTCTTGTTGCCTGCGAGGCGCATACATGGGAGCGTTGCCGCTTTGGATTAGGAAAGCATCACCAAGAACTCCAAGAATATCTCGAAGAGTTCCTTTAGCTCCAAAAATACCGCTACGATCAGAAGCTTCAGCCCCTTCACGAGCAATACTATCTCTTTCTAGGATAGCATCCCGATTGTTAAGAGTAAAGTCTTCATAAATATCTTGTGCTGTTTGACCAGTCACTTCAATAGGGTTTCCTTCAAGAGGATTACTTGCAGTTCCAGCCATAGGGGCGGCTGATTGCTGTCCAAAAAGTAAAGATAAAGGGTTCATATGATTATCCTCCAATCATCCCGCCACTAAGAGCCCCACCGATTAGACCACCAAGACCGTTTTTGCTTTTGCCTTTTTGCGTAGAGACACCGCCAGCACTGCCAACAAGTTGACCAGCGTTAAGGCCCATACCACCAAGACCTAAAAGCTGTTGCATATAGTTGTTAGAGAACTGGTTCTGCATGGTGTTGCCGTAGTTGGACAATGCCTTACCGCTAGCGCCCGAGCGCAAGAGACCCCGAGCAGCCGCGTTATTAGTAATACCTCGCGAACCTTGCTCAGTTAGAGCATCAAAGCCCGTAGCGTCTTTATACGCATTAAACCCGGTCGCATCGCCACCCAGTAATTGAGACAAACTATTAGCTGCGCTAGTTGCCTGTCCAAACAAAGGACTAAACGCTTGATTAAGATCCCCATACGCCCTGTTCTCAGAACGACCAGAATTTTTGCTTCCTCCAAAAATAGCACCCATTATACGTTATCCTCTTTCCATTGTTGTTTGGTCATCATTACCAACTGTACGGGGCCTGTGACACCTTCGATAATATCTTGATTTTTAAAACCTAATTGTTTGTTCATCCAAAGAGCCCCTTTATGATCCGTAGGTGTTAGTCCTAATATAATTTCTATATCGTATTCATCTTTAAAGATTTCTTTAAGAAACTCTTTGGCAGCAATTAACGCTTTCTTACCACGAGAGAAGAAGAAGTAGTGGCCACAAACACTTTTAGGGTTTAAATATTGCCTTTCAAACAATGCTACGTCGTCGTTGTTATTAATCAAGGCAACGTTATTAAGATTACTAACCCATTTTAAAGGGTTAAATCCAACAATTTCTTCAGAGTATTGAGAAACTGCTTTTTCTATTTTATCTAAATTATAAGTTCTCAATTAAGGTTACCCTCTGCCATACAGGCTGACGATTGAGCCATCCACAAATGCACCCGAAGAAAGAAGCAAGTCAAGTTGGGTTATTGCATTGGTAGTGTTGTTCCAGAAGCCTCCTGTGGAGGTTTGAAAGAAATTTGATGCGGTGTTGGTTATTCCCATATATTGAAAACAAGTCATCTGTCGATGAAATAGTGTGTCAGCATAATTAAATACTGCGGCCTCAAAAGAAGTACCCCTATTGGCAAGAGCTGTAGCAGCGTTTATAGTGGCGACTTCCATTGATGTGCCTGCGGCGGCAAAAGCCGACCCAAAAGGATTAATCCGTTCATAACTATAATTTGCTCCGGTATCTCCATTCATTCTCAAAAGGACATTTACCGCTGTCGTAGATGCGGTTCCTCTCGCGTTCACAACCAATATCAAATCTTTGAATGTTCCCGGAATACTGGAAAACGTAACTGTTGCCTGTGAAGCTGATGTGGTCACTGTGCTGATTAAGGATAAGGACCCCCCTCCACCACCGGCTCCGTTAGCAGCAGCCGTAATACGGCCTTGTGCGTCTACCGTGAGATTAGTGTTAGTGTAACTACCGGGAGTAACTGCAGTATTCTCTAAATCAAACTCAATGGGGTCGTTAGTCCCTAGAACGCCTCCCCCTTCAAGTCCTGTACCAGCAGTAAAAACTGTACCATTTATAACGTCTAGAATTAGTTTTATAGCGTCTACATCTTCTTGAAGAACCTGAACAACATCTTCTATGTTAGTTACGTCTATTCCACGGTCTCTAAGTAATCTCATCAAATAATCAGTAGGTTTTCCTGTTTGAGGATCAACAATAGAAAACATCTGGTTAATATCATTAAAAGACATTTATTGTTCTTTCACATTCAAATTCATGGTAAGAGAGTCTACTCGACGTAGAGCCCCTTCATCTTCAATACGGATAAGACGACCCGGTTGCTCAAAACTTCCCAAACTAAGCCAAGTTGCCCTAGCTGTCAAAGCGTCATTCGGAATATTAATTGTGTCTGCTACAGTATAATTTTCACCCTGATCGTCTGAATAAGACAAAGTTATAGAAGTAAGAGTTTCGTCAGTAAGTTTACCCGTACTTCCTAGAAGATTTATTTGATAAAGACTAATTCTGTCATAACCACGAACAGGTATTTGACTTGTAATCCTACGAGTAAAAGCCTGTGCATCCCTTCCTACAACAGCAGAATCATCTTTATCTTTATCAGGATCAAGTAGATACAAAGAACCCGAAGAGTCTGAACCCACTAGAATATTAGAACCAAATGTACTGGCAAATTTATTACCAGAAACCCAATTTGTTCCGGTATATACACCCCATAAAAAAGTATCAGAGTCACCCCAAACATACCATTGTTCAGTTTGTACATCATAAACAAGGGTTTCTTCATTACCTAGACGTAAGAAATAAAAATCATGACCATCAATCGTCGCAGTCCAAACTCTGATGGCTGGATCATTTACACGCCCTTTTACGGCAGCTAATACATGAACTTGAGTAGTCCTTACATCACCCCCGTCTGAATCTTCAGCAACAAGTAAAGCTGCTTGAGATACGCGCGTTTCTTCAGAAGGTTCTGAAATACTTGCAAGTACTTGGACTTGAGAAGCCCGAATATCAGCCATTGTTAAAGAGTCCTGTCAATCTTAATATTTACAGCATCTACGGCGATGGGCGTCCAAAGAGCCGCAGTAGCCGGATCAAATTCGCTAATATCCCATTCATATTGAGCAGAAGTAGGGACTGCGTGAGTAGCTCCGGCGTCTTCGTCCACACCTGAAACCAAAGAGACTTTAAGGGTCGCATCTCCGCCATCTGTTTTCAAGGCTCGAACCATAGTTTGCAAAGCCCGAATACCAACAATATCTGGCGGCAAATTACTCAGTGTCATAATACTGGCCGCAGGAAGAGTACTACCCGCTTCAATATAATTGGCATCATCTGGTGTAAGTTCGTCTACAAGTTCATAATCAGTAGAACCAGAACTACGAGTCCATCCAGAGCTTACATCTCCGTTTGGTGAAAGAGTTACAACCTGAACCGAACCAATTTGTGCGTTGTTAACACTTCCGTTATTATCTGAAATAACTAAATCTTTGATGTAAATATTAGCATTAGAACTACCCGCAGAAGGAAGCCAGTTTTCTCTAAAAGCGACAATAGAGGTATTTCCTGTTGCCGGAGAAACATCTGTTCCATTTAGAACACTTACACCTTCTACCCAAATAGTATAAACACCAGTAGTACGATTAAGGCTAACCTCTACGTGGTTCCAAACAGCGTTACTAAGAACAGCGCCAGAAGTTGCTACAGTAGTAAAACCTGCAAGCTCAATGTTATCAATAACCGAGCCTGCCCCATCCGTACGGACCAATTCCAAACCACCTACTACAGTTTGACGTACAATATATCGTACACTATTGTCTACATCCCTAAATTCAACATCTGGACAACGACTAGAGTTTTCAGGTTGAGTACTTACATACCAACGAAATGCTACATTAATTACATCTGTAGCTGTTGGAACAATCAAAGACGGTTGAAAGCTAGTTGAGTTTTTAATTTGAAACACTTTTCCACCAGATACACCATCAGGATCGTTTAACAAAGTACTCATAGAAACAGCAGACCAAGCTGTTCCTTGCAACATAATAGTTTCGTCCTCTCCGTAAATAGAGAAGTTATCCATGAATTGAACGCTCATATTATATAGACCTTTTAGCTTGTATTTGGATAGAGCGTCTAATTCGCTCTTCAATACCTGAATTAGAAATACGACGTTGACCGTTATTAATAATAAATACCGCGCCTTCCTCGTCTACCACGATCATACTGTCTCTAATTTTAACGGCTGTTCCTTCCCACGAACCCCTATCAAAAATAATCCCTTGAAATCTTTGCATAGGAGATTGTGGAGAACCAGTAGTAACCCAAGGCTCTGTGGTTCTATCTCCAAACAACCAGAACATATCAGAAAAAGTAATTACCTGATTAATACGATCAGGGCTTCTTTCTGCTGTTGCAAAATTCAAAGGATCAATCGTTCGTTCACCGGGATCAACCCAATAAAACCTGCCTACTGTACCAATATCATCGCTTTGAACGGGAACAACAATAACAAACGAATTAATATGCGCCACAGAAATAGCACCAGCATCATCAGGAGTAGTTACTTGTGAAAGTTGATCCGTACCACCATCTTCTAAAGTAGTGGCACTCCAAGAAAGATTGACCCCTGTAATTACGGTTGTTGAAATAGTGTTTCCACTTGCACCCGGAACCTTGGCCTGAACAAATAAATCATTTGCTCCGTAACTCAAAGATTCGACATTAGGATTTTCAACTAGATTAGTTGAATAAGTAGTCCCCGGTTCTCCGTTAGAGTCAATTGCAATAAACAGATTAGTAAGAGCTTCAGAGTTGTTACCACCTAGATCGACTAACCAAGGATTGCTTAAAGAACCATCAGGTGTCCCTGCATCAACACTGGCGTTTGTCCATTGGTAATAGATACCATCAATTTGAATTTTATCGTTATTGGCTATTGCGCCAGAAGCTTGAAGTTGTCCTCGTGCGTGTCCATTGTCAGTGTACAACCAAAGGACCTGTCCTTCTGCAATAAACAAATAACTAGGTACATCAGTACCAATAGGAGACGTAGCAGCCATACTGACATCACCTACGGAAGAAGTGCTTATAGCTCCAAGGTCAGAAACTACACCAGTAGTTGCATTTACTCGATAAAGGTTGTTACCACTGACTACAAAAGCGTCGCCATTAAAAGCCCCTGCTTCTGTAAAAATCTTACGAACATGCCCTGTTCCGGCAGTTGCAAAAAACCGAAGACCCGGCCTAGAAATCAAAGAAACCTTAGATTCGTTAAGAGAAGGATTAAATTCTGCAAAACGGTTAATAAGAGGAATATACGCCTCTTTAGCTACAAGCCTTTTATAATCGCTAGGAAAAAGAGGAAGGTCTTGCATTATTATTTACCTTTTACCATCTAAAAATACTTCCACGCTCAAACTCTCCATTAAGGCTATAACCTCTCCAATACCGGCGTTGATTTCCGTCAAGATCAGAAAGAGAACGATCAAGAGGTCGTTCTTGAATTTGAGAGTAACGAGCCCGAAATTTACGAAGCATGCTTTGATAACGATTTGCACTAGCTTGATTAATACCAGAGCCGTTACGAGGATCAAGCCTAAAAGCAAGGCCAATAATCAAGAGATCGTCAAACTCTTTAGGAAACGGAGACTCATCTGTTACCAGTAAATCAGAAACTCTTTGCCAATTTGCCCTGTCTGCTCTATAAAACCATGTTCCCTCAAAACCATTAGTATTCAAAGTTAGATCAGTTACGCTTTCAATACGAGAACCGTTACCATCGATAATAAGAGGAAACGTAGCAAGATTATTACTGGCGTCTACAACACCAAACATTGCACCGTCTTGAGGGTTAGGTTTAAGTCTAATAGTCTTTGTCTGTTCAAGATTTAGTTTAAGCCGATAACCTGTAGGCATAAACCAGTTTGTAATGAACGTTTCAAATTCATTGTTATATGTACTATTGTCAATGTTGCTGTTATTTCCAAACAACACTTCCATTAGATTATCACCTGCCTCGTTACCAAACAACGATTGAATATACCGATCCAGCAGGCGAAGAGCCTCGGTTTGCTCAGCTACGGTTTCCGTGGAACCCCTTGCAATAAGGTTGGTTTCTCGGTAAGCATCCGTAATAATCGTTGAAATAAGAGTCATTGTTTATACCACCCCAAGACAGCCTACAGCACCACCAGCAGTAGTAAAAGTACCGCCTACTGATCCGATGTAAAAAGGAAGCGGAAGCCATTGTCCGGCAGTTACAGCAGCTGCACTTACCAAAGTAGTTGTACTACCATTACCGTTGTTACGAACAAGAGTAACAGTGCCAGAAGTAGTGCAAAGGAAGCCACCAACACCACTACCGTTCAAAACAACAGTAGAGTTAGCAGCAACCGGAACAGGCGAATAACGTTCTTGTACGTGCATATTTTATTCCTTAAATATGAGACTTGGGGCGTACACAAGTGTTACCTTGCGCAGAGGCCCCAAGCATATTGTTAGATTACGAACCGTTAATTCGAACCAGACGACGACGAGCGTTTGCAACGATGTTAGGCTCGATAGCCACATCGAAACGAACACGGTGTTCGCCAGTTTCAAACTTCGAGTCCTGCCACATGCGAACCGACATAGGGAGCTTAGTCAGCTCCTTACGCATCGAAATACCCGTTGCCGGAACGATGAGGTCCATAGTGTGAACGCAAACAGCACCCTTGTTAGCAAGGAAACGAGGCTTGAGAACCGCACCCGGCGCACCAACAAACGTCACTACAGCCGTGTTCTCAGGAGCCGCCGAAACGGTCTGGAATGGACCAGAAGTAACAATTGCCGGATAAACACGAGGAGCAACAGCACCAATAGAAGCGGTAAAGTTACCTACAACACGGAACTGCTGAAGATGCGGAAGCGCCTTCTTAGCCCGATTGTCCCAAGCAAAGACACCAGCGATAGTGAATACTTCACCATCAACGATAGTCTCAGAACCCGCACCAATATCCATGTTAAGGATTTGAGTGAGGTACTGGCCCGGAGCACCGGAGATACAGTAGTCTTCGTAGGCTCCAGCCGAGTCTGCTGTACCAGCCGTCAAGGCCGAAGCCGTCTGACGAGTACCAACAGTAAAGCTTGGAAGTTGCTGGGTAAAGGTCGTCGGGATACCCGCAATAGAACCTTGCCAGCCGCTACGATAAACACCATTACCAAGACCAGTCAGGTTACCCGTAACGTTGGTCTCAACAATATCCCTACCGAGAGCCTGCTTATCTTCGTAAGCCATGATTGCACGAATCATCGAGTCGTCTTCACAACCTTCCTGCTTAAGGCGGGTGTAGCCAGCGGCCACATCATCCCAAGTCGAAACGTTCGAAGAACCATCGCCCAAAAGGTTGTTCGATGCAAGAGCAGCAAAGCGCAGAATGTAGGCATCAATGTCATGTGCGAGACGCAGAGCAGCAGCCTTGATTGCTTCGCTTTCACGAGCATCACCGATGTCCCGAATCTTCACGAAGTCGCCCCAGCCCATGCTAGTGCCCACAACATTGCGGAGGCGATACTGTTCGGAACCGAACGTAGTATCTTGAACACCACTACTGAGATCAGCAACAGACTCGTCCGTAAACGTAGTCGAGTAATCAGGAGTAACCTGTTCAACAACAGTAAGGCCATTACGGTCGTTCATTTCTCCAGTGTGTTTATTCCAAGTCACGAGGTCCTTCGAGACAAGGTTATTTTGAAAGATCGCAGCAAAAGATTTAAGGACCAATTTTGCCTGATCGACAGTTACAGTAGCCATAATGACTATTTCCTTTCGTATGAGTTTTTGTATAGTTTTGTGTCCATACGAAAATCACACCAATTAATTACCTTTAAAGAAAACACTTTCAAAATCGTCTAGATTATCGAGGTCTTTCTTTTTAGGTGCAGACGTTCCCCTCGTTGTAGGAGGAGGCGGCGGTGCGTTGGTTACTTTCGTACGAGACGTGTTTTTTGTTTTTGGCCCATCGTTTGTATCGAACTGCACTGAAAGGCGTCCAAGTTCCACACTAGCAAGTGCAGGACCTCTACGAACAATTTCATTTGCAAGTTCAGGGTTTGAAGCCAAATGATAAAGAATGTCCGGCCCGTTGTCAATTGAACGAATAGTGTCCGTAAGATACTTAGCATAATTAGGTTCAAGATCGCTAAATTGGTCAATTAGTTCTTGACCACGTTCCTGAAAATCGGGATAACGCTCCCGTGCGGGTGCTAATTTTTCTTCCCATTGCTGTTGAACAGCTTTTTCAGCTTCCTGAATTTTACGTGCCTGTTCCTTTTCAGCTTGCTGTTTTTGGAACTGCTGCTGTTCTTCTCGGATGGTGTAACGTACAAGGTCCGAATTAAACTTTGGATCAAATTGACCCAACGGATAAATCTTGTTTCCTTCTGCGTCTTCATCATCCCAATGGGGCGGTTTAATTTCTTCGTTGTTTTCTTTTGACTTTGGCTTTTCTTCTTCACCAGTTTTCGGAAGTTCAGAAGTTTTATTATCACGATTACGAAGAAGCTCTTCAAGCTCCATACGCTTACGCTCTTCTTCACGATACTTAGCATTTAGTTCACGAATACGTTTTTCAGCTCGACTTTCTTTCTTAGGAGTTTCCTCTTCAGAAGTATCGTCATCATTGCTCGAAGTCTCTTCTTCGTCGTCCGTGTCTTCTTCGCTGTTCGTTTCTTCCGAAGTAGTTTTTTCAACACTATCTTCTTCTTCGACTGTTTCTTCTACATCAGGCTTTTTTACGGGCGCCTTATTATTCCCCGAGGAAAAGAACTCAGTCTCAAAATCATCAAGACTAGGTTCGTTAGTAGTTTCAACGGTTTCAGTTGGTTCAGTAGTGTTGTTGTTATTATCGAGATTTTCGCTCATAGTAAGGTTTGCGGTCCTTTAACCGAGTTTGCCAATCTTGCCTTATGTTTGCGACTGAGGTCCGGAGGAAGGCTTGGCACTATTAGTAGAGCCTCCGGTAGTCGGTTTATTCTGTTCAATCGCACTACGAAGGTCAAGTTCATCAACCTTTGAAGCCGAGTCAAGGATCATTTTAATGCCCTTGTAATTGGTTTCAGTTGCGTCAACCTGATTATCAGATAGCGCACGAATACGTTGAGTTTCTGCATTATAAGCATCAATTTGAAGTTCAGCTTGCTTATCCTTAAGGTTCTGCTGAAGTTCCATATTTTGAGCTTGAAGCTGTTGTAGAGCTTGCTGAAGCTCTTGAAGCTGTTCAGGCGTGATACCCATTGCGTCTTCATCATCTTCCTCAAGGAACTGAGGAGGAATAGTTTTCTTAAGCCGTTCTGCAAGCTTATCTGCTCCGGGCCAATCTTGAGCCTTAGCAACAAGGTCTCCGGCAACAGACATAAGTTGTGGCCAAACTTGAATAGCATCCATCATAGCTTGTGCAGCTTCAACACGCTTAGTGGTGTAAGAAGTACCAGTACTGAGAGCTACGTCAAACTTTCCAATCGACATATCAATTGCTTCAGGGTCGTAAGGATCGTTGATCTTTACAAACTTAGTTTTTTCGTCTTCTCCGATACCACGAATAATTCGTTTACCATCGTAGATTTGAGGAAGAAGTTGATTAATAACATCTCCACATTCAAGAATTGAGGCGTTACCATTATCGTGGAATTGAAGATTGGCAACATCGCCCTCTCGCTGTCTTGCCATAATAGCCCGACCCGAGGTTTCATTAGACCGAATACCGAGTGAGGCATCATGGATACCAGTGACATCTTTCATATCCTGTGTATTGACGTTCGCTTCATTGAGCAAGGCCGATTCAATACCGGGAGGTTGAACAGGTAGAACGTTTTGTCCAAACACTGCTTCATCGTTAAAGATCATCAGTGGATCACGCTTAGTGTGTGCTTGACGAATCTCGTCTTCACGCCCTTCAACTGCGCTTGCAGTTACCATCCACTTAGCTTTAGGGGCATACCCAAGCTGTTCAGCAGCCACAGACCGGAAATAGTTCTTCATCCGTACGGCATCTTTCATCCAACGAATCATGCCATACCGTACGCGACGACCAGCAATGTTAGTCACTCGTCCTGACATACGGATAATAGGAAGACGGTTAAGTTGATACTCGTAAGGTCCATCAAGGATTTCAAAACCTGTGCAAAGATGCATCTGCGCGTAAGTAACCCAAGTGAGACGAGTCTTT
>Ga0100391_1000554_pt1 | contig 43362 bp, 32 predicted proteins | sample CryGeymeta201515_FD_81541 | JGI IMG/M metagenome (GOLD analysis project Ga0100391, IMG submission 81541) | Groundwater microbial communities from Crystal Geyser aquifers in Utah, USA - Crystal Geyser metaG 2015-15 | ecosystem: Environmental > Aquatic > Deep subsurface > Groundwater | place: USA... | reverse complement strand
TATTACTTAAGCCCAACAAATGCTACTTCCAAAAACAACCCCGGGATTGTGTTTTTCCCCATCCCGGGGCAGTTTTGGAAATCCCGGGGTAGGGATATCCCTCGATTGGTGACAACAGATATGCTGCCGGGAAAAGACTTGCTGTTGTCTCGCTTAAGTACTCCAAGATTTGATTTGCCATTAGGAGCATTAAAAATTCGTTTTCTACGTAGCTATTATCTCTTTGATCTAGGAGCATATTTTTTAATTACTAGGAGCATTTGTTTTCCAATTAGGAGCGTTTGATATGGAAATAGGAGCATTTGCTTTGACAATTAGGAGCATTTCCCCCTTTAATTAGGAGCGTTTGGCAATTAGGAGCATTTCAATATTTTGAGTACTCCTTAAAAATCTCCTATTTCATTGTTGAGCACAGAATACTAGTAGATAGTACCGTCTCTTCCTGGTACTGGTATCAGGTACAGTACCAGTAATATTTGTTGTGATTTTCGGCTCTCGGGGGCTCTGCAAAAGTCATAATGTGCGTGTAGCTTATTTCCGATGGAATGACCTCCTTCTTAATTCACGAGATATCAGCAATTAATCTTCCGGGCAAAAAAGCCTTGTTCCGGGGAGGTCATAAATCTTCGTAAGGCTTTTCCCTTCAGCATGTTTTTACCGACAACACACAAAAATCACAAAATGGAACTCCAATCCACTAAACACTAAACACTAAAATAGTAATAGTAAAGTATGGTCCAAGTTAAAAACAAAAAAGTTGTGGCGCAACAGAGAAAGAAACTACAGATTAATGTTTTTGATTATGGAGAATCTCAAATCGAAGGGACCAACGTCGTCGTGTCGGTGGCTGTTGCCACCTTTGTTTTGAAAAAGGAAGATCGACATCAAATTGTGCGATTGGGTGATGATGCCAATTTCCGTACGTCAAAACCACGATGACATCAAGATATGTCTCGCCCCCAAATACATTGCTCGTCCAGTCTAACCATCTTTTTTGCCTGCATAGGAAAATGCCAGATTGGATTGGATTGCGATCCCATGTTGTCAGCGTTTGTAGGAGTTTTCGACGGACATGATGGAGATACCTGTGCCGAATACTGCAAGCATGGTCTTCTACAACACATTATTGCCGAACAAGCTGTCTCCAGCGTACCAACATCTCTCTACTCCTGGTTGTTCTCCGTTGATCGGGCCAATGCTCCTCTGGCTTTGGATCCTGGATCAGGATCTGACATAAACAACGATGAAGAAATCGACATGGAACGACACTTTCAAACTGCTTTTGCTAGAGCCGAACAGCGATTCGGAAACAAAATGAAACCGCCAACGTACGACGAAGTAGCCGAAATGAAAACGGTCCCGCTCAAGGTGGATCCTCCCACAAACTATAATCCAATAATTTCAAGGATGGCAGCATCCACATCAGAACGGCATCGAGGCGGAACAACAGCGTGCACACTATCGCTGGTATGTCTTTTGGCGTGTGTGGAATCAACATGAGAGTTTGAATTCCTTCCTTTTGATCTTACCTAGCTCGCTTCTTCTCCTTCGGTCACATTTTGCTTTTCTTATCACATAATAATGCTAACAACCACACCAAACGATTCAATGCCTTCTCAACCCAATTATACCGTTGTCTTTTCCTTTCCTGTAAACTTTCATTTCAAAATGTCAGTTCACAAGAAAAGGAGAAGGCTCGTCACGATCAGTCATTCCTACAGCTGTTGTTGCCAACACCGGGGATTCTAGGTTGTTGACGGACGATGGTTCTGGAAGCCACGCCTTTCGACAAGTCACCACGGATCATCGTCCTGATGAACCCAGCGAAAAACGCCGGCTGAGTCCTTTTTTGGCCCGAGGAGATATTACTTTGCATTGTAGCTCGGGGGGTCGTGACGTGCGAGTGAATCCGGGTGGATTGGCCGTATCGAGAACCATAGGAGATATTAGTGCCAGCAAAGCCGTGATTTGTACTCCAGAAGTCATCAATGTACCACTCAAGATCAGCGCCGCCGACAACGACAAGGAACAGATCCAGCGATTTGTTTTGGCTACCGATGGACTCTTTGACGTTCTCAGTAACGAACAGGTAGGCAAGGCAGCTGCCGTCAAATCGAAATCCAAGTCCACTCGCACCACAGCCACAGAAGCTGCCGAGAAAGTTATGAAAAAATGTCTGAGCCATGGTGGAAAGCGTGACGATGTTACTGTATGCGTGGTGGATGTGAGCTACATCCGGCAAGAAGGCTCAATTCGAGAGTGTCAATCTAGCTAAGTGGTAAACGTGAATCATCATGCGTACAATATGCCATACTTGTAACCAGCGAGGCACGGAATATATATTTGCATTTAATTTCCTGTGTCTATTATTACCATTGTGTGGACTATGCAGGCACTTTCTTGTATTGAAGTCGAATGGTTTCAGATCTCCCTCCTGCAGCAAAAAATGGCAGATCATATACCATGGCAACAAGAAAGTGTGACATTTTTTTGACAGTCACCTCCCCATACACGTGAATTTCAAACTATTTCTTTTGTTTGGCTCGTTGCTGTTCCTTCTTGGCCACAATCATTGATTTGCGCTTTGCTTCATCGGGACGAATTTTCAAACCATTGTTCCGTCCGTGAGCTCCGTGAGATTTACGATTGTAATATTCTTGGGCATCCGTGGCACCCAAAATTTCCTCTTGGTCTTCTTCGTCGTTAACGCCGTTTGTGAGGGATAATAAATCATTCGCACTCTTGGCACACCGTGTAATAGGTTTGACCACGTAGCGACTCTTCATGATTTTGCGTTGGTGTGGTGGATCAGTAGTAGTATTGGTACCATGATGCTTTATTTTTCCTTCGGGAACATACTTGCTGGGGGTCAATATAGCATCCTTGAAGGATACCTTGTTTTTGTTTAACCACATATTATCGCTGCTGCCGCTATAATCATTATCGTTGCTTGAGGCAGGATGCGGCACCACTATGATACTACTGTCCTTTTCTTCGTCATCTTTCCATGGATTTGATTCCTCGGCATCTTGCAAATCAGGACAAGAGTGAGAGTTTTTGCGGGATAAATGTGGAGGTTTTTCCACGACCACTGCATCGTTATCGCTTTCGTTCACCGGAACGGTATCATCATCATCATCATTTGGGGATAACATGTCCCATTCTTGATCCTCTGTGTTGATTGTTTTACTAGGTACAATCGGCGTCGTAGGAGTAGGATGGCCGTGTGCGGCGTCCAGGGAAGGCCACTGTCCAACACTTCTCATGATAGTGAGATTTTTTCCTGCAAATAGTACCTAGCTACTAGAAATGGATACTGCGATTTTCCTCAAGAGTAAGAAGTGGCGGCGTCACTTCTTTACTTCTTTTTGGACGCTCGTTGCTATCGAGTCGGCAGAATAAATGAATCTCCTTGTTCCTTGGGATCTTGCCTTCTCGGTTCTTGCTAAACTGCTCGCTCTTTCTCCAGCTTAGTCACGGTAATCTGGTCTGAATTAGATATACTTACTTATTTTTGTAGTGTAGTAAATAGAAATATTTCCAATACTCTATGATCGTGTTCAGTTGTTTTGGTCTGGAATCTAGAATAATGGAATGGAGACCAATACACCTGCAGTATGCCTTTTTCGAGTTCGCGAGCTACGGTACGTACCCGTAGTAGTATTTGACAGCTATTAGAATACTGTACTACTAGTACTCTAGACTACTACTACTAGTACTAGCCTACTACTAGAGTATTCCGGAGTGGAAAATAATTAACTATCGAACGTGATGTTTCATTGGCACTGTTCGCGTTTTGTTGATATCATTGGGTTAAGGATCAACAATGAAACAGATGTGCGACATAGAATCAATTTTTCTGACTAACGCTTGAAAGACATTCATCCATGCATTTTGGAAAGACTCAAACTTCAATTTTTGGCCTTAACCGACTTTAATGTTTTGTATGTTGATATTTTGACATTTTTCTTTCTTTCCTCGAACCTCACAAACATGAAATCGAAGACAAAATAGCCAAAAAACCAATCACCATAGTCATGTTAAGTTTTCGCCTCATTATGCTGCTTGCCCTTATGCAGGTAGCTGCTACCAATGCTCAAATTCGAGGCTATGTTGATGAAGAAATCGAAAGCCGTCAATTGAATAAGAGGCGCGGACGCGGCGGTGAAAAGGACAAGGACAAAAATCAGATGGATACGAAGGACAAAACGCCCTTTGTTCGTAAAAATGACAACAACAATCCTACCGATCGCAATGGCGGAAGGCTGCGTCCTACTTCGAACAACGTTAACAAAAGAATGGGCGGAGGCGGAGGCCGAGGAGGAGGCGGAGGCATGGGTATGGGCGGAATGGGTGGCATGGGTGGCATGAGCAGAAGTCGTGAAGACGACGACTATGTTGTTATCCCCCCCGATGACGATTTTATTACCATTCCCTTCCTACAAAAAGTCCGCATCTCTGTCACAAACTTGGCTCGTCAACAACCTCTCAGTGCATTCTTTGTCATGGCTCACAATGCACAAGCAACGCCTCTGTACTCGGTTGGACTACCAGCGACTCCTGCATTGGCATCCCTGGCAGAAACTGGTGATCCCCAAGAACTGGTAAACTTTTACAGTCAAAATGCGTTCCGAGGCGTTGACCGAAGTTCTATTGCTATTGAAGGGTATCCCGATATGCGTCTCCAAGGCCTTGGCGAAACAATCACATTTGATGTTGTGATTAGTGAACGCTACCCACTGATTTCGTTTGCCGCCATGCCTACCAACACAAATGATGCTATTGTTGGACTTAGTGGTGTGGAATTCTTGGAAATAAGGACGACGCTTCTGGCTCCAGCCTACGATGCTGGAACCGAGGTCAACAATGAGTTGTGTGCCTACATTCCTGGTCCAGCTTGTTCCCCAGAGAGTGGTAACTTACGCGCCACGGAAGGTGCCGAGGGAGTGGTACGTAGGCATATATCTATGCTACCAGTGGCTAGCTGGGCTGATCCCTTACAACTTTTTCTTTTTCTTTCACAACATTTTTTTCAGGTCTACATCCATCCAGGAATCTCAGGAGAATCCCAGAACAGGATTCATGATAATAACAGCACAACTATTACTGTTGTTCCAACGGATTTAAACCCAGCGATATATGATTGGAGAAACCCAATGATTCGAGTGGAAGCAATCTTGCTTCCAGCCGTACCTGACGATGATTTCGTGCCATTCGATGATTTTTTGATAATCGGTGACGACTTCACGCAAGTGGATAATAGTGGTTTCTAGTAATAAGGGAAGAATCTCTCATTTATTATGCCACCTACTAGTAGGAGGCGGAAAATCTGTGCTCGACTTGCCCTGTCGGCTTGCCGTGTAGTTCTTTCGGAGAGGGCCTTCGCCAAACTGAGAAGTCATGTTCCGTATCATTATCGTTTTGTAAGTTATCCATAGTAACACACTCATTTTATGTTGTCTAATATATATTAGTCTTATTGCCAAGATACGGCAGCAACTATCTTCGCATCCAATAGATAATCATGAGAGCGTACAAATACTAGTTACGGCAGAAGCGTTCCTGGTCGCCACGAATCACACAAACGAGCACACTGCGTTTGATGGTTACAAATCGACCGTGTCTTGAAACTCCTCAGTACGGGTAGGAGAAACAAGTCGCGACGGCTTGTTTTTACGTGAACTGCGTCGAATGGCATCCTTGCTCAGATTCATATTGCTCATATCGGCACTGAAGTCACTTCGAGCGACACTGTATTGACTTCGATCCGATTGAGGTGTATAGATATTGCTCTCTTCCAAGTGTGAGGGAACATTACTCTGCCCCACTTCTTCTACAGGGTAGTGCTCGTCCTGGTGTCGCGGTGTCGATGGTATCAGTTCGTCGCCGTGTGGGGAGTCAGGTTCCGGGGACAAAGGTCCCGTTGTAGCAGATCCGGTGGGACTGCTGCCACGAAGGAAGGTCCTAAAGGTCATTTCTCCGTTAGATCCGTCTTCATCGCGAAGTAGGGTGCCACTATTCTTTTCTGTTGATGCATCAATGGTATCGATATCATCCATATTGGCATGTTTCTTTTGGCTGCGAGGCTGGTACAAACAACAAAAGCAAAAAAAGTTGTCCCAATCGACATCGTGAAAGAGTTTTTCACGATTCTTGTACATGTAAACACACAACAAGATGAACAAAGTAATGCACACGAGTGTCGCCAAGGCAATGCCGAATTTAGCTCCACCGGAACGCTCTTCGGTGCTGCTGTCTTCGTTACTCAACTCTTGAGCACCAAAGCTACTGTTCGAGTCTCCTTCGGTACTACTGTATAAGTCTCCTTCGGTACTACTGTTCACGTGATCTTCTTCGGTAGCCCAAGGCCGTTGATTTGTCTCACTGTTTTCGGCCACGACAGCAGCGGGAGGTTCTCCACCAAAGCCTTGAGTCATGTAGAGACCATAAATGTCTGGATCGAGTTGCGTAAAATCGGTGGCAGCGTAATTCATTCCAATGGTCAATGTTTCGAGAGTCAAAGTTTGGATGTCTTGGTCTGTTACGAACATGGATTCATCCAAGTACACCACCACATCTCCAATGACTTTGTAACAGACTTGTCCCATCATTTCCGAAGCTACCATGACAGTACAAGCAATATCAGCAGCATCATTTCCTTGCAACTTGACAGTGTCGTAATCTCCTACACCAGTTCCTACGATAGGAGCCAGTGTTAGTTGTTGCAAGTAACGACTACTTTTGCTATTGAGAATCCAACCACGCTGCTTTGCAAGTTTGCGTCTTTCACCACCGCCATCGATTGCACTTTCTACAACAGATGTTTCGACCGCATTATTGATATCCATGGCGTCACTATAGTATAAAAGATGCAGTTTTGTAATTGAAAAAAAAAAAAAGAGGAACGTGTAACGTGTGAGCAGAGAAGCCAGCAAAAAGTATTTAAAAAAAGCAAAGGAAGAATCGTTTTCAAGAAACAAATCAAATCAAATAATCGTACGTACCAATCAACCAACCACGTGGCTAAAAAGTGTTGAACAGCTTTATCTACGATATCGACGACTTCCAAAACATTCCGTGCCGTACTCATAACAAGTTCGTATTCGTAAAAAACCTCGACGAATGAATTGGTACGAAATTCGGCACCTTCTCTTGCAGCATCACATTTGTTACTGTACGTTGTCATTAATGATTGACTTTGTTCTTGTTGTGTCGCTGCAGTATTGTCCGTGCCAACAATGGCAGAGGAAGTAGTCGTAGCTGTTTCTCCTTCTACAATGGCGGGTCCCGGAGGAAGATAGGGAATGGATGTTGTTTCTTGCCATGCAGGAAAATCAGTAGGACTTCTCGTACTGGGTGCTTTGGTTGATTTGGGTGACTTGGTAGGTTTGACAGTGGGAAAAGCATTTGGGAGATTAGCCATATTCAAATTACTATCTTTGTCATCACCATCTCCTACATTAAAGAATTCGTCTCCCTCACGAGCTTCATCTACGAAATTCCATTCTTCGTTCGTATTCGACGATTCCTCTTCTCCTGCAGTATATTTCTCATCCTTCTTATCATAATCCAAGCGTCGTCGATGATGAGAATGCTGTTCATCATGACGACGAACTTGACGTCCTTTGATACCACGAATGAGTGTTCGACCCACTTTGGGCTTGGAAATATCAGCAGCAGCAGCAGCAGCACCAGCACCAGCAGCAGTAGCAACAACAACAACAGTAGGTTTAGCTGTCGTGCCAACGAATAAAGCGAGTACGACGATCAGGATGCGTGAAGCAATCATCATCATGATTACAATCTTGGATGATATTGTAATAATATTTTTTTGATACTGTATACAGTAACACTGAGAACTGCTGTAGTACTAATAGTACGTGCTGATTGCTTGGTGGTGATCATTCAAAGCAAGAAGAAGACTTCTTTACTTCACTTCTTCCTTCATCATCATCTATCTGTCTATCTAGCTCTACTACTAGTACTACTACCAGGTAGAGTAGTACTCTACAAAGGTCTACTCAGTGCACCCGAGTATCTATTTAGCTAACAACATTGAACTAGACTACTGCATCTATCTATTTCTCTTATTATTACTATTTGCCGGTTAGTTTTGGTGGGAAGATTATTGGATGTGTTCTAGATGTTTTAAAAAGGAGCGAAATTGGATCTTCTCGTTTTGGGTAAGTATCTATAATTCAAATCTGATGGTGGGAATTGGGGGAATAATGTTTCTACTCTTCGGTTTATTAAATACCGAGACTCCCTGATCTTGTTTTTCAAAATACTGGTAACAATGAGCGTCTTCCGGCATTGCTGCTCTTTGGCGCGAACGGTCACAATGCTGTTTGTAACAAAATAATATGGATGGGAACGCCGGCCCGGCAAACTTAATTTTATGAAAATTGAATTCGATGTTTTGCCCGGCAGCAGAACAGCACAGCAACACATTGAATGAGAATGAATGAATGAAGGAATGCTGCTTCTGCTTCTGATTGTTCTCGATTGATATACCACAAACAGTAGACTACTAGTATAACGAGAAATCAATACTACTTGACTACCTCTAACTAGTTGGAAGTATTATTTCAAAAATTGTCGACCAAGATACCAACACTATCTGTCACTCTCGCTCTCTCTCTAATCGATACGACGTCGATACAAGTATTGTATCGTCAATCTCTGCCTGTCATTGCCCATTTTTTGGTTTCGTTCTTTTTTTGTTTGAATTATTACGACAACATAATCAATCGACAGAACAAAAACAAAAACAATAGTAAGAATGGTCAAACCAAAACCCAGTTGGATCTGTCAGAATTGTGAACGTGCCTTTACGACCAAGTATTCCTTGTGTCGTCATTTCAAACGTTTTCCATCCCATGCTCCTGCCAATTTGAATGATGGTTCTGATCTCAAACCTATTACCGTCGAAATTGATGAATACAATCGAACCGTACAAGTCGTAGCCATGCCGGGAGGAGCAGCAACTGCTGCTGGTTTGAAATCATCTTCTGGCAAGGGCACAGTGTCCTTTCAGCATTCTCATAAAACACGTCACAAGCATGAAAAGACTTCTAGCAGTAACACTGGTGGCAATAGTAATGGCGGCAAACGCCTCATGTGCATGTCCGACAGCAGCAGCAGCAATAAGAAAAGGAAGAAGAAGAAACGACGTACAGAAACCGACGATACCACCACCACCACAACAACGACACCACCAAATGTCACAGGAACTCCTATTGCTGTTGTTACGACAGGGACTTCGACGGCATTTCATCCGACCAATGCAACGTACGGCTTTCCCTTTTTGCCATCCTACTTGGAAGATGAACAAATTTTGGACATTGCAACACCACAACAACACCACTATCCGTCATTGTTGCAATCAGAATCAACATCATCGTCGTCGTCTGATAAAAAGCAACATCAGTTTCACCATCATCATCAACAACAGTATCATTCGGGAACCAACAAGGTGGCAGCTACACCATTGTCACCCACGACGGCTCACTACAGTTGGATGTTTCACAAGGAAACAACGCCCGTACCGGGCGGGGACTTGTTGAGTCCGCTGGCACCTGCTTGTACCTATGGACACCTTTTTTCGGATGAATCCGAAGCTCACTTGCAACTGCAGAACCGTCATAACAGCCATCACAACCACAAATCATCACAGGTCAAGAAACAATTGCCCATTGGCCAAATGCACGATTTGGATCAAAGTTTGCTTCTTGGGGATGAAGAAGCGACAAGTCCATTTACGTTTCTGACCAAGAGCAGGAGTAGTAGTATTGAGGGAGAAACTGCACTTTGTTCGACGTCGACTGCCGGTACTACTATTACTACAAACGCCATGACCACCAACAGCAGTAATTGTATGGATCCCATCATGACACCATCCAAACCGCCACCATCGAATCATCTGCTTGTAGATGCCGTTGGAACATCGCTGGATTTTCTAAGTCCTGGTGGATACCCAGCAGCTACTACTTCGTCAGTATCACGATCCAAGATGATGATGACGACGACAACGGCAACAGCCGCTGCGACGATCAGTTTAGATGATTTGGACTTTGGATTTGCCTTTTAAATAAAGAACACAACATGCACGCCCCCTCTAGATTCCATCCATTGTCAATTGTTGCGTGTCCCCTCCTACCACCCCCACCATCCCACCTCGAGTTGCACTTTTTGTTTTTAACAAATGCAGACACCCAAATTATGATACTATCAAGACTCGGGTCTGTGATTTGATCATCGTTTTTTGCGGAGTGTCGATTGGAAAGAAATGTGAAATATAAATCAAACTCGAACAGCTCATTGGTGCGCGGAATGAATGAACACGCAAACAAAAAGTCGTTCTCTAAGCTTTCGGGAACTGTCTAGTTTCGAAGCTTTCCTTGTACTGTTCTCTATATACATGTGTGGCACCGTTGTTCCGGATGTGGAAGGAACGAAGCAAAAAAATAAAATCAGAACCGAAAAACGTAACTGCAGTCGGCAAAAGACACGTGCCGTTGTTGCCCGCTCTTGACCATGCATCAGAAATCATTTTTATTAGTATCATTGTCGTTAAATATCCTGTCAATTAATCAATTCTTTTATGACATTCGCACATTACAGCATTATTATTCATTTATACTGTAGTCCGCTGCAAGAATCCATTTTGGACCGGAACTGTCATTCAAAACGGCATCCTCTGCACTGCAGTAGCCATTTATTTCATGACATCATACGGCTGTCAGCGTACAGCTCAATTACTCCGCTCACTATAGTACTGTTACCGAAGCAACGAGAGGTGAGCGTGGAACAATGAACCCTTTCACCCTCTTGGGGAAAAAAGCAATGCGTAATCGTGTGGTGGTAATGAAATAAATAATATGCTAATTTACAGAACACTGCTTTTTGTGTGCAAGTCGGGCTGCTGGTAACAGTCAAATATTGCCACGGATCGATTGATATTTCAATCACATCTACATGGGTTGATATTTATTGCTCTTGTTCCACTTTCGCTGCCTCCTCGGCGGCCTTCTTTTCGTTCCTTTCCTTCCATTTGAGCGTGCGTTCTCCAATTTCCTTTACAATATCACGGGCAGCATTGGGTGCTCCGCACTTTTTAGCAGCACAGCTCAGTTCTGTCATTTTTTCGGTATCCGACAGCCACATGCACAACTCTTCGCCAATTGCATTGGGATCCTTATCGCTGCAAAAGGATCCGAATTTGTTTTCAAGAACAAAATCTACATTGCCTTCTTCCTGGCCGGGCAAGTAGGACGTTAGTAAGACCGGAAGGGCGAGAGCGGCTGCTTCGCAAATAGTTCCTGGACCAGCTTTTGATACCAAGACATCAGCGGCGACCATATACTCTGCCATTCGGGTAACAAATCCCAATGCTACCACTTTCACTTTGCCAGTAAATTGATTTGCGTTGACTTCGGTCAAATCAATACTGCCTGTTCGTGACGACTTTCCGGATTCAAGTTGCGTAACTACGTCTTGGCCTTCGTTGTTTTGTCTTTCCGAAGCGCACAATCCGATTTCTGGGCTACTTTCGAGTTGCTTTCCATCCTCATCCAATTCAATAGAATTGTGTTCCGGTTCCGTGTTGACACTGTCGCATTTCTTTTCTTCTTCTACCTCCTCCTTTTCGTCGCTGTTGTTGCTTCCGCTAACACCGATACTTTGAAATGGATTCGAGACTGATTGACCGATGTTGGTATTGCTAAAGATTCTTCTCAGACTGCTGGGCATGACCATGACAGATGATGTCTCGATGCATCCAGTGGACGCGATAGCTGGGAGTGTGGGAATTGTTGCACAGTCTCGAATGCGACTACTTACCCATCTGCTTGGTTTACTTTGTCGCTCTTTCGCCTTGACCCATTGGAGAATCACACTGTTCCAATTTCGGCTGTCAATATTCTTCTTAAGCGTCTCGTTGCGTCCACAGACAACAAGAATTTGGGAGTCAATTCCTTGCGAAACAAGTTCGCAGTAGAGCGAATCCACGATATTGGACAAGGATCCGACACCCTATATCATTTCAATGATTCATGTTGCGGTTGGTGTTAGGTATTGTAACAGTTGATAATAATATGGTCGCCCAACAACAACAACAAAAAGTATAGTACTGCACATGTTCTTACCTCGCCTCCGCCCATGACCAAGATCGTTTTGTGTTCTCCATCGGTAAGTGGCAGTCCAAGATCTTTTTGCACGCTCAATTGGTAAGCTTTTCCTTCGGCGGACGTGCGATCGCCCAATTTTTCAGACTGTTCGGCAAAGTCGGCTCGGATGGGAAGTCCGATTTTCATCAGCGTTTCATCTGGCACTCGACCCCTCTTCTTGGCCAGGTCGTATATTTGATCCGATCCTACGAACATTTTTTCCACGCCATTTGCAAACCACAGACAGTGAGCGGATCCTAAATCTGTAACAACCGTGAAGATTGGCAAATGTCTGCCAGTCTCATCGGAGATTTTCTTGCAGCTCAGAACGGGGACGTTTGTCATGAGCGGGTGCACCGAAACTACAACATCGGGGTCGTAACCCTTAATTCTACGACGCACGGCTCGTTCGCACATGAGTTTCAAGTGTGCATCTGCGAGCATTTCGAAAGCGCGTGAGTTGGATACACTGTATACTAGCTTCCATTGAGCTGGATGAGCAGAGAGATGCTTATAGTACCCCACCAGCGAATTGTACGGAGCTACACCGTCTTTCTCCACCACGTCCAGCAGATCGTAGGTAGAACCGGGATAAAGGATCTGGAATTGGCGAGCGAGAGACTCAGCTGAAGCGCGATGTCCTCCACCTGTATCACTCGATAAGAACAGCACCTTCAATCCTCGTTTCGTGGTGGGTTCGGGAATCCGATCCGATTCGTTGACATCCATATTTTCACTGGCTTCGTCTTCCTCAACCTGATGACTGGTTGCTTCTTCGGCCTTTCTATCCGTCATGCTGTCAGCTTGATATAACAGATATAAGTAGGTTATAATAGTACGGTATTACTTGCAACGTTAATAATAACAGAGGAGCTGGAGCAAAAAACTAACGAGGATTATAGCTGCTCGTAGTATTTCAAAAAATATTATTATTATGTCACTCTAGTCTAGTAGTAGAGCTGCTGTAGTACCTGATGATAGCTAGCTAGTGATGAGAAAAAACGCAAAACTACTCCGAGTTGCAGTCAATACGTACTCGTACTCTGTAAGCCTGCGCGCCGGGCATGGTTGACAGAAATCAACGATTTATTTATTTTTATGAATGCTCTTATTACAGCTAGTACTCTACCACCTAGTCTAGCTAGTAGTCTACTCTACGTAGTACTGGTAGCTACAGTAGTAGCTCAAGATTCACACGAGAGGTGTCAATAGATTCGGAACACAGATCACAACATTAATAATATGATACCGAACAGCAAGACTAGGGTCTACTGAAGATGCTGTGTATTTTAGCTTGTCCTCATCTAGCTGGTAGTAGTCGACTGGCGAGCAGGTTGTGCGGTGACCAGTTACCAGTACTTGGTGGGGACGACCTTGATTTATTTGGAGGAAAAAAAGACTGCAACTCTAGTAATAGTAGTAGTATATGTAACACATGCATTATTACTGCACTTTACAAAAAGACAGTTTCGAGGAAACGCTGCATAAAACGTTACTGTCGCTGATGCAGTCGTTCCTTTTGCTTTTGCAAGATTGCCAGGTGATCCAACAAACGGTGTTTTCCTCCTCTCATAACTCCTTGGACTTGTAGGACTCGAGCAGATTTGCCTCCCTGGTCTCGAGTGGACGTTTTGGCATTCAAGCAATGAAATTGAGTAACCGCATGAATCAAAAGTCTATGAAAGCCTCCTGACGACGAGTCACCGTCAAAAAGAAATGTAACTGATGTGGTTGCCTCGTCCGCATCGAATTCCAAAGCGGGCTCTTCCATTAAAATGTCTTGCCAAAAACTTTGATCCGTGCTATTTTTGATACCTTTCCTCTTTGATTCATCATCGTAGCTGTCGCTTTTGCCATGAAAGACACCAATCAAAAAGTTCTCAAAGGATTCCACAACAATACAGGCAGGTTGAGAATTCTCGCATGCTTTTGATACCACACGTTGAAGCCTCCCATCGATGCGCCGATATAGATCCGCAGGAGTCGGATCGGACAAATTTACCACACTGTTAATATGTTTGCCGTGTGCTTTTGGAGCGGTTGTGCGTGCATGCAGCGTTCCATCAAAAAACTGATTTCTCAATGAATTGGGTGCATCGTCTTTCATGAACTTGGTAATTTCATCAGAGCGCTTCTTGTCAGAGAAATCATAAATGGGCAAAAACTGACGTACATCCGCCTTGGCTTGGGCAAGAATTTCGGCCGCTGCTCGGCTCTTGGCAGACGAGGAAGAGGCCAATTCGTGCGCCGTGTTGGTAAAATTATCATTGTTCCACCGTCGCGCCTTTCGCTGCGATGGCCCTTGCTTGGCAGATTTGAGCGTCACGGGATTTGGACGCTGGATCGTATCATCAAAATGATGATGAAGTCGCCCTTGCACTGGTCGGATAGTGCCAACTGCCATTCCAGCAGTAGGTCGAATGGAAGTTGTCCTCGCCTGAAAGGTGTCATCCTGCGGATCTTCTCTTTCTCGAAAGGCTGCATGCTCTAGAGGACTCTCGTAACGCATTGGAGTACGGGATCTCGGATTAGATCGGGGTCGGCTGATCAGGCTCTCGTAGGTGACTTGATGACGGCTTCTCCGACGAGTTGCAGAAGCTGCTGCTGCTGCTGTTGGCGTACCTCTTCGACGAGGTTCTGGAACGGGGTCCTCTGCGTGAGCCTGGGGAATGTCATCTTCTCGGTCTCTAACAACAACAGGACTCACAACACGAACTCCTTCTCGTACAGTCCGTAGGGTACCGTTGGGGCTGGCAAACGGGGAGGATCGACGCTGGGAGGAATCTACACCCACGTCGACAAACCCTGCCAAAAGATCTTCATTGTTCACTACACTTGGTTGCTCCTCTTGCTGCCGATGCGGAAGCGGTTGCTGCTGCTGTTGCTGCTCTTCGCTCATGGTTGACTATGTTGTTTACAGTTAACTAGACTACTTGACTGTGATGAAAGTTTGAAAATAAAGTATCTGGATGGGACAGATTCACCTTTGGCGATCATTACGAGTAAAAAATAACCCAAACATGCTCGTCTCATCAACTACTACTAGCGTCTACTAAGTAAGTAGTCTAGTAGTCTAGCTAGTTGTCTAGCTAGCTAGGTAGCACTCATCCGCATCAACGCTTGTTGGTTGGGGTTGGAGGCAGAATCTGACATCATTTGTTTAGAGCGCACAGTTCCTCGTGCTAGAATCGGGCACAGTTGTTCAAGGAAATCGGTGGCATGGCAGGTGAGATGAGAGTAGTATCCTTGGGAGGCAAACGAAACGAAGCCATGGAAAGCTTGACATCAACGGAGTCATCGTATTTACCACATATTTGTCCCCTGCAAATTATTCTTCATTCGTGGTGAGCTGGAGCATCATCGCATCTCAGACACAGTGCTTCCTCGTTACTATTATTTATTTTTGTGTCCGAAAAACTGCAATTGAAAAAACGGCTGCGTTTCCGATTCGTGTGTTTGCAGGGGGATTTGCCCCCTAGGTGGTATTCGCCCCCTGCGCCGAATTAAATAGTCATGCATTTTCCTTGTTAGAAATACTACTCAGTAGATTAATAGTATCTACGAAAGTATAAGACTAGAAATGATACCGTAGGATGAGTACTAGAGGCTAAGTACAAGTTAAAGTTACTAAGTAAAGCAGGTAAAGAGTCCAAAATGTGTGCAAAATTCACTGGGGATAGACAACTGAAATGCCTGCCAAAAATTCCCTTGTGATTTTAGTGCACAGGAGGATGTGTGTGGTAGTAGTCCTCTTTAGCTAGTAGTGGCTCCTCCAGCCTGTTGTTCCAGCAGTGGCTCCAGTCTGCTGCCATTCCAGTGACTCCAGTGGCTGTTGTGTTGATCGATCGACTCAAGTGGCTGTCGATCCAGTGGCTCCAGTGGTATGAACAGTGGCTGTCATTCCAGTGGCTCCACTGGTGGCTGTCGATCGACTCCAGTGGCTGTCGATCGACTCCAGTGGCAGCATATCATTGTGGTGCAAAAAAAATTATGTTGTGGTGGTGCAGTGGTGCAAAAATATTAAATTCGGCGCAGGGGGCGAATACCCCCTATTAGGGGGCAAATCCCCCCTGCAAACACACGAAACCTAATCTTAGCTTTTTCGGAACTAGGTCGCACATTTACTCAGGATTTCTTTGTGACCGGTACCGGTAGTATGAAGACGCAAAACATGGAGCCGTCGCGTATGTTGTGGTATCCTATTTTTTATCCAGCCGAAACCACAACAAACATGCCAGGTGCTCCATGCTCCATCTCCGACAGCTATTAACCTTTTACATTATTATAAATATAATATATGTAAATAAAACAACAACAACAATTACAACAGCAAATTAAAACACAATGCCATCCATTCGAATTTTTCTTCTCGTTCTACTGGCCCTTATGGCTACATCTTCTATGGCTACGAGAGAATTTACTCACTCATCGGGCTATGGAACATCGGTACGTTTGGTTTCCATCTTGATGATTTTTTGATGTTGTGGTCGGGCTAATCTTGCATCTTGCCCACAAACATTATTCTTGGCAAATACTGTATTGTATTATTACTGTAGCTCACAACTGTCTCAACCACATCAAATTAATTTTTATTCTTTATTATTGTCTGCATTCGTGGGGAAAAAAACGCGCACAATTTGCCTCGCATTGTCTTGTTCATGATTACTGTATTTATTTATTTATTATTTCATCCACATCATCACAGAAAGAAGAAATAAAGGCCAATCGAGCCAAGCGAAGAGAGCAACTTTCCAAATTGCTGGACGAAGCCAGGGAAAGTATGGAAGATCATACCTCGGGACGTAGATTATTGGAAGACAAGGAATTGCACACACTGGAACGCAAAATTGATGCCTACGAACGCAAACTGGAAACCATGCAAGGTGAAATGGACGAACGTGAGGTAGAACGAGTCTTGCAACGCGAAAAGCTTCGATACGAACGTGATGCGGCCCGACGCGAGGAGCGCCGTAAGAGAGGATCGGAATTGTAAATAAAACATGTTGTAGGAAGTGTTTGTATTGGACTGTGGTTGTAATGGATGTGGAAATTGTATCTGTTGGGAAGTGATGAAAATACACATCGAAAGCAACAATTATTTTGTCGAAAAATGGATTTCAATAATCGCATATGAATGCTCAATCTACGGATCAAATTTGTCAAATTGACCCAACATTGGTCATCATTATTTTGGAAGGAGAAGAAAAACAGCATCGTTCAAACAAAACTAAGTAGAATTTCATTCCCAAAATGTTGCGGAAAGAACAGACTACAATAACTTTTTACGAGTTGTGAGGAACTGCATACGGCTGTTCCTAGTCTATTTTTGACAGAAGGAAATTTTACTGAAAGAAGTAGCGTTGCTCTGGTTTAAATCTTAGGTAGATTGCTGATAGGTTTCTCGCAGTTTCTCAGGCAATCTCATGTTTCGTTCTTCGGGTGTTTCCAAAAGATGCTTTATGGTATCAAACATTGTAAAACTAATCGAAAAAGCGATGGGTCCTCTCATCCAATTCATTGTTACTCCTTTGAAAAATCCACGAACCCCTTGCTCCGTGTACAAGACTTTCATGGTACCCAACATATTCTTTGCCTTTGAATCCGCACCAGATGAAAATCCTAGAGCATCGGTGGCGGCCTCTTTTCCGTGCAACGGTGCCACGCCAATGGTCTGCATTCTCCGCCGGGTAACTTCAAAGGGATAGGCAAATGTTTGAGCCAGTAGACCAGCTACTGCACCACATTGCATTCGTTCAACGGTCGTCAAATCTCTTTTTGTCATGATTTGGATCTGAATATCAGAATATTGCGGCGAGAACAAATAATGAGCAAAATATGCTTAAAATATATCATGAAATGGTAAAAAGATACTAACTTCTCGCTTCCCTTGCTCATTCAGAGCAAAGGCAATGCCGGAATAAGGCAAAATCCCCAGGATGGTTGGAGACAGGCCTCGAAAAAGTCCCCTGATTCCCTGTTGAAAAAATTAAAATGTATAAAGTCGAAGTCAGTATTGGTTGTTCTAGTAATTGTGCATTTCCGCCATACGAACGATTACTGTATTTTTTAAAATTAAATGTTGTAGCCCAGACATGACAATGTACGTACCCCGAGACCATGATTGTGCTTGAGCACACCCAAGAAACCGATATTGGCAGAATGTTTGTGGGTCCTGTACAATGCTAATTGGGCCCTCGTCAAGTCGAGCGGATAGGTACACATGACTGAAACGGCTCCCGCAATCATTCCCGACAGTAACGATTCCAATGGAGACAGTCCAAAATGTTTGATATTGTCGGAGGTATTGCTTCTCTTTACAATCACTTCTGGTACTTCTGCTTCTCCTGTTGGTGTTGGTGGTAGTGCTGGCTCTGCTGATGGCAGTGTTTGTACTGATGCTCGATCTTGTCGTTCGTGCTCTTTTAGGAGATACGTTTTACATTGATCAAATACCATGAATTGAATTCCCGAGTATGGAAAGACACGGAGCATGGTGGCCGTATTTCCTTTCCACAGTGCCGTCAATCCTTCTTTTTGAACAATGTTCAACATCACAAATGGAACTTTTCGCAGGACGAACGTTTCGGCTGATACTTGGTAAAGAATCTTTATACGTTCTAAGGGAGCCACCACCGTCTTGGCAATCATTCCGGCAATTCCACCAGCCACAATGCTTCGAACCTCTTTCGGTAGTTTCGACAGGCCTCGTTGGAAGGTCGTCATTCGGCGGTGTTTGGCAAAAGGAGGATTCGAGGGATCATCCATCACTGAACGTTCACTGCTGTTTGTAACAGTACCACCATTTATCCTCGTATCGGACGATCCATAGTCGTTATTATCAGCAACACCACCATCGCTCTCACCACCACCATGTCCACGAATTGCCATGGATTTTTGTTTATTGCATAAAGAAGGAGGATATCAGGGTAAAAAATTGAGAGCGATTGAAGACAAAACTGAACAGAGAAAAGAAAGTAGCTCTGGAACTTTCTGGCCGATTCTGAGAGAACCCAAATGATGATCTGTAGAAGTTCAGCGATGCCAGAGGAAAGCTACTCAGCGGAAGTGAGTATTGAATGTAAACAATAATAATAAAAACAAATGAGAGTAGTCTAGTTGTTTCCAAGCATATAATATGATCGTCAAGAAGCAAAAATCTATTTCAAGTATAATAGACTAGAAAGTCTACTAGTTATAATTACTACAGGTATTATTATTAATAATCTCATGGTGAGATGAGGCGAGCAATTACCTGGTATTTTCCTCAATCACCATACCAATCTACAGGAAGGCTAAAGTTAAACGTAATATTCGTCCGGGTGGATGTACACGCAACAACAGCTGTGGTGAATAAAGAGCAACTGAAGAAGTTTCTTGAGAGTCGGCACGTGTGTTTGATCGTCATGTTATTCGAAAATAAACAACAAACGCAGACCTGGTGACTGGTGGGGATTCCTTCGCACACGTCCCTCAACCGTTCTTTTCTCCAATCCCGATTATAATAATAGTATTATTTTTTATTGGACACAAGGCACACAACACGCAACCGCAACCGCAACCGCAACCGCAACCGCAACCGCAACCGCACAGCCAGAGCGCTGACGGATAGATGCTCTAGCTAACACTATTTGCTGTAGCTAACACTAGTAGAGAGAGTAGAAAGAAAAATCGGAAGTGCACCGATTTACCATGGGAACCGACAACAACATTAGCAGCAGCAACAGCAATATCAGTATTAAGTGCAAACAAAGTTGCAATAGCATGGGTCGATCTTCAATACGACACGTCCTCGTTGCCTTTGCATTTCTTTTTACGTACGGCTGTTACCTAGCCTACTCAAATCAGTTTGGAACGTTTCTTAGAACCCCAGAAACGACCACAAAAGCATCATTGTCATGCATAACAGAAGCAATTATCAACGGTACTACCGCTGTCGTTGCTAACAATACCGCGAGTCCTACTGCGAATCCTACTGACAGCCCCACTAACAGTCCTATTCAACAAGGAACCTCTCCTCCACAAGAAGACGACCACGATGAGTACGAATATTATTTGACAAACTTTCTTCGGCCACCACTTCCACCACAATCGTCATCATCGTCCGCTGTTGCTGACACTCTAGACGTATCAAACCAACAACAGCAACAACATACGATGCTATGTATTTTTGCTGATTCGGGATTGGGGAGTCAGTTGGTTCAAATGTTGGCACAGAAATTGTACTATTCTGAGCATGATGTTCAGTTCATTGTGGACGACAATCATTACGGCTACAAGTGGGACGATCAAAAGGGCGTTTTGCGAGGATACTTTACACCGCATTTTCCTACACTGAAACCTGGTGACTACCTAACCTACTTTCAAGAACCCTACGGTCTGCCCGATGCGGCGGGTGTCATGGGTCTCAGAGCCTTTCGCATGGCCAATTCGAATGATAACACGATCCACGTACAGTGGGCCATCAACGAAGGTTTTCGCAACAACTTTCAGCAACAGCATGGGAACACTGGTTTCAAGCTCTACCACCGTTTTGTGTCCGAGGCCTGTCACAATTTGCAGTTCAATGCACGAGCTATGAGAGCCATGCAACAGTACATTCAACAGCATGCCAATGGTGACAGCAATGTTGTCATTCCCGACCTCCGTCGTCACAGTCATTCAGTGGCCTTTCACGTGCGGCGTGGTGATAAGGTCCAATTGGGTGAATCGCGTGCCTACCAAGGCAGGGAGTATGTCGAAACGTTGTTGCAAGTCTTACACGTAAATCATAAGAATGCTACAGATATACAGGACTGCTTTGTAGCTTCGGACGATTATCGGGCCATTGACGAAATGCGAGACGCCTTGCGGGAGCGAAATGTTGGGTGTCAAGTCCATTACCTGGCCAGTCGGACCGAGCTTGCAGCCGGGATCCACAAGGCATCGTACCTGGAACGCGAATTTACCATTCAATTTCTAGCCGAACTGCATCTCCTGACACAGGCAACGTATTTTATTGGATCCTTTGACTCCAATGTGGGAGGACTAGTGGCAATTCTACGGAAATGTCACTACTTTGGGGCACCGCATTATGCACATTCTTATGGAGTGGATCGGGAGGATTGGTTTTATCGAAGTTAAACGTAGCCTGGGGGAGGAGCGGGAAGCAATAACAGCTGGCTGGTCAGTCACTTCCTATTACAGATCACACGGTAAGGTAAAATCTTGCAGCATGAGAGAAATGGGCCACCAGAATGCCATTTATTGTCGCACTACACTCTTGGTCTTATTGCAAGGGCTTTTGTCAATCCTCCAGAAGATTTGAGCAATGCAAACTGTTCTACATCCATGGATAATTGAGATAAAAAAAGGAATGATTTTGGCTTTGCAACACTTGAAGTTTGCGGCCAGTTGTTGAGAGAATGGTGTGTTGCTGCCGGCCCGGCAGTCTTACATGATCTGAGTCATTGCTACCAAGCAATGTTGGTAGAAAAGTAATGTCAGTCTAGCACCATACGGACAATTCTGTTCTATTAACTTTCTTGTTCTAAAGTTATATGCGTGCATCAGTCTATCAAAATAGCGTTCCCTTTCGTGTGTACAGTACGTACTCGTAGTACGTAACTGTGGTGTTGTTGTTACAACTGCTGAGGTTCGCTTTACACTGACCCACTCTATCTTTCTCACTGTGGCATCGTGCCGTAGCGAGAAGAAAGACGCTCCGCGTATACTCTCCTCGCTTCAAAGGCATCCCGATCGGCCATTTGTTGCGCTCGTTGGAGGGCGATTCGGCTATTGTTTTCCGAAAAGTACTGCAAACCTTTGGATCCCAACATTCCTCCCAGGTATCGGTAGTCCTCCTGCATCTTCAATAAATCTTGAATGAAAGAGTGGACTTCGATTCGACGATGAGAAGAAAAAATGGTTTCTAATCCTCGAAAGTAGTCCTGGTCATTGAAATCCCCTTCTTCCTCGTCATCACTGCTACTGGTAGTCAAGTCGTCGTAATAGCTCGTACTAGTACTGATGACATCATATTCTTTCGCGGCACGACGAACATCGGCATGAATGGCAAGAAAGTCTGCTCGCGTCATCCATTTAGCTCGCCTCTCTTGGTCCGAGATTTCAATTTCGTACAGCTCTTCCAACTTTTCTTCCTGAAAACGAACCTGTTTCTTGTGTCGGCTGCACCTTCGGTGGGTTGGTGCAGGTGCAGGACCTTCGAGCAGGGGTGAGGTAATCAGGCACATCGTTTTGCGTTTGGGCTGATTCTTTGTCAAATTGTGTTGTTGTGTACTAGTATAGTATAGTATTGTGTGCGCGTCGACGACAGTGTAGTAAATAATGTATCTTGATGAGGGTGGAGCAGGTCAGGTCAGATGATTATTACTACTGTACTTATTATTATTTTTTTAACCTGTGATGAAAGATAGTTGGAGTCGCAATAGGACGATACACTGGTTTGTAAATTAAGTTTGTCACACTTTACTACTACTACTAGCTAGCTAGAGAACTACTGGTAGTACGGTAGTATTGCAGATTACAGTTTTCAGATCATTAATTTACGTAACATACATGTGTTTTGGCACGAGTGCGCGGTACGCCCCTCCAATATCCCTTGAGGTTTAAGCTGCTCGGAACCGTGGCGTCCGATGAAATAATAATTGTCAACGAATCTTTTGCATTTAGACAAGAATTCATCCATGAATCGTTTAACTGGATATGTGGAATTAGATGTGTGATCTTTTTCAATCATAGGAAGCATGATTTTAGTTAAGGAGTGTGAAACTTGATGAATTATTTTGTCGATGTGTTGAATCATGTCGTGTAAAAGCACCGTAAAATAAAGGGTTCTTTAAAATTAATGTGTGTGTATTCCAATCCTGCTCCAAATTCAAATTATAATGACGCATTTTCCATGAGTGCGAGCAGTATTCGTGACTGCCCTCTGGATACTTTTGTTGCGACCACAACATACAACATCATAATAATATTAAACAGCTAGACCTAGTCTACCAGTATCAAAATAATAATAATAATCGAATCCTGAAGATACTTGACTATTCTATGCTATTTAGTAGACCACTAGACCTACTCTCATTTATTCGATCAACGCATTATCGAAAATAAGCCAGAACAGGAGGAGACAGAGAGATAAATAATGGTTTCGGGACAGACACTTGTCACAACACATGCCATCGCATTTCTTTTGGGAGCTGCCGCAAATCACATGTGGCATTACGATGGTAAGACCACATACATAATAAATAATAGCTAGTAGAGCAGTAAGCAGTAGAGCACTGTTCGACTGTCATTTTCTTTTTGGATTTGGGGAAGGATGAACTCCTTTTTATATAATTACACAATGATAGGTCGCCAGAAAGTAAAACACTGATTGATTGGCGAGACTCTAGATTCTGACCCTCAACTCCAGCTGAAAATAAATCATGATTTCATGGATGTCAAAACAATTATCGCATACGACGACGTGATTCTAATGTGTCTCACCTCTCCTGCTCTTTTCATTTTCGTCTCCTCCATTAACAACAAGAAATTACTATTTACCGTGAAACGTACGAAGGAAAACTGACCAAATTAAAGCGATGGTCTGCGACAGGAGTGGCAACGTTGGCAGTACTGGGAACGCTCCGGTTGATTCTGAGAGCAGCAGCAGCGACTCCCTCCAGGAGTCCCTCTGGTGGAGCTGGTCGTCCTTGATCCTGATTGCTTGTTTTACCTTTGTCTGCGAGGACCTGCAACAACAAGTGTAACATCAAAATAATGTTCATATCTATATATCTACATAAAGATTAAACCCAAACTATTCATTTAGAATGATACATTACATTTTACGTTTCGCTTCCACGTGTATTCCCCTTGACTGAAGTGTTTTATTAAAAGAAATCTGCAACACCTTGGCCTTCTTCTAAAGATGGCATGGTTGAATTCCAAGTTGGACTGGCTCCACTCGATTTCTTATCCGACTTGTCAACATAATCGTCCCCCGATAGTGCAGCAGCATTCTGCTGCTGCTCCTCCTCCTGTAACGACAGTGGATCTGTTGGCAACAATTTAAGACCATCCGAAACAATTCGTTCGAATCTAGCATCGTATTCTACGGGCAAAAGATATACTTGGACCACGTCATCTGATTTCCCACTGGCATCTGTCTCTGTCTTGGCACGCATGTCATTATAGGGTAAATCCTCGGACATGTTACTAGTTCCCATTTCGGCTGCGGCTTTTCCTTTTACTTCATCTCGAATCTTTTGAAGATCCGTCTTTTGTGATACCGAAATACCGTACAATTGTCTTTCTCCTTCACGAGGAGTCGACACTTCCATGATGCTATCCAAAGGGGCGTGGATTGCTAGAATGGAGGATTCCGGTTTCCCATCCTTGTCGAGACGCAAAGGCATGAGCGAATCATTCGAAGAGACCGGATAATACAAGGCTTTGATAATATCCTTGCTCAAGACAAAGTCGAGAGGCGCCACTGTACCATCGGCTTCGTTGTCAATTCGATTTAGAGTTGCAGCTTGCAAATCCCGTTCTCGCTGCAAATTCAGATTGTGAATCCAAGCATCCAGTGTCACCTCTTCTCGGTAGTAATGATCCAATTTGGCACGAACACGTTCTACTTCATCAATTGCATCGTTAGATGCTCGTTCTAAATCTGTCATTGTGCTAGTGCTACGAAGACCACTAGGCGACTGGAGCAAAGAAGTCTGAATTCCTGCATTTGCACCAGTCGACGACCCACCGCACCACACAACGGTCGTCTTATTCAATTTTTCAACCAGCCCAACCCCTTCCAGTACTTGAACAATGTCGTCAATGCGCCGCCTGTTTACGTGCAGTTGAGTCGCTGCCTCGTCCAAATCCAGCTGTCCACTCACCGAGGTCTGCAACATGTTCGAGAACTGTTTGGTCAACAACCCCAACGATATGTTTGCCCTATTCTTTCTGCTCAATTCCAGTTTTTGGGTTATAGATTCTTGGAGACCGGCGACGCCAGGATATTGAGCAGGATATTTGGCCGAAGCCAGGGACGACACTCCCGACAAGGAATTTTGACTCGACTTGCTTTGCTTTTTGGTGGACCAACTCTTGGTGGTCAAACCTGCAATATTTGGTCGCTTTTGACCGCTCAAGTAGGTAGCAGCCCCCTGCTGCTGAGCTTGAGTCTGTGCATACCCAGATAGTGATGCTGCTGCTGCTGCTGCTGCTGCTGTCGCCGCTGGTTTTAATGCGTTGGGGCGAGAGTCCAAGTTCGGTCGCGGTTGGTAAGGTGCAGCTGTTGACATGGCGGCAGTGGCAACCTCAGGTGATGAATTGGATTGCAAGGCAATTTTGCGTGCCACTTCGTGCCTATTTTTGTAATAATTGGATAGCTGGTCTTTGTTACCTGCCTTGGGAGTTGAGGTCAGGAATATAATGTTCTTTGCTTCTTCGCGTTTGCGAGCATCTGCTTCCATTTTGCTTGTTTCCGTTTTCTTTTTGACACTTTCTTGAGTATTCTTTGTGCGTGCCGCTTCTTCTCTTACTTTCACTACTTCTGCTGGTCTGCGTGCTTGTTTTCGTTTTTGCCATTCCGAGAAGTTGTCGGCGAGTGCAGCCTTGCGCGCTTGTTCATGTAGCTTTTTGTACATTTCCGATGCTGTCGATGTGGCAGATTCGGTCGACGTAGTCTCGGCAGATCCTTGAGCCGTGTTTGCCTTCTGATTCGTGACATCATAATTTAGTACTGCCGTGGTTTTCTTGTCCGTACTAGCAACATCATCTGTCTGAGCTGCACTTGCAGCTTGATTGGTAGCGTCCACAGCTGTCTTGTTCGTGGCAGCCTCTTGCTTCTCGCCGACTAAGGGTGGCTTTCTATCCTCCTTCCCCACAGCAGTCTCTGCGGAGATGATTTTTCCGGCAGGTCTGGGCGCTGTCACGGGAGTCGCGGCAGAGTTACTTGCTGCGGATGCTCGTCCTGTCATAGGAATACTACTAGTAGTTTCAGTTGATGGTAATTGTTTGGCGTCATCAGGTTTGGATTCTGTTGTTGCTGCCGATGTAGTAGTTACAGTAGCGTCAGGATCCACTGGTCGGTTTGGAATTGCAGCAGGTTCAGCGTTTTCCTTGGATGTTGACTGAAATGGTTCTGCCGATCCTTTCGCTTCCTCATTCATTTTTGCGTGGTCTTTCTCGTGGGCTGATAACATGCTTCTTCTTGATTTCAAATTCGTTTTCTAAATGGTCAATAGTTGCCAATAGTATCAGGATAAAGAGCATGCGTGACGCTCTTTTTGTTGTTAGGATATCTGTATTCAATTATACGAGTAGACTAGCTGATGAAAAACAATGGAAGCTTATTGTTGTTCAATTATTATGAATGTTGTTTTTGGTTTTTTTGTGTCTGTCTGTCGCTCGTACTTGTACCAAAAAATAGACACTAACCTTAAACTAATTTTTCTGAGCAAGCCGACATAATCTCCTCACATTTTTGCGCTCTCTCGTTCGTTACTTTTTCTATTCCTGTATGTTTAATTTGGAGCTCCTCACTTTTTACGTGTATAGAGTATAGAGTACATTACAACATAGAATTCTTGGACAGCCTGACCAGACAACTTACTACAGGCGACACAATGATGAAGCAGAATCGATTACTTTATTCTCCCTTACGTTTTTGGGTGCGCATGTGCCTGCTGTCCATCGTGTTGGCGTCGTTGGGGATGCACTGGACTTTGAACACCATGATAACAAACGAACTGTCAGATTTCTCAACTTCAAAACGAGCACTACAATCATCGCATCGAGAATCACTCACTCGGCGAATAACTGCTGGTTATCATGAATCACAGAATTCTACACCTTTGTTGTCGACAGGACAGGACAATAACGTGCTGTTACCCATATGGTCATGCTCCACCGACCAGAGTCATCGGCATCGGCAACAGACGCAGCGCGACAAACACAAACTCGTCTTTGTACACGTGTTCAAAACGGCAGGAATGACCATGCGAGAATTGTTCTTGCGTTATGCTGTAGCATGTCACGCAGGAATTGGATTGCTTTCCGAGTGTTCAGGTTTGTCCCCGGACTCTATTCGTTCCAATTCGACTGCCGGCAAGTGGTGGACGAACGGATTTGGTAGCAAAAAGGGAAAACCGTGTCTCATCAAAGCAGTCAATAGAGCGCAACTCGGATTGAATGCTCTGGATACTATCAAAATGCAAAATTCCATACTATCGGAGTTGGATATTTTGGGAGGACATTTACCCCTGGGTGTTGGAGCGGCATGGAACCAACCCACCGATCAAATAGCTTTCGCCGGCAATCCACAAACAACATCCATTCAGTATGTGACCTTTTTTCGAGATGCCGTTTCGAAGTTTATCTCGGGTGTTCTATACCAGAAACGAAATCGAAATTATTCGTTCCGAGACATTCTCAACTTGATTCGCAGCCGTGTGCAAGGAGAACTGGCCCAAGGGAAATACAGAGAAGGATATTCAGCGTACTTGTTGACTCCGGAACAAAAGCAATACTTTTATGGATCTAAGTTTTCTACGAACAACAGTACGATAGCCGATCGGACGCGACAAATTCTGGACAATTTGAACCATCACAATATACTTGTCGGCATTGTCGAGCGCATGAGTGAAAGCCTGGAGCTCTTGCAGTTTGTGTTGGACCGAGACAATGAACAGACACCATTATTCGAATCTTTTGGTATGCAGAATAAAAACCAAACAGCTCATATTAGGAACAGAGAAGAGACAGCAGCAAAAATCAATAATCCATCCAAGTTTTCAACTGCATCGGTTGTGGTAGAATTGCAACAGGACCCTACATTTTTCTCCATGCTACAAGAGTATGTCAAGTACGATGCAATGATTTACGACAAGGCTTTTCGTCGACATGAATTACAGTATGACTTCGTCGTGAAGCAAAAGAGGGGGGCGCTTGCTGCACAAAGATGAAGCAGCAAATATTGTTTGTTACACTGGTTAAGACTAATTTTTTATCATGGATGTATTACTATTTAAACGTCAACCCCCATAATTTTTGCCACTTGAGGCATATCCTTATCACCACGCCCACTCATGTTGATGACGATGTCCTTTCCGGGCCCCATCTTCTTGGCGAGTTGGACGGCGTAGTAGATAGCGTGACTGGTCTCCAAAGCGGGGATGATTCCTTCAAATTGACACATCCACTTAAAGCCCTCGAGTGCTTGATCGTCAGTCACGGCGCCGTAAGTGGCACGTTTGCTGTCCTTGAGGAAGGCGTGCTCAGGTCCAACTCCCGGGTAGTCCAATCCAGCGGAAATCGAATGAGTATTGAGCGTCTGTCCGGACTCTTCTTGGATAATGTAAGTCATAGCTCCCTGAAGAACACCGGGTGTACCCTTCGTCAAAGTGGCACAATGTTCGTTATCAATATCTATTCCCTTTCCAGCAGCCTCGGCTCCATGGAGCTCCACAGTTTCGTCATCGTAGAAAGGAGCAAAGGCACCGATGGCATTGGATCCTCCCCCAACGCACGCAACAACGGCATCGGGAAGCTTTCCAGCCTTGTCTAGCATTTGCGCTCTCATTTCACGTCCCATGACACTTTGGAATTCCTTGACAATACTTGGGAATGGGTGGGGACCGACAGCGGAACCGATCAAGTAATGGGTGTCGCGAACGTTAGTGACCCAGTCGCGCATAGCTTCATTGATGGCGTCCTTCAAAGTACGTTGTCCGTCCTGCACAGGGACGACCTTGGCTCCCAGGGTGTTCATACGGAAGACGTTCAACTTTTGACGCTCGCAGTCGACGGCACCCATGTAGACTGTGCAATCGAGTCCAAGCATAGCACAGACAGTAGCAGTAGCAACTCCGTGTTGTCCAGCACCTGTCTCGGCAATGATACGAGGCTTACCGATTCGCTTAGCAAGAAGGGCTTGGCCAATGGCATTGTTGATTTTGTGTGCTCCAGTATGTGCAAGATCTTCACGCTTAAGCCAGATGTTGGCTCCTCCAGCAAACTCAGTCAAACGTTCAGCTTTGTGCAAGGGAGTGGGCCCACCAACAAAATCCCGGCGGTAACGATCCAGTTCAGCCAAAAATTCGGGGTCATTCATGGCATCTTCAAAAGCCTGTTCGATTTCTTCAAAGGCGACGGACAAAGTTTCAGGAATGTATTGACCTCCGAATTCTCCGAATCTAGATTTCTTATCATCACCGACCCACTCCTTGGGAATTTGGCCCAATTTCGTTGCCTGGTTTTTGGCATCTGGTGCCTGTTTGCAACCAGCTTTGAGATGAGCGGTTGTTTTGCGGATGGCTTCAGCCCTTTGCTCGGTTGTTGCATCTTCTCCAAGCTCATCCATTGCTTTGACAATGGCAGATCCGACCACGACACCATCTCCAAGATTGGCAACACCGTTCACCATATCAGGATTGGAAATTCCGAATCCTACCGCAAGAGGCAAATCAGTATGGCTTCTCACACGCGTAATGAATTCCTCGAGATCTTCCGGAAGTTCTTCTCGAGCTCCTGTCACTCCCGTCACGGAAACGCAATACATAAAGGAAGAGGCCATCTTGGCCAAGGATTCAATACGCTTATCACTGCTTGTAGGGGCGACCAGAGGAACATTGGAAAGTCCATTCTTAATGCAAGCCTTGTTCAACATCTTGCCTTCTTCAGGTGGAAGGTCTACAACGATAAATCCATCCGCTCCTGCGGCTTTGGTGTCTTCGCAGAGCTTGTCTACGCCATATTTGTAAAAGGGGTTAAAGTATCCCATCAAGACGACGGGAACGGTCAATCCCATTTCACGAGCCTTCTTGACAAGTTCTAAACTCTGAGGAATTTTGGATGTTCCTCCCTTGATGGCAACCTGGTTGGTATGTTGAATGGTAGCACCATCGGCCTGAGGATCAGTGTATGGAATTCCAAGTTCAATGACCGAGGCTCCTCCCTCTTGCATGGCCATAAGAATGGCGGGTGTGTCTGCATGTGACAGATATTATGTAAACAGAAAATAACTCGTAAGAATGAATGTCAATGCTCACCATGAATGGAACAAAAATTCCTAAACCATGGACACTTCACAACAATGATTCAAACTTACCATCGGCTGTGGGATATCCTGCTGTTACAAAGGTAACAAAGGCAGCTTCGCCCCTTTCTTTGGCAGACGCAAATGCTTCTTCGATGCGTCCTCCAACTCCTCGCTCCATATCGGCAATGGAAGGAATATCAACAGAGGCAACGTTTAAAGAACTCTTGGTTGTTGTGGTAGTGGTGGTGGTGGTGCTGCTGCTGCTGCTGGCGGTAGCTGTAGTGGCCGCTTGAAATGCCGATGGAGCAAAGGCAAAGGATGACTGGAGAGATGACGCCAAAATTGACCAACTCAAGATCAATGGAAACAATTGCATTATTTTATTGTTGTTCTGGATAGCTTTCTCTTTCAAATCGTCACTAGTAATAGATTAGAGTTTTCTTTTTTTTTCAACAACTAGAGCGGTGGTGGTGGTAGTTGTAGAGTACTACAGCGGAACAGATTTGTGGTCTCTTAAATTGTGCCGATCAAAAATCTTTACGAAAGAGCAGGTTTGACGAAAGATGTGATCCAAAGAAGGTCTGGAGAGTCAGATAGGACAGTCGGTAGAGTAGTGTGTTGAACTTCTTTCTTCCCTCAATCACACACACACTACCAGTCTTTTTTCGTGGTCCAAACAGACCGCACACATGGTGCGATCTTGTTGAGAGTACTAGTACGGACTATCGTGCGTCATTCAATTCCGTCCACCCGGACTGTGCCGTTCGGTCCCAAGCATTCTGTAATTTCGATGTGATGATAGGCCGATGTGCAGCCTTCTACGATGCACTGAAGCCTTGGTCCTCTCTGCTCGAAACATTCATAAATTATTTATAAATTACTAGTAGACTTATATAATATTATAATATGATTATAGAGTACAGTAGCATTATACAACCACGAGTAAGTATGCGTGATGGCACGTTGAAGCGAATAATGGCTCTTTGAGTTCCGCTGGCGAGCGCGTGTTCTCGTGATGCGCAATTGCTTTTTTTTCACCATCAGAAGAATAAGCAAGGTAGAGGTGATTCTTGTCCACACATGTGGCTTCTATGTCCTAGCTAGAGATAAGCTCCCTTGAGTGGTCTGCCTTTTCGACTGCGTTGAATTGCATTATTTATGCTCTCAATTCCTCAAAATTCTTCTCTCTCTCTTTCTTCAAAAATCTGCCATCAAAGATCGTCGTGGAAGTGATATTACATTAAATTCCAAACATGTTGTCATCTCCTCCATTTCCACGACCACCTCGTCGACTAGGTTTTTTGTTCATCATCAAATCCCAAACGTTGGGCATTGCCAGCTGATCGCTTTTTTTCTTTTTAATAGGAGTGGGATCTAGTTCACCCGTCGTGACACCGTATGACACTCTAATTCCCAGTAAGAAAATACCCATTCCTGTCACACCAAAGAATCCGCTGGCAAGCGATGCCAGACCCATAACGACGTTGCGAAAAACAGCAGCCAAGCGCTGAACGAAATATACATCTGTTTCCAAAGGATGCAGAGCAAAGAAGGCACCCAATTGATTCGTAGCGTACCATAATCCAGCAGCAACGGCAAAGGCAAAGATACCTCCCGTCAAGGCCACAACAGGATTGACACCATTCAGGTCCCGGGCTGCGGCCAATGCAGCTTCCTGTTCTTCGGGGGTGCGCTTGTCCCGGCGTTCGGAAAACCTTAACTTTTTACCAACACCAGATTTGGTTCCGTATTTTTCCTTCTCGGCCGCTTCCTGTAATTCGCGTTGTAAACGTTCGTTAATTGTACCCACAACGGCTGCACCATTTTTGTTGTCGTCGTCATCGCTCTTGCTGTCGTCATTCTTAGTGTCATCATGATTGTTGAGAATCATGGGTGTTTCGTTTTGGAGGGCACTGGCTTTGATGGTTCGATCTTGTTCTTCATCAGATTGCAGGGCAAACAATGTGTTTGATTGGACAGATGGTTTACCAAGGCGCCGAAAATTGATGATGCTTGGCTGTGTTTTCTTGGTGCCATGCTTGGTGCCATTTTTGATTATTCTGACGTTTCTGGCAGGCGCTGGAAAAGCTATGGCAGATGAAGCCAACAATAAACCTACTACCAGGGAGGACATTTGCGAGGTACTTATCGACATGATTTATTACATAAAAAATGAAGGGATTTTATTTATAAGGGATGGGATGAGTTACAGTAAGACGACTTGGAAGTTGACATTTGAGATCGATCGAAATTTGGAATGAAGCGACAAGGGTGCTTTTTTGTGGTGGTTGTTTTATTAGCTAGCTACTCGTAGTTCATAAAAAATAATAATTGTTGTTGTCAAGATTTTCTGGCTTGAACGTCACTATTGCAACGCACACTGATTCCATTTCTCGTCATTCAAGCTACTACAGTAGCTATTCTAGCTAGACTACTACTGTAGCTAGTAACTACTACTAGCTAGAGTAGTTCTCCGGAGTACTATTAGCTACTACTAGTAGTAGTAGTAGTCTACTGGAAGACTAGCTAGTACGTACCAGGTACTACTCTAGAACCTACTAGTAGTAGATGATAGTCTGCTTTAGACTACTGCTACGACTACTAGCTAGGCCGCCTACTCTAGCTAGTAGTACTACTAGTAGTAGCTGGTACAACTACTGGTAGCATTCTCGTCTGCACTTCATCCGTGTTTTTATCCTCCGTCTCATTTTTCGACCAATACATCCTTGTTTTTTTTAATCACAACCACAACACAACCCACGGACACACACAACACACAAGCATCAGCATATCATTATTTTATTATTGTTTTACACTCCACTAAAACACAAACACTAAATTTAAGACAACAACAACAACGCACCATGTCCGACAATAAATTTTTGGACGACGAACGCTTTGACGGTCTTTATTTAAACGTAGCCAACACAGCCCGTGGCATTGAACCATTGCTCGACACGGTATTTTCCTTTCTGCGACGAAAAACGGATTTTTTTGCGGGACCTCCCGGTAGTGGTGACAACGGCACAGAGCTGGCTATTCAAAAAGTGAACGACGTCCTGCAGAAGCATGCGCAAATTTACGTCAAAGAAAAGGGCAAGAAGCAAAGCAGTACCAAAAAGCCAGTTCCCAAAAAGCCCAAATCAGAAGAGGAACAAGTGCTGGAAATGGGAACAGATGGAGGGTTTGATGTGTCCAAACTTTCAGCTACGACGGCACCTACCTCACCAGCAGCCAAAGCTAAGACGCCAGATAAATTGAAAGCAGCACCAGAACAATCAGTATCACCACTACCCCCCGCCAAAACATCGTCCAACACTGATCCCGGAGACAAAAAAGACGAAGAAGATGAACATCCAGTTGGCAATGGCGGGACAGTGGAAGGAAAATATGTTTGGACCCAGATTTTATCCGAGGTAACAGTGAATATCCCGGTGCCAGAAAATACCCGTGGTCGCGATCTAAATGTGAACATTGCTAAGAAACATTTAAAGGTGGGATTAAAGCAAACCATCGAAGGAAAACTTACCACGAAGTGGCTCGTCGATGCTCCTTTGACCAAACCTATTATCGTGGAAGATTCCTTTTGGACGGTGGAAGATGGCAATCGTCTCGTGATTATTTTGCAAAAATCGAATGCTATGGAATGGTGGGAGTCGGTTTGTCAGGGAGATCCCAAAATTAACCTTCAAAAGATTTCGCCCGAAAGCTCCTCGCTCAGCGATTTGGATGGAGAAATGCGTACGACGGTGGAGGTAAGAAATCTACGCTACTGCTGAGCAGATTTTTATTTTTTTATTGTTCTTTCAACTTGAATCTCATTCATTCTAATCTTCCGTCTGTGCTTTGTAGAAAATGATGTTTGATCAGAGACAAAAAGCATTGGGGCTACCCAGCAGTGACGAGCAAAAGAAGCTCGAAACTATCGAAAAATTCAAGCAACAACATCCAGAATTAGATTTTAGCAATGCGAAAATTAGCTAGTTTAGAAAAATGCCCTCTAAAACAAAAATTAGGCTGGAGTTTGTAGATTAAAAATGATTTTATACTGTCGTGTCCAAAAGCCAAGCTTGTTAGACGGATGGATCAGGCTTGAGCAAAGGAAAGGCAATGACATCGCGAATCGAAGGGGAATCTGTCAAGAGCATCACAAGTCGGTCAATTCCGATTCCTAGTCCACCTGTGGGTGGCATGCCTTGCTCCAAAGCTTGTAAAAATTCTTCGTCTACATCGCAAGCTTCTTCGTCTCCCGCTGCTTTTTTCTCCGCTTGAACTTCAAATCGTTCTCTTTGGTCCACAGGATCGGTCAATTCGCTAAACGAATTAGCGTGCTCACGTCCGACAGCAAAGAGTTCAAAACGTTCGACTAGACCAGGCTTGCTGCGGTGAGGCTTGGATAGAGGACTCACTTCGACAGGATAGTCAATGACAAAGGTAGGTTGAATCAATGTCGGTTCGCATATTTCTTCGAAACAAGTATTCAAAACATCTCCCACCGTCTTTAGCCCGTGAACACCAGGTACACCGGCAGCCGATGCAGCTGCTTTGGCCTTCGTGAGAGATTCAGGAGCATCAGGGTCCAAGGCTGCAAAGTCAAAATCAGGAATGTGTTCCTTCACAGCATCGTGCATCGTGACTCGTCGCCAAGGACGTTCAAAACTAATAGTTTCATCTCCATAAGGGACTGTCAAGCTACCACATACTTCCTCTGCAATGGCTAAAGAGTTTCCAAAGTGTCAACAACTCAGATATATCTTGAAGGCGCCTGATGCTGCAATTCAAGCCACATAAAAAACTTACAACAAATTAGATGTTCCGTCAAATCCATCATATCATCATAATCAGCGTAAGCTTGATACAACTCTACTGATGTGAACTCGGGATTATGGCGGGTGGAAACTCCTTCGTTACGAAAGATGCGGCCCACTTCGTAAACTCTATCGAATCCTCCCACGATGAGACGTTTCAAGTGCAATTCTGTTGCAATACGAAGAGTCAATGCCATATCCATCGAGTTGTGGTATGTTTCAAAAGGTTTTGCTTCGGCACCTCCACTTTGTGTGTGCATGACGGGAGTTTCAATTTCCAAAAAGCCCATATCGTCCAACAAACGTCGAAGCTTGGACGTAATCTGGGCCCGCTTGCGAAATGTTTCGCGGACATTGGGATTTACAATTAAGTCCACATGACGTTGGCGATACCGTTTGGAAACATCTGTGAGACCATGAAATTTGTCGGGTAAAGGCAGAGCTGCCTTGGTGAGCATCTTCCATTCTTTGGCGTAGACTGTCAATTCGCCCTTGTCTGTTCGGCGAATCGTTCCTCTCACTCCGATGATATCGCCTCCATCGGTCCAATCTTTCAATTGCTGCATCGTTTGATGGTGGTACAATAGTGATGTAATTTTTTTTTAGAATGCATTCAATCAGTAACACAAGAGAGCACCAAAAATTGCCGATTCCAGCTTACCTTGAAGGTGTCACCCAAACGCTTCGTATCAAACTGGAGCTGAATGGTACCTGTTTCATCTTGCAAGGTAAAAAATGCCAACTTTCCAAAAACACGTCGTGTCATGATGCGACCTGCCACGGCAACATTTGCACTCTCGTCTTCTTCGCCGCCTTCCAACCTGCCTTCGTACATGGCCGCCAGTTCGGTAGATTTGTGCGTCGGATCGTACGAATATTCGTAGGGTTCCACTCCTGCTTCTCGCATAGCTTCTACTTTGGCCAAACGCGTGTAACGCAATTCCTTTTCTGACATTTCTTCGGGATTTTTGCTGGCCGCATTGGCTGCTGGACTCTTTTTGCCCTGCTGTGGTGTTTGCTTGTCGTTTTTGGCAGCTGGTCGTGGTTCCTTACCATCCGGTAATTGTGCTTTCAATGCCATTAATTCTTCAATATGAGGAGCCAGAGCAGCCTTGTCAATGCCATTTTCTTTTAATTTGCGAATTTCATCACCTTTGGCTTTAACTTGTTGTTCCAAAGAATCGTCCTGGTCCATAACGCCGTTACTTCCTTGCTGCTGCTGCTGCTGCTGTTGCTGCTGTTGTTCCAATTGTGCTTTCAAAGACAAGAGTTCTTCGACGTGAGGTGTCAATGTTGCTTTATCAATACCATCTGTTTTCATTTGACGAATTTCATCTCCTTTCGTCTTGATTTTTTGTTCTATATCACTGGCATCTTTTGTCGAAAATAAACGACCGATCGTTGCTGTTGGTGCCCCAACAAAACGTCTCCTCGACTGGAATTGTCCAACCGTCACAACGACATCAGCAAACGTGGATGCAGGAACCGTGGTAGTACAGGATGATCGACAGAACGTCCGGGCCGGTACTAAAAATCCTTTGACGAATGACACCAACATCATTCCCAAAGCCAATCGCCATCTGCCTGCCACAACGGGAAGATCCAATGTGCTTTTGCTACTACTAGTTGTACGAGATCTGGAAGTACTGCTACTGAAAAGCATGAAGAAATTTCTCTATTTTTCGTTGCCCAATGGAGGATAAAGTAAAAGATTGTCTGGACTCTCGTGACAACTATTATGAGAAAGCGAAAGTCCCGAGGGTATTTATGTTTTATGTTGGGGTTTGTTGTGAAGAAGAATGAAGCCAGGTCTTTACTGCACTGGAATTTATTAATAAGAAAAGTGATGGCATGCCAAGCATGCCAAAGACAAAAAGTCCAGTCGTCAGTCGGGTTATGAGCTAAGTTGTGTCCCGGGATATTCATGACTTGCACCCGTATCATAGTTCCTCGTGGCGATCTTTGGAAAAGTTGAATCGTCTCGAAGGGCTTCACGAAAAGTAGCCGACGATACGATAGTAATAATGAACAGGCAACTCAAATCTCAAATCTCACAATAGCATATTGCTTTATCCTCGATCATAACTCTCACTACTAGTAGCTAGTACCACCACCTACTCAAGTCTATTATTTATCTATATTCACGATGAAGCTCACTAGTAGTATCGTAGCATGCGGTGTAATGCTGCTGCTCACTTCCACTGCGGCCTTCACAACTCCTACGCACCCTGCCACGAGTTTGCGATCAACGACGACGACACCTAGTTGTAGTAGTAGTAGTAGTAGTAGTAGTAGTAGTACCCAACGCTTCATGTTTGGTGGAGGTGGTGCCGGTGCGCCCACTGAAGATGATCCAGAAGCAATGAAACAGATGGAAGCTGCTGCTGCTCAGATGGGAATGTCCTTGGCAGAATATCAGCTCGGGATCAAGGCACGCATGAAGTTGAATGAAGATCTGAGTTCCATGCGCATCAAAGAGGGTGACGAAGCAACCGTTTCTGTCAACCGAGATGCCAACAATCCACCCCAATTCATGGAAATTAAAATCACAGAAGCCGGAAAGGAACTAGGAAAAGATGCTGTTAGTGAAAAACTTGTGGCGAGTTTAAAGCAAGCGCAAGATGCCGCCCGAACAGGGCGAGGAGAAGCCCAAAAGAAAATGATGGTCTTTATCGGAGATGAAATGAAGAGAATCGAAGGCAAATAAAAACAAAATAGGCGTGCGCTAAAGTAGCATAATTGAAATTTATTCTTAAAACGACCGTTTTGCTAACCATTGAAGTCTGTGCCTGTCGTCATCGAGATTGGTTGGGTGTTGGGTGCAACAGTTGATACGTTTGCAATTTGCCAAAACTCGAACAATCGGAATCGATCTCTGAGCAACACTACTAAATCGTGACAATGAAGAGGTACAGGAGGAAAGGTGAAGCTCACTGAACCAGTAGAGAACGCACACTGGTTTTTGGATCTATGCTTCCTTCTCGTCTAGAAAAAGGAAGTGCAGCTTCAGGTTATTCACTTGACGATTGGACCTTGTGCGCTTACAGTAAGGCTGACAAAATTCGATGAGGTCGTTTTTTCTACGATAGAAAATACGGCCCATGAAGCCAGCGTTGCTGCAGGGAAGACTGCGGTGATAATTGGAATCAGGGCCAGGAACTGCCATGGCGCTCGCGCTTGTTTGCTTTGCTGGTTTGAAAGCCGTGACGCTGAGATGCTGGTTTATTGTTTGTTGTAATGGTTGCTGTCAGATGAAACCAGGATACGCGATTGTATGAGGTACGTCAAGGGAAGACACCGAGAAGAAAGCAGTGTGCTCAGAGACAATAGTAAACAAAATGCTACCAAAATCTAGAAATAATTGGATAACTGGCGTTGGACAATGATAGATGAATTGCTATAAAATGCGGCCTTGGCAAGCACACTCGTTTATTATTTGTTGAAGAGGTAAGAAATCACAATATAGCCCAAAATCATAAGGTAAAAGTTCATGTTGGAGGATGATTTCTCGGGCTTGAGTTGCTGCACGGCTTGGGCTACATTGGTATTGGAGGTTTGCAATCGCGTTTGTAACTCTTTGATCTTTCCTGTGGGTGTTGCTCTGGGGACAGCAGATGGTGCACCAGCATGGACATCGCCAGCAAGTCGTCCACCGCCGCCACCACCCTGGTTTTGAACATTCTGCACGCCAATTTGAATGTCACGAAGGACCAACAGAATATCTTTGTTTTGGTCTTGTAGCGCTAACAATAGATGCCGTGTCTGGGCATCAAGATCAACATACAAATAGGAACCAAGCGACCGACATCCATTCATAAATGCAGGGAATAAATTGTGCAACAGCCATATGACTTCATGCTCGGTCAAGTTTGGAAAAATCCAGGTTGGAATAGGATTTGTCGTCGATGTCATCATAGTCACTTCTATCACCAGCATGACCACCATTCCGGTGAACGTCCAATTTCGTGCTTCGCCATTCTTCTTTCCCAGTGTAAGCATAAAGGCCATCATTCCCCAGGTTACGTAAAAAACTGCCAGTTCTAGCAAAAATTGAGTTTCATCAAAACGTTTGTTGGACTTGATTCCTTCCTTTCCAAATTTATTGTAGACTTCACGGTACTCCATATCCATGAGTGTATCGTAAGCTTGCTTCACTTCATCAAATTGAGTGACAGCATTGGGATCAGGGTTTTTGTCTGGATGAAGTTGCAAACTGAGGCGCTTATAGGCTCGCTTAATTTCCAGTGGATTCGATTCTCTGGTGACGCCAAGCATGGAGTAGTAATTGGGGCCTCTTTGTTGCATTTCGAGGCCTGGTGATATTTAAGCCAATGCATATTTGAATGGTATAATTGAAATAATGAAATAATGAATATTGTGAGAAAAGTTTGAAGAAAATAAATGCGGTAAACAGACAGACGGTGATGGTAGTATTTCTACGGGTATCCTTTCCACGTGGAGGACAATCCGAGAAGATGGAATCTGACGATGGCGCTTCGTATCTCTCCTTGTGGTCATCCCCATGCCTTTCTTCCAATTGCGCTCGTCGGAACCTTTTTTGGTTCATCCTTCATACAAACTTCTGCATTTACTCAGGCAAAATCTCCTGACCCACATGCAACAAATCATGCTACCAAAAATTACACCTTTCAAATCTCGAAGCCAAGATACAATTTTCATTGTTTGTGTTTTCTCACCTGTCTTAATGGCAGCAATGGCCGCTAAAAAGGCTATGGCATACATAATGCTCTTTTTGCGCTCGAATCGTCCAGGTCGTAGAATCCATGCCGTACATGGATGAACAATGAAGACGTAAAAGAAAAAGCCGGACAAACCCGACAAATCCTCGCCTGATTCTCCTGATTCACTCATTTTGATGAATTACTTTCTTCTTGCTGCTGTTGCTGCTACTGTTGCACTTGGACTGTTTTCAGTTGTTATTGTTATTATTATTTTATTAATCTCAAGCCAGTGGATGATGCTGGCAGAGTCAAATCGGATTGAAGTGTTGACAATAATGGATGTAGCATTTAAAATTTACTCACTGAGATGAAAATCAGGTTTTGATTTCCACGTGGTGTTAGTTGCCGCGGCGAGTCACTCCTGTCCGTGACCCGAATGTCTTTGGTGCAGAGTACGAGTAGACACTACTCGAGTTTACCTGGTGGTGATCTGTTACCGACTAAAAACGACTTGTCATCTGCACATGTCCCAGGAAGCAGTTGCAAAAGTGCAAAGCACGTTGGAAAGGAGTCAATGATGACTGTAACCATTCTTGACGCTCCTCATTATGTATTCGTCCTTGCGGATACAGCGACAGGCAAAGATTATTGCGGCAATTGTGACGCAAAGCCAGCCAATAGTGCAACAATATCGTCCGATGAACTCCTTCGTTTTTTTTTTGTCGAGCAGTTAGAGGCTAGTAGTAGCAAGCGAGACTGGAACGTCCACTGTGCAGCATCGAGGCTTCAGGAGGACGTTACCCAGCAGCTAACAGCTGATCTATCGAGTAGAGTACTGTCAACGTCAAATCAGTAATAATACGATGGTAAATAAATGACCTAAATTGCTACTACTAGACGACTAGTAGTAGACTAGACTTCAGGGAGTAGACTAGACTAGGATACTAGACTACTAGACTAGACTATTCTACTGATAATAGTAGACTAGTCTACTGTCATCATCAGATGATCATCGAATTCGACACTACTACTAGTCTAATGTCAGTTTCTCGTGCGTACAAAAAAATTCTCAGGTGAGTGGAGGCAAGAAAGGTATCTCTCGTGGACACGTAGTCATGATTTATTTAGCTCAAGCAGTATCCAATGAAAACGCTTTGATGGCATCATCTTTCAATTGAATTATTTCGAATTACATCAAAGAAGAACAAGAAGTGTTTGTTTTTCTTTGACAATCTTCTGACTTAAAGTGACCCATTATCATTTATTTGTAGAAGGCCCAAAGCCAAGATAACAATCGACTACTAGCCAGAGTACATGAAATTTCCATGATGCTGAATATCAGCCCACGGCGATCGATACTGCTCGCTATCTGCTTTTTAATGCAGACGGACGGAGTGGATAGTTTTTCGGAAGCATTTGTTTCGTCGAGACCCCAACCCCTGACAATTCAAAGTAAACTTTCTGTATCACACCAAGTAGATCCCGAAACTGCAACCCGCAAGCTGAAAGAAAAGCCGGCAGGTGTCACGCAAGCCATTGCCAATGGGGAAATTCCCTCTGCCACCTCTTTTCCTGGTGATGGAGTTGTTGGGAATAAATTTGTACTAGGCAACGATCCTAAGACGAGTTCTGGAAAATCCGCCATCTATACAGCTAAGCCGATTGATGGTGAATACGAAGTCATTGTAAAGCTCTCCTCGAACACAGAAGCGTTGCAAAGAGAAAAAGAGAATTATGAACGCATTGTGGGTAACGCTGAAGATGAGGGTCTTTTTGTACAAGTGCACGACTATTTGGACCAAGCTGACCCGAACAATGATGCAATGAAGGAGCAAGCTGCTTTGATTATGGAAAAAGGCGAGCAGGATTTGCAGACTTACATTCAAACGCACGGGCCTCTCAAGGGGGAGCAATTGCAAGATGCCATGAGGTCGGTATCCAAGTGTGTGGAAGCTGTTCATGCGAGTAAAATGGTGTGGACGGAGATAAAAGGTGCCAACTTTGTCATAGCTCCATCAAAGGAGAAAATCCAGGAAGGACAACCATACCTCGACACTCTGAACATTAAGGGTATTGACCTCGAATCAGCCGTTCCCAAACATGAAAATCCAATTGACTTTAGTGCCGAGGCCATCCCTCCCTGTTTCGCCATTGATTTCCTGTGCGGTCGCGAGCCCAACGCGAAAATGGAAAAGAGCTTTGATATTTGGTCGACGGGAATATTATTTTACAAACTGGCCACTGGCAAAGCCTACTTCAATAAAGAAATTAAGGACGGTATCGAGATTGCCATGGCGTTAAAGAATGCTGCGGTCCAGCAGGGCCAGGAAGGAAGCCTGGACCTGAATAAGCACGGAAATATTGATGAAATCATTGATGCAGACTTGAAAGATCTGATCAGTTCATGCCTGAAGATTGATCCTGCTCAACGGCCAACGATTGGTGAAGTATTGGCCCATCCTTTCTTCTCTAAAAGCTACAGCTAACAATTTATTATCAACATAACATTTTGTAACAAGAGTAGGTTACACAAGTGATGTGAAATACTGCTTATTCTGGTTACTGGAGGATACCAGTAATTGCTCGATTCCTTATTTATTTTATCGCTGGTGGTCATAACTCTTCCTCTTCTTGTTGGCGTCGACGACGTCGTTCCTCATCCCGGTGATGTCGTAATTCTTCTCGCTTTTGAATCCGTTCGACTTCTCGTTCGTCCATATCACCTTCCATCGTATCCAGCTTTCGCTGATAAATGTGATACTTCTTTTCCCATTCGGCCAAATCCTCTTCGGTCAGTGGCTTTCGGCCCGATTTATGATCGGACAGCTTCTGATGTGCTTCCGCCATGAGCTTTTCCAAATGCTGCTTTTGTCGGGCCCGGTTGGCCAAAATTTCTTCTCTCTGTTGAATATAATGATTTTTTGCGAATATGTGGATAATTGCGGTGGGTGGTGGGGATGATTGGAAGGGAGGGGATGACAGTGGCAGCCAGAGTGTAAGGTGTAAATCAGACCAACCATGAAAGTCGTGAGTGAATAAAGATGAGTGAGAAACATAAATTGGATTCTCCCAAGAGGAAATAACCAAACACAAGCCAGCAACAGTCCAATCATTCGAATCCAAAAGAGTTACACACACTGGTAGTGACACGCACTATTACAAGGTAAAATAAATACAAGCCAATACTGTACATTGGACATTGGACATTGGACATTGGACCTACCGTAGAACCTTGATGAAAACCTGAGGAAGAACTTCGTTCTCTAGCGTTGATACTTGCCATCAACAGTACCAAAATAACAAGGACATGGAGTAGAGTACGACCTAGGTTCCTCATGATATCATGTGTCGTTCAATGATGGCTTACTTTGACTCGGGTGTACTTGAAGAGTTTTGAGAGTGATCGTTATTAGTGATCGGTTATGATACGAGTAGTAATTTTTTGGTCATGGTTTTGGTCGTTGTTGTGACTTGTGACAGACTTCGAGTGAGTCATGAACCCTTCAAGTCTTGCGAGAGGTTTTTAGGAGTATCATCCTATGTCAAACCCGCACACTCACATAAAAAGCTAGTGTGGAGACATAAAGAGTAAATATTGAATATTATGATAATAGGAGTAAACTAGACCAGTGTGTGGATACAGAGCAAGCATAGGCACACGACCTAATAGAGTATGACCT
>Ga0100391_1000550_pt1 | contig 43541 bp, 31 predicted proteins | sample CryGeymeta201515_FD_81541 | JGI IMG/M metagenome (GOLD analysis project Ga0100391, IMG submission 81541) | Groundwater microbial communities from Crystal Geyser aquifers in Utah, USA - Crystal Geyser metaG 2015-15 | ecosystem: Environmental > Aquatic > Deep subsurface > Groundwater | place: USA... | reverse complement strand
TACTTCTTCGCCACTCTTCTGGCACGCACTAAAATAAATTGCCATCCATCCGCCCAGGAGGATCATGGCTAAAAAACCTGTTCTTTTAATTTTTGTGTTCATGATTTTGATTTTTGGTTAGTACTAATGGAATAAGATTCCGGATCTCGTATTGGTAAAAAATTGATTGTTGCATATTTTCTTGTTGAGACATTGATACTGGTTTAGGTTACAAATTGTCCTTCCCCTCTTCACCCATATATGTCAACAAGAACCCAAATCTAATCACTTTTTTTGAAAAAATTTTCAAAAAAGTTTTTAGCCCTCTGATTAGTTGCACTTTAAAAAGCAATTTTTTTTTGTTTTATTATTACATTATGTAAACTTGGTATATAATTAGTCATTTTATAGGTGTTTTCCTCAGACTTACACTTTCCTGCCTGGTTCCAGGCTGACGCCAATTTGCAATAAATTTAGTAACGGTTTTTGCACAACTAGTTCAAGTCCACATCGAAGAGGTTCGAGTCCATATTGAAGACGTTGTCACTCTTGTCAGAGTAGTTATGTCTTTGCTTGGTATAGCACAACCTCCCGACATTTCAGTCGGGACAGGCTCTTCAGGGTTGAAATACAATTTATTAACCATTTACTACAATAGCAGCAACCTCCCGACATTTCAGTCGGGACAGGCTGTCAGGGTTGCCCTATCATGCCAAACCAAACCTTCACTTCAAATATCAACGGGCTGGAGCCCCCAATTCTTGGGGGTTGGGGGCAAAAAACAGCAATAAACCTACAACCTACCCAATCTAAAACCACTACTAATCAAACCTACAACCATGACAACCTCTACAACTATATCATCCCCTCTCCTACGACAGCCAAAGCCTCCTTATCAGTGCTTCCCATTCGGGTGGGTGCTGGGTTTGTTTCAGCTTGTGACTGTTCAATGGCGGATGCGGTTCGGTGTGCCTTTTCCTTTCAGATAATTGCTTTTGGATCAAGCCGTCAGCTGAATGTTCAGCGCATTGATTTTGGATTGCAGTGAGTGCGATTGCACAGGCATTTGTGGATTGCCTTTCTTTTGACAGGCTTGTCTCAGAATTCGTTGCTGGTGTAATAGTTTGTTTTGCCTGCTGCAAGGGTTCTTGCCTGACTGGTTCATGGTGTTGGGTTTTTGCTTTATTTGCATTGCTTCTCCTGCGTTTGGGCTTGCGGATTTGCTGATACGACTGGTATAATAATGGTTGCAGCTCGCGATGGTGATGTATCAGTTTGTCGAGCTCCTCACGCAGCAGGGCATTGCAGCTTACTATCAGCGCCCTTATCTCGTTGTTGAGTGCCCGGCGCATGGCGGCTTGTTTTTCTGCTGAGTTGATAGACTGCTGATAGGCTTGCATCTGATGTGCCAACAAGTCGAGGTCGGCCTGGCCTGAGCCGAGTTGTTCCAATTGCCCGCACAAGGGGCTTAACAGTTGGTGTGTTTTGCTTCCAATGGCCAGTGCCCTATAGGCTGAGGTTTCCATTAACCGGTGATGGAAGCTTTTGAAAATTGTTTGCTGCTGCAAATCTGCATTACGGCTGGCCAGCAACTGCCCAAGGCTCACGAGCTGTTGTAAATGGTTCATATAGTCGTTGCGCATTTGGATGCGATCCACATAGGTATGGCTAAAGGGTTGAACCAGCTTGTTGATTTGCTTCTGAAGGCGTTGGGTCTTCTCCAGGTAATCTTCAACGACTTGTTGTGCAAGGGGCATAGTGGCAAAGGCCTGGCGATGGTGTAGTAGCAGCTGCCGCACTTCCATGATGCGGGCTGACCGTTCGGATACTGTTTTCATTTCTTTTAGATTTATATTTAACTTACTTTTAACTTTAGGGCTTGTTTGTTGTGATCTGTTACTTTTGGCGCAGCTCACAACTGTTGCCCTGCTGTTAAGAGGAATTATGTGACACTTTTTGGCGGGTTCTGTTTTGGTTTTGAGTTCAATTGTAGGTTTTTGAGCTGTTCTATAGCTTTCATTTTCAATTCACTGCATGGTGGTAATAAGTTATTTGAAAGGGGTTAAAAAAAACGATAAAAAATACTGTTTTAAGGCTTTGTTTTCAGTACTTTTTCTTGGGGTTTTTGCTGGTTTTTGTCTGGGGAATGGTGTTTTGTTTGCACGAAAGGCAGCTCACGGTCAGTGAACAGGTTTTACTGCTTTACGAAGGGGGCTTGCTCGCTTGTGAGGGGGACATACGGCTTTACGGAGGCTTTTTCATCTTTTACGAATCGCAAAAACGGCTTACGGATTGCTGTTCATGAACTGCGAAGTAGGCATCATGCTTTACGTTGCTTTGATGTTTTGCAACGGAAAGTGCTTGCTGGTTTGCGAGGGGCTTTTCTGGTGGTGCGTTTGGTTTGGGGGTTTAGCTTTTGGTTGTTGGCGAGAAGAAAACGAATCAAATCATTATGAATGAAATCATTTTTATTAAGTGCAAGCTGTGGTGTGAAATTGATTTTTCCGGATACGGATTGTTAATCCGCAACAGCCTGAAGTTTCACAAACCGTTTAAATTGGGCTTTGAAAGTTTCAACTATGATAATATCGACAACACTGACAACTATCCTTCAATCACAACACAAGTGAAGTTGGAAAACCGTTTTTCCATGGCGGCTGTTGACGCCTGCTATGGTGTAGGTTTTGTCGTTTTGTTGCGCTGATATTTTGATAACATCCTTAACACGACATTCGTTACGAAACTGCATTTCAAATTGTTTCACATGTGTTTGCGTTTCCGAAACTTCATTCAAAACATCTGCTGCCCATTCAAAATAACGGGTGTTATTCATGTGGCCATGCATATCTGTTTCGGAAAATTTTACTGTGCGATCTGTTTCATAAACAAGCTTAGCGGTCTGTGCTCCTGAACAAACAAAACCCTCCAGCGCCTGCTTTTCCTGTGCTGTTGTGGCAAACTCCTCCAAAATATCAGTTTTGAGCGGACGACGGCTTTGCCGATGCATGATCACCCAATCGCTGGCTGCCAACGCAAGCAGATTGTCATGCTGATCTGTGAGTTTATAATCCCTGAAAGCCAGCAAGCCCTGATAACCACGATGCCAGGTTTGCAGCAGCACATTTTGCTTCCAGGCAGGATACTGAAAAACTTGAGCCCGAATGCTTTTGAGCACCCAAAAGGCGTCATGCTGAGCCATAAAGTCAAAACCAAAACCCAGATCCTCTGCATGTTTCCAGGCCGATTCCTGCATAAAAACAGCAAACGACCTCAGACTCAGTTTTCCATTTGCGTCGATATCATGCCAGGAAACGGGATAAGCATCTGTTCGGATATTATTTGATTTCATAACGCTGCTTTAAAATGCAAAGCTAAGAAAATGTCGTAGTTTGACTTATGCACGCTGTGGTATGGTAAAACAAAAGCGTGTGCCTTTCTCTGGCAGACTTGTAACCTTTATTTCGCCGCCGATCAAATCAACAAATTCTTTTACCAAAACCAGCCCCAGGCCAGTTCCAGATTCATTTTCGGTGCCGGGATTATGAAAAGAACTGTCTATTCTGAACAATTCAGCTTGTTTCTCCTTCGGAATACCAATGCCATTGTCGTCCACACAAATATGGCAGGCATCTTCGTGATTATGCATATGAACCCTTATCGTGCCGCCAGCCGGAGTAAACTTGATGGCATTGTTTACCAGGTTAATTAGCACGCTGCTCACTAAATTGGGATCGGCATAAGTTGTAGCAGAAACCGGCAAATCATTGATAAGCTGATGATTTTTACGCTCAGCCCGTGAAGCCAGCAAGTCAAAAACCTGATTGACTACCTGATGACAGTCAAAGGGCTGGGGTTTGTTTTCGATTTTTCCTTTTTGAGCTCGCGACCAATCCAACAAATTTACAAGCAATTTATAGGTATTGGTGCTGCTTTTGTGCATGGATCTGATCATCGTTAGGCGCTCCTCATCAGTTATTGACTGATATTCATCGATAAAGATTTCAAGCAATCCGATCAATGAATTAAAAGGGCCTCTTAAATCGTGGGAAATGATCGAAATAAATTTGTCTTTGGTTTGGTTAAGTTCTTGTAAGGTTTTGTTTTTCTGTTGTATATCTTCTTTTTGCCGGGAGATTTCCTTGCTTTTCTCCAGGATTTTAGCGCGCGAACGACGCAAAACCAAAATTATACCCAAAAAGAGCAAAACAGCAATAGCCGAAATATAAATCACCTGGTATTGCTTTCGAATGATTTCCTTGTTTAATTGATTTTGCGCACCAAGGACTTCAAGTTTGGCGTCCTTTTCTTTAATCTCATAAATCACCTTGAGCTCCTCGATCCGGCGATCGCTCTCTTCGTTAAAGATGGAGTCTTTCAATACAGCTGATTTTAGCAGGTGATTGTAAGCAGCATAATAATCCCCCTTTAAACTATCCAAGGAGGCCATACCAGCAAGTATCATTTGTTTCCAATACCTGCTTCCCAGCTGTTCAGAAAGAGCTAATGCCTTTTTCATGTAAAAATCAGCGGAATCTGTGATGCCATGCTCTCTGAACATATTGCCATAATTGCTGTAAGTACCCACCAGGCTCTGTTCGTATCCATGTGCAATAGCTTGATTGATTGATTTTCGAAAGTAATTTGCAGCACTGTCATTTTGTCCCAAATTCCTGAGTGCTGAACCAAGATTTGCGTATAAATAGGTCTGGCTTTGCAGGTCGTTATTTGCCTCCACAAGTCCTTTGCGTGCATAATATTCAGCCTTTTCAAAGTCATTCATTTTGTCCATAAAATAGGCCGTAATATTATTGTACAAAACAGCCTTATTGTAATTACCACTGTAAGCATCAGCCAGTTGTTCCACTTCTAAATAATAGTTAATAGCTTCGTCTCCCTTCTTTAGGTCGGCGCTCAGCACACCCAGCGCTACCAAAGTACTCATCATGCGCATGGTGTCTTTTTGCATGCGCATCAGTTCCAGGGCTCTTAGCTGGTACTCGTATGCAATGAGGTATTTCGATTGGCTGCGATAAAGCCGGCCAAGGTCGTAGCTGGTTTTGGCAATCCCTTTTTTGTTGTCGCGCAATTGATCTAACTCCAGGGCTTTGTGCAGGTATTTGAGCGAAGAATCGGTTTGAGTACCTCTGCTAAATAAAACACCAAGGTTGTTATAGGCTTCCGCAAGTTTATCATACAAATTTTCCTGTACAGGTAACCGAGCTGTTTTCGACAAATATGTTATGGCGCTGTCGGCTTCATTGCCATACCAATAATATAAACCCCAGGTGTTGAGGTAATCAGCACGCAGTAACAAGTCCTGATTATTTTGAAGCGATGTGTTTTGAATAAGCATCATCCTTGCCGAATCCATCTCATCAGGAAGTAACCACCTAATATACTGTACTTTAGTTTTTAATTGCTCCTTGCCAGTTTGCTTGTTCATGGCGATGAACAAGCTATCTTTTCTTGAATTGGATTGAGGAAAAAGGAGAATAGTAAATAATTGGAGTATTGTTAAAATAATGGTTGTTTTTTGTGTCATGGAGTATAAACTTTAGCTAACTAAATTACAACTTTGATCTTTTAAAATAAAAATATTTTGAATTTAATTACCGCTTTCTTTAATTCTCCAAAACCAAGAGGCTTCTAAAAAAGTTTACATTTGCAGAGGTTCCAGGCTGTATTCTGTTGTGGCTTGAACTTTTAGTTATTTTCAGGGTTAGGTAATTGAATTGTTAGCTATATGAAAAAATCCACGCTTATTAAACTTGTCAGTTTGAGTTTGGCCATCCTTTTGCTGATCTGGTTGATACTATCGGGAGGACTTTTCGAGAGTAAAGAAACCGATGATCCTTTGCGCGCGCCTTCGCGTGCCAGCACTGTTTTGCCCGTTCAGGCCATGATTATTAAAAAAGCTCCGCTTACAGATGAACTTATTGCCGGAGGCTCCGTAATGGCTGATGAACAGGTAGATGTATCAGCCGAAATTGCCGGACAGGTCATCAAAATCCATTTTGAAGAAGGCAGCACTGTGCAAGAAGGAGAGCTTTTAGTTACCATAAATAATGCAGATTTATTTGCCCAGATCGATCGCAACAAACATCAGATAAAACTTGCCCGCGAAAGCGAACAACGGCAGCGTCAATTGCTCGAAAAACAAGGCATCAGCCAGCAAACCTACGATCAGGTTCTCACCGAACTGAGCACCCTGGAGGCAGAAGCTGCCTTGCTGCAGGCGCAGCTCGAAAAAACACTGATCAGAGCGCCATTTACAGGACAACTTGGGCTCAGAAAGATCAGCGAAGGCAGCTACCTCTCGCCCGGAATGCCAATTGTTTCATTGGTTAGCATACAGCCCGTAAAGCTTAATTTTAGTGTGCCAGAACGTTACGCTCCGTACATCAGTATTGGTCATGAAGTGCGTTTTACGGTAGAAAACAATCCCGGTAATTTCACTGCAAGTATTTATGCCATCGAGCCCCATATCGATTCAAAAACACGCTCACTTCCCGTAAGGGCCTTGTATGCCAACAGCGACAAAAAAATCGTGCCCGGCTCCTTTGCCCGCGTTACTATTCCATTAGTTAGCAGAAATGAAACCATGCAGGTTAAAGCAGAGGCTTTAATCCCGGAAATGAGTACCCACAAAGTATTTGTATTTCGCAATGGCACCGCGCAACCGTTAAACGTTATAACCGGTTTGCGCACAGAATCTGCCGTTGAAATCGTTTCCGGATTACAATCAGGTGATACTGTAATCACAACAGGTTTGCTACAGATGCGTCCTGGCATGAAAGTTCAACTTACAGCAATAAACTAAGCTATGAGTTTATCCTCTTTAAGTATTCAAAGGCCGGTTCTGGCTACTGTGATGTCGATTCTGATCATCCTTTTTGGCTTGATCGGACTGGTTTCACTCGGCGTTAGAGAATATCCCAGCGTGGATCCGCCCATTATCACAGTAAGTTCAAACTATGTGGGTGCCAATGCCGATGTTATTGAATCACAGATAACTGAACCACTCGAAGAGTCAATCAATGGTATTGATGGTATACGAACAATTACTTCAGTGAGTCGCGACGGGCGAAGCACCATCACAGTAGAATTTGATCTGGCTGTCGATTTGGAAGCCGCTGCCAATGATGTACGCGACAGGGTGTCGCGAGCCATTCAAAACCTTCCGCCCGATGCCGACCCTCCGATTGTTTCCAAGGCCGATGCCGATGCCACTCCTATCATCTTTTTGAATATCAAAAGCGAACAACGTTCGTTACTGGAGCTCACAGAAATTGCTGAACGCACTTTCAAGGAAAGCCTGCAAACCATTCCCGGCGTGAGTTCGATACAGATTTGGGGCGAAAAACGCTACTCGATGCGGCTGTGGATGGATCCTATCCGCCTGGCGGCTTTCGACCTGAGCCCGCTGGACGTAAGGAATGCCTTGCTTCGTGAAAATCTTGAACTACCATCAGGACGTATTGAAGGCAACACAATTGAACTCACAGTTCGCACACTCAGTCGATTGGAAACACCCGAAGAGTTCAACAAGCTCATTATCAAAGAAGGCGAATTTGGCCTGGTTCGTTTCAAAGACATCGGATATGCCGAGCTGGCTCCACTTAACGAACGTACCATCTTGCGACGCGATGGCGTGCCAATGGTTGGTAATGTTATTATTCCGCAGCCTGGCTCAAACCATATCGACATCGCTGATGAGTTTTACCGTCGTGTGGAAAAAATCAGAAAAGACCTGCCCGAAGATATCGAACTCGGAATTGGTTTCGACAATACCGATTTTATCCGTGATTCGATCAAGGAAGTGGAACAAACGATTTATATGGCTTTTGTGCTGGTTGTGCTGGTAATATTTTTCTTCCTCCGCGACTGGCGAACAACCATCATTCCGGTAATCGTAATTCCAATTTCGCTGGTTGGTGCGTTTTTTATCATGTATATCGCCGATTTCTCTATCAATGTGCTTACCATGCTGGGTTTGGTGTTGGCGATAGGACTGGTGGTGGATGATGCCATTGTGGTGATCGAAAACATTTACAGTAAAATCGAAAAGGGAGTAAAACCGCTTCAGGCAGGTATCGAGGGTTCGGCAGAGATTTTCTTTGCCATCATTGCTACCACAGTGGCGCTGGCCACGGTTTTCCTTCCGGTGATTTTCCTGCAGGGCATTACAGGTAGGTTGTTTCGCGAATTTGGCGTGGTGCTCGCCGGATCGGTAATCATTTCCTCTTTTGTTGCGCTTACGCTAACTCCTATGCTTTCGACTAAAATCTTGAAAAAAAGAGAGAAACAAAACTGGCTTTATCTGGCTACCGAGCCCTTCTTTAAAAATCTTAACGAGCTATATGCCAATGCTTTGTCGGGATTTTTGAAAGTGAAATGGATGGCTTTTGTCGTAATTGGTATTTCGGCCTTAATCATTTATGCCTTAGGCAAAAACCTCCCTGCCGAGTTAGCACCATTAGAGGATCGTTCAGGAATGCGGGTGGTTGTGACCGCTCCCGAAGGCAGTACTTATGAGTTTATGGAAGACTATGTGAAGGACATGATTGATGTGATACAGGATGAGGTTCCCGAAACTTATGCTCTGGTAACTGTTACCTCTCCCGGATTTGGAGCGAGCAGTTCTGTAAACTCCGCATTTGCCCGCCTAAAACTTATTGAACCCGACAAACGCGACCGCAGTCAGCAACAAATTGCCAATGCTGTGGGTGCTCGAATGTCGGAACTCACTGCAGCTCGAAGCTTTGTTATTCAGGATCAATCCATTGGAACACAACGTGGAGGATTGCCAGTGCAATATGTCATACAATCGAATACAATTGATAAACTTCGCGAAGTGTTACCTGAATTTATGGAATTGGTAAGGCAAAGTCCTGTTTTTCAATTTGCCGATCTCGATCTGAAATTCAATAAACCAGAACTTCAAATCTCTATCAACCGTGAAAAAGCCAGATCATTAGGGGTATCCGCTCAGGATATTGCCCAAACCATGCAGTTCTCGCTCAGCGGAACACGTTTTGGCTATTTCATCATGAACGGAAAACAATATGAAGTAATTGGCCAGTTGGAGCGAAATTACAGAAATCAGCCACTCGATTTAAAAACTTTATATGTCAAAAACAATGTAGGCGAGATGATACAACTTTCGAATCTGGTGGACATAAGCGAAGAAACCAATCCACCACAGTTATTTCGTTACAACCGTTATGTTTCGGCTACCGTATCAGCCAACCCTGTTGACGGCAAAACAATTGGAGACGGAATTACCGAGATGGATCGTATCGCTGCTCAAGTGCTCGATGAAACCTTTAGCACCTCACTGGCTGGTGCTTCCAAAGATTTCGAAGAAAGCAGCTCGAGCCTGGCATTTGCATTCCTGCTGGCTCTGGTGCTGATCTACCTGGTGCTTTCGGCACAATTTGAAAGCTTCCGCGATCCGCTAATCATCATGTTCACGGTTCCATTGGCATTGGCCGGAGCCGTCCTCACACTTTGGTATTTTGATAAAACCCTGAATATTTTCAGCCAGATAGGTATCATCATGCTCATCGGGTTGGTTTCCAAAAACGGCATCCTGATCGTGGAATTTGCCAATCAGCGAAAAGCTATGGGTCTCAACAAGATGGAAGCGATACATTCGGCTGCTGTGGCACGTTTCAGGCCAATTTTGATGACCAGTTTCTCCACCATATTGGGAGCTGTTCCAATTGCTTTGGCGCTGGGAGCCGGATCCGAAAGTCGCGTGGCAATGGGAACAGCAATTATTGGCGGTCTTACTTTTGCCACCCTGCTCACACTTTTTGTGATTCCTGCCATGTATGCGTATATCTCAGAGAAGCAAAAAACGGTTTCTAACGTTGGTGATCAGCTTGAAGATCAAGAATTAAATCAGGGATTGAAACATTCATAACAGCAGCTTGATATGATACGTTATACCTTATTTCTTATACTTGTTTTGCTTTCCATACTGGAAATGCAGGCTCAGTCGTTGCTCACAGAATCAGAAGCTGTGAAAATCGGGCTCGAAAATAATTACGCCATACGTCTGCAACGTTCGGATTTGCAAATCGCCGAAAATAACAACACCCTCGGCAATGCAGGTTTTCTGCCGCAGCTCTCTGTTGATGCCGGTCAATCTTATAGTATTACCGACTCGAAACAGGAATTTCTTACCGGCCAGGTGAACGATCGTCAGGGAGCCAAAGCCGATGCTTTTTCGGCTGCCGCTCAGCTCAACTGGACACTTTTTGACGGATTGCAAATGTTTACAAGAGCCGATATGCTGGCAACCATGGAACAGCAAGGTGAGCTGGAACTACTGCTTACCGTTGAAAACAACGTTTTTGACATCCTTGCAACCTATTACAGTTTGGTACAAATGACTAAGCAAAAAGAGGTTATCCTCAAAACGCTTGAGGTGGATCAGGAAAGGGTTCAGCTGGCAGCTCAGATGCTCGATATTGGAGCCGGTTCGCGATTGGAACTGCTTCAGGCCGAAGTGGATCGCAATGCCGACAGCGCCCTGCTGCTGGGCATAAACAACGAACTTATCCAGCTCAAAACCAGCCTCAACAACCTTTTAGGCCGTGAGCCCGGAATAAGCTTTGTAGTAAGTGACAGTTTTGCTATTAATCCAGCACTTTCAAAATCTTTACTTCAGGAAAAGATGCTCACTCAAAACACCTCACTTTTGCTAAGCACACGCGATATCAAACTCGCTGAGCTGAGCCTGAAATCAATCAAAGGACGCAAAGCGCCCAGCCTGGATTTCAATCTTGGCTACACTTTCAACGACCAAAATTCTGAAGCAGGATTTCTCAAAACAAGTCGCACCAACGGGCTAACCTATGGCGTGAGTGCCAGAATGAATCTTTTTGACGGACTAAATCTCAGGCGAGAAACTCAAAACGCTAAAATTCAGCTCGAAAGCAGCAAACTCAATCTCGAAGCACTTGAAAATGAAATGAAAGCCAGCTTGCATCAGCAGTTCGAAAGCTACCGCAACAAGCTGCAACTTTTAAATATGGAAACACACAATGTGCTGGCTGCCCGCGAAAACCTGATTATTGCAACCGAACGCTTCAGGCTTGGCGACCTTTCGGGTTTGGAATTTAGAGAAGCCCAGCGCAACTACATTTCGGCCGAAAGCAGATTGCTCAGCGCAAGGCTTCAGGTGAAGCTTAGCGAAACAAACCTGCTGCAACTTGCAGGCGAATTGGTTCTCAACTAATACCGCTATCCAACAACTGATTTTAAGCATTTTTTTTACAAGCAGTTGTCTTTTATTCTTGAATCACTTATTTTTACACCGAGAACATAGGTGTACTTCATGCATTATCTTGCCTGTGAAGCTATATTTTGTAATTTATGCTCTTGAAAACAAGCATTATGTTACCTAATCCGTCTTGCTGTATTTATCTCTCCGTTTTAGCTTGCCCTCAGCATTACCTAAGCATTGCAAATTCCTATGGGCTAACCGATCAAAAAACTTCAAACAAAACAAATTAGCCAAACATGTCAACGCACTCTTTACCTCATACAGCGCTCCTGAACCAACTCGGGCATTGGGTTCTGATTACTGACCCAAACTTTAACCTGCAATATGCCAATACGGTTGCAGCAAAATCACTTGGCATAAATACTGATGACTTTACTGCTTTTGATTTACCGAAAAAAATTAGGCAAATAACAGCGCAACAGCAAACCGAAAAAACCTCTTCTTCTGATACTAAAAACCTCTTTATCAAGCACAACAACAAAGAATGGCCTATGACGGCTACCCTTATTAAGAATGAAAATAAAAGCTTTTGGTTGCTACAGCCTTTGGCTCAAAATCATGATGAACACGAGAAACTAATGGCCAAAACGCTGCGCGAAAGTGAAGCACGTTTTAGGGCTGTAGTGGAGCAAAGCGACGAAGGCCTCATCCTGTTTGATGATAAGGGTAAAATCACACTTTGGAACAAAGGCGAAGAAATCATTACCGGCTACAAAGCCAGCGAAATGATTGGCAAATACATCTGGGATGTGATGTTTATACTGGGGCCGGAAGAAATAAAACAAAAATCGCCCGAAGGAGCCAAAACAATACGTAAGAGAATTTTAAACTTGCTCGCTCGTAAAGATTCCCGTTGGATTCACGAACAAAAGGAACGAATTATCTCCAAAGCCAATGGCGATGAACGCATCATTCAAACTACGCTTTTCCCGGTTCTGCTCGAAGGAGACTATATGTTTGGCAGTATCAACCGTGATATTACCGAACAATTTCACGCTGCAAATCAGCTAAGTGAAACCACAGCAAGACTAAAAGCCGTTATAAAAGCCATGCCCGACCTGATGTATGTTCTCGACAACACAGGTATTTTATTAGAATCATTACAGCAACAAATTCCTCCTTTTGCAGAAAAAGAACCAAATAAAGGAATGCTGATCAGTGATTTGATGGATAAACAAACTGCCTCAAGCATTATGCTCGCCGTGAAAAGAGCTAGTAGCAGCAAACAAACACAGGTTTTTGATTTGATGATTCCACTACGTAATCAAAAACTAACCTATGAGGCCAGGGTTTCGCCCATGAACAAAAGCAGCTGCTTGCTCATGCTTCGCGAAATTACCAACATCAGGCAACTCGAAAGCATCTTAATGCAAAACAACCGCTTGCTTCAAACCCTTACCCATCTTGCCACACGTTTTATTAACCTTCCCCTGTCGAAAACCAATGACGCCATTAATGATGCACTTAAGCAAATTGGCCTTTTTGCTGGTGTTGACAGGGTGTATATCTTTGATTATGTGTGGAGCGAAAATTATATGACCAATACTTTCGAGTGGTGCTCCGAAGGTACAAGCCCTGAAATCGAAAACCTGAAAAGGGTTCCAAATAATTTGATTCCTGAATGGGTTGCCTCTCATCAACAAGGCGAACTAACGATCGTTGATGACCTACAAAAACTTGATAAAAACAGCGAACTCTATAAAATACTGGAGCCTCAGCAAATTAAATCGTTGATTACGATCCCTCTGATGGAAGAACAAAACTGTTTGGGTTATGTAGGCTTTGATGCCGTAAAAAACCACAAATCGTTTTCGGACAGCGAATTATCCCTGCTACAGATTTTTGCCGAACTACTCACCAACCTCAAAATTAAGCAGCGGACGGATCACTTGCTAAAACGCAATCAACTAACTCTTGAGCAACAAAACCAGCAACTGAGCAGCCTCAACGAAAAGCTAAAACAACAAAATGAGGAAATCCTGGAAAAAAACACGGCACTAGCCAAAGAACGTGAAAAAGCCGAAGCAAGTGATCGCCTTAAAACAGCCTTTTTAAACAACATTTCCCACGAAATCCGCACACCCTTAAATGGAATTGTAGGCTTTTCGCAGTTGCTTTCCGATCCCGATCTCAGTCAGGAAGATCGACTCGATTTTATCGATGCCCTTGGAATAAGTGTAGAACGACTCACTGATACCTTCAACGACATCATGGATGTGTCGCTGCTGATGTCGGGCAATATGCCTTTCAACGTCGAAACCATTCATCTGGCTAATCTGCTTAATGAGGTCAATAAAAAACATCAACATTTGGCCAAAGCCAAAAATATTGAGTTCAAGATGATGGTTTCGGAAGAATCGATGAAAATGCAAATGGATGGTGACCGTGGCTATTTGTATAAAATACTGAACGAGCTGGTTACCAATGCCCTAAAATACACCCAAAAAGGATTTATCCATATGGGGTTCGAAACAGCGGATAATGAGCTTATACTTTTTGTGCGCGACAGCGGCAAAGGAATCAGCGAAAAAGCCCTGCCCGAAATTTACAAACCCTTTATTCAGGAAGACTTTTCCAGCACACGAAATCAGGAAGGAGCCGGACTCGGCCTCACAATCGTAAAAGGACTCGTGCACCTGATGCAAGGCCGCATTCGTATTGATTCTGTAAGTGACAAAGGAACAACTTTTTACATCCATATACCCTTAAAATCTGCCATTAATATGCAACTTTCAAAACCTATTGAAAAACCGGTTCAAGTAGATCAAAACAAAGATTGGCCAACAATTCTGGTCGCCGAAGATGAAGACCTTAATATTTTGTACACCAAACGTATTTTCAAATCAAAACCTTTCAACGTGCTTTACGCCCGCAATGGCAGTGAAGCCGTTCAGTTGGTTAATGAACAGGATAATATTGATTTGGTTTTAATGGATATTAAGATGCCGGTGATGGATGGCCTGGAAGCTACCGGTCAAATAAAACTCATCAAACCAGATCTTAAAATAATTGCCGTTACAGCTTATGCTGCCAACGACGACAGGTTTATGTGCCTCAATGCCGGCTGCGATGATTATATCACCAAACCCTTTAAACCAGCTGAGCTTTTTGAGATGATTCATACCTGGTTAGATAAACACTAAATAAAAACTAATGGATCTCTCTTATAAATCCATACTTCACGCACTACCTTACCCACTTTTGGTATGTAATAGGGAGGGAAAATTACTTTTTACAAATCCTTCAGCCAGCCAGATTTTTGGCGATTTGGAAGATCAGATACTGCAGCAAATCATTCCGGACTTGAGTGATGCGGAACTGGCTCAAGATTGGTTTAATCAGGAAACCGAACGTGTTTTTGATACCTTTATCAAAAGTGCAAAAGAACAGATTACGTGGAATTGTAAAACCACAGATCAGGAGGATGCTCCATCGCTTGTTTTGCTTTTTCCACTGGTTTCGCATGCAGTGGCTCGCGGCCAAAAAAAACCCGACTTCAATGTTTTTAAAGCAAACACTAAGCTCAACAAAAACGAAACAGAAACACTTTTCAGAAAACTCTACCACAAGGCTCCTATTGGCATCACACTAATTGACTCCACTACCAAAAGATTTGCTGACAGCAATCCCATGATGACAACAATATTGGGCTACAGCAAAGCTGAATTACAACAACTTACCTATTTCGACATCACCCCTAAACGCTTCCACCAATTAGACCGCATTCAAACTGAGGCACTCTATATTTCAGGTCAGTTTGGTCCATACGAGAAAGAATATTTTCACAAAGATGGTCATACCATAACAGTGGTTTTGCACGGCGAGAGTTTTTTCAAAGATAACGGCGAACGCATGGTTTGGCTTTATATTCAGGATATTAGTCAGCAAAAAGAAACGAAAATCAAACTTAAGGACAGTTTGAATAGCATAAAAATACTTTTTGATGAAGCTCCGGAGGCGTATCTGCTAACCGATATCAAAGGCAATCTTATCGATGCCAATAATGCCGCCGAAAAACTTTTCAGGCTCGACAAAAACAATTTTATCGGAAAAAACCTTTTATATCTTTCACAGTTACCCCTAAGCGAAGTGCCGAAAGTAGCCAGTGTATTGGCTCAGCACGCCATGGGCAAAATAAGCGAGCCCTATGAACTGCTTTTGCAGCGCGACGAAATCAATATGATGATTTTAGAGGTGCAAACGTTTAATGTTACCCTAAGCGAAAAAACGCGCTTACTAACTATCGCCCGCGAAATTACCGACCAAAAAAATTACGAACAACAAATCATCAACGAAAAAAATAAAGCGCATCAATACCTGGATATTGCCGGTTCAGTGATTATGGGGATTAAGCCAGATCATTCCGTCAGCATTGTCAATCAGGCCGGATGCCGATTGGTAGGCTTTGAAAAACCCGAACTCATTGGCCGGCAATGGACAAAGTTGTTGAAAGAAAATCATGAAACAGAAAAAATAAAACACTTTTTGGATCACTGTTTCGATGAAGCAAAAACACCCGATGAAGCCGTCGAAAGTAAATTGGAACTGCCAAATGGGAAAAGCATTACTTTTCTTTGGAAAACCACTTTGATCTATCAAGAAGATGGCAGTGTAGACGGCCTGTTAGCTTCTGGTATTGATATCACTGAACTAAAACGCATGCAAAAGCTTTTGATAGAAAAAGAAAACAAATCAGCCCACCTCAACCAGCTTTCACACCTGGCCCTGCAGCGCGATTCTGATAAAGACTATTGGATAAATCTTACTGAAAGCCTGAAGGAACTGATGCAATGCGATGAGTGCTATATTACAGCCTGGGATGAAGCAAAACAGCGCACTATTCCGCTGGCAGCCCACCGAAAAATGTATGACTATTACAAAAGCATAGCTGTACCTCCTCAGGAACGTAGCCTTACACAAAGTGTGCTCGAAGAGGGCAAACCACTTGTAGTGCACGATTACGAAAACTCAGCCTTTATCAGCAAGGCGATAACAAAGCTGTTTAAAACTAAATCTATGCTAGCTATTCCAATGATTGTTGGACAAGAAAAACTTGGTGCCATACTCATTGGCTTTCTACAAAAGCATCAATTCACACCCGACGAATTGGAATGGGGAGAGTTTGCTACCAATCATCTGGCACTGGCCTTTCATAAAAGTAAGCTCATCGAAGAACTTCGAAAATCAAATGCAACTAAAGATCGTTTCTTTTCAGTGCTCTCGCATGATCTGAAAAGTCCTTTTGCAGGAATTGAAACTTTGACTGGTATTTTACTTGAAAACCACCCACCTGCAAATCAAAAAGAGCAAAAAAACATGCTTAACACTTTGCACGAAACTGTTGCTCAGCTAAACACACTGATCGATCAGTTGCTTAGCTGGAATCGGCTGGAGCGTGGCCTGATGCCATTGAATCCTGAACAGCTGCTTGTAAATGAATTGATTGCCGAACTTTGCAAGCAGCTAAACCCTGAAGCCAAAGCCAAAAATATTATCCTGCAAACCAATATCCCTGAAAATACGCTTGTTGAAGCTGATGAACGGATGCTGCAAGCTGTTTTGCGTAACATTTGCCAAAACGCAATTAAATTTACTTACCCCAATCAAAAAGTCCTGATCACAGCAAAAAGCATCTCAGAAAAAGTTGAAATTCACATCCAAGATAGCGGGATCGGGATGAGCAAAGAAACGGTTCAAAACCTTTTTGAACTGGAAAGACCAAAATCTGAGGATGGCACTTCAGGTGAAAAAGGTACAGGGCTCGGCTTGCTTATCGCCCACGAATTTGTAAAATTGCACCAGGGAAGTATCAGGGTTGATAGCAAACCAGGAAAAGGCAGCAGCTTTATTATCACGCTCAAGCGAAAACTCAACTATTGAACTAATTCTACTACTATGAAAGATGAAACTAGCAAACATTGTAGCTACCGCTACTTAAATCTCTTGGGTGATGCCTTACTGGTTTTAGCATCTGATTCAAGTATATGCTTTGTTAATACTGCACTTGAGAATCTTATTAATAATACAGAAACATTGGGCAAAGGCAAACTGCTTGCAACTATGCTTTCGCCTGAGGATCAGAAAAAGTTATTTGAACTGGCACAAACAAACCAACAGAAAGATGAACCACTTTTAATTAAACTGGATTTAAAAAAACCAGCGCAAAGCTTATTGTTTGAATACGATCCTACTTTGGGTTTGCTGCCAGATGGCAATTACCTTTTCGTTGTGAAGCAAAAAGGCGTTTTTAACGATTGTGCAAGAAGTGATCAAGACTCACTTGAGAATTCTAATGCATTTTACCTGATTCGTACTGACTTACAAGGAAAATACACCTATGCCAATCAATACTTTCTGAAACGTTTTAATTTTTCCTTTAACCAATTAATAGGAAAATCAGCGATGGATAGCATTTTTGCAGAAGATTGGCAAATATGTATGGAAACCGTTGAAAAGTGTCTGATGAGCCCAATGTCATCTCATGCAATTACTCTAAGGAAACCCGATTCTCATAGCGGCTTTTTTACATCTTCATGGGAGTTCAAAGCACTCACCGATACGCAGGGAACACCTGTTGAAATACAGTGCATAGGCACCGACGTTACTGATCAAACAGAAACATTCAAAGCACTTCAGCTCAATCAGGATCGCTTGCAGGCAGTATTTGATCATACTGGCGCAGGAATTGCTATTGTAGATGAAAAAGGAGTAATTCAATTTGCTAACGAATATTTTTGCAACTTTTTGGATTATTCACCCGATGAGCTAACCGGAAAGACAGCCGAAGAGGTAACCCATCCGGAAGATATCCCCAATGATGTCGAAAAGTTTACAGCTTTAATAAACCAAGAAATCAAAAGCTACGAAATCAAAAAGCGCTACATCAAAAAAGATGGCACTTTGGTTTGGGGTCGCCTCACCCTATCTGCTTACGATAAGTCGGATAATAATTCCATGCTTTTTATTGCCATGGTTAATGATATTGACGAAAAAGTTAAGCAATCAGAAATCCTGGAACAAAATCAAATTCAGTTTAGAAAATTGCTCGAAGAGCTTCCGGATATGGTTTTGATTCATCAAAAAGGTATTATTAAATATGTCAATCAAGCCATTTTAAATAATCTTTCCTTGAGAGAAAAAGATCTCTTGGGACATCATGTGTTGGAATTCGTACATCCTGAGGATAAAGACCTGGTCGCAAATCAAATAAATGCTGATAAAACCGCTGAAACATCAGAGGACTATGAAATCCGCATAAAAGTTGGAGCACTGCCCGAGAGGGTGGCTATTATCAGAACAACCAGTGCAGTTTTTATGGGAGAATTGGCAACCATTGCCATTTTGATAGATATCACCAGCAGAAAGGAAGTGGAAGAAGCGCTGCGCGAAAGTGAAGAGAAGTTTCGCATGCTGGCCGAAACAATCCCTTTTGCTATTATGATTCATCAGGACGACCATTTTGTTTATACCAATCCCGCAGGCGAAAGGATTACAGGCAGGTCAGCCGGTGAAATTTTCCAGCTTAGGTTTTGGGAACTCGTTGCACCGGAATATCAGGAACTGATACGCGAAAGAGGAAAAAAACGGCAGCTGGGCAATGAAGTCCCAACAAATTATGAATTTCAGATGCAACACAAAGATGGTCATCAGCCATGGGTATTGCTTTCAGGTGCGCTAATCAAATATAAAGGAAAACCGGCAGGACTGATCTCTGTGGCCGACATCACCAAGCGAAAGGAATATGAAAAACAAATTAATGAGCAGGCGGCCAGAATGAATGCCGTACTCAGCGCCCTGCCCGACATGCTATTTATTTGCGACCAGTATGGCAACTTTTTGGAATATTTTGCCCAGTCAACCGATTTGTTTGCGCTCAATCCCGAAAAAGTCATTGGCTCTAATATCGCTGATTTGCTCGAACCGCAAGAATTAAAAAGACATTTGAAAGCCTATGAAACATGCCTTACCGAAAAAAGAAATGTTACAATCAAGTATCAATTATCAATTAAAGGTCAAACACATTATTTTGAAGCACGATTGAGCCCAATTGATGATAAGCGCTTACTTTCGATCGTACGCGATATCACTTCCAATACGCGATTAAATCAAGAACTTAGTTATCTGTCGCATTTGCAATATCTTATGACGAGACTCTCCAACAAATTTATCAATATTGAAACCAGGAAAGTAGATCAGGCCATTACCGAAGCACTCAAAGAAATAGGCGAGTTTACGCAAGTAGATCGGGTTTATGTTTTCGAGTACCTCTGGGAAAAGCAAATCATGACAAACACTCACGAATGGTGTGCCGAAGGAATCACATCTGAGATTGATAACCTTAAAAGTGTTCCAAATGATATGATACCCGATTGGGTAAACGCCCATAAAAAGGGTCAAACCATAGATATCTCACGCGTGGATGATTTGGATCCTGAAAGTAATCTGTATAAAATACTTGAGCCTCAGGGCATAAAGTCGCTCACCACACTGCCGATGATATTTGAAGACAAATGCCTGGGTTATATAGGATTTGATGCCGTGAAACAGGAAAGAATTTGGACCCATGAGGAAACAACGATATTAAAACTATTTGCCGAGTTGCTTACAAACCTGCATGTAAAAGCTGCTGTGAATAAAAAACTCCGCAGTGCAGAAGCAACAAATGCCTTTATTACCGACAATATTGCTGATGCAGTGATCCTTACTGATCCTAATGGTAATTACAGCTTCATTTCCCCTTCACACAAACGTATTACAGGTCGTGGTGAAGAAGTAATAGGACAAAGCATTTATGAACATATACATCCCGACGATCTTGATCTTGTAAAACAAACCTTGCGCCTCGGGAAAAAAGCCAATAAAGAATATACCGTTAATTACCGCTACCTGCATCCCCAACAAGGCTATATCTGGATTGAATCAACCGGAAAACGTTATTTTGATGAAGGTGGTCAGGTTTTCGGACTTTTTACCTCCCGCAATATTCAGGAAAGGAAAACTGCCGAATTTGAACTGTTAAAACTATCCAGAGCCATTGAACAAAGCTCAGCTTCAGTGATAATTACAAATATTTCAGGTCATATTGAATATGTAAATCCTGCTTTTTGCAACAATACGGGTTACAGCTTTGACGAGGTAAAAGGAAAAAATCCCAGAATATTAAAATCCGGACATACTCCTGCTGAAACATATCAAATACTCTGGCATACCATCAAAAGTGGAGGATCATGGCGGGGTACATTCAAAACAAAACGCAAAGACGGCAGCCTTTTCTGGGAAGCAGCCAGCATCTCGCCTGTTATTGACAAGCAAGGAAAAATCACTCATTTTGTAGCGATCAAAGAAGACATCACAGAGCAACGCCGCATTCGTAACGAATTGGTTAAGGCTAAAGAACAAGCCGAAGAAAGCAACCGACTCAAAACAGCTTTTATCAATAATATTTCGCACGAAATCCGCACGCCACTTAATGGGATTGTTGGCTTTGCCGAACTGCTTACTGATCAGGAAATTTCGTATGAAGAAAAAATTGAATACCTCAGCGTAGTCAACGCAAGCAGCGAACGTTTGATCAAAACCGTAACTGATATCATGGAAGTATCGCTTTTAGTTTCGGGCAACAAACAAATCACAAATGTCAACTTCGAACTTTTGCCTTTGCTGGATGAGTTAAAAGCAAATTTTGAACCCCGCTGCAAAGAAAAAAATCTCAGTTTCACAATCAATCTCAATACAAAATGCCGGCTAAAAACCTGCAGAACAGACCGAAAAATGGTCGTAAAAATACTTTCCGAACTGATTAGTAATGCAATTAAATATACCGACAAAGGTTTTGTAAAACTGATTTGTAATCACAAAAAGGGCTATCTCAACTTCATCATAGCAGATAGTGGCTGCGGCATCCCCGAAAAATATCAAGATAAAGTCTTCGACTATTTCAGCCAGGCCGATGGTTCAGCCAATCGCACTTATGAGGGCAGTGGGCTTGGCCTTTCGATTGCGCGTGAAATGGCTATGTTGCTTGGCGGATCAATTAATTTTCAATCTGAGTTAGAAAAAGGCTCCGTAATTTATTTGGAAATTCCATGTGGAGATTCCAATTCCGAAAACGAACACCATTACGAAAAACCTAAAATTGAGCCCAGCAATCATCAAAAGATCTTGATTGTAGAAGATGATGAAATAAATTATATTTATTTAACCAAAGTGCTGAGTCCCGAACAGCGGGATCGCATTATTTGGGTAACTGACGGTCTGGAAGCCGTGGAGCTTTGTACACAGAATAAAGACATCAGCCTTGTTTTAATGGATATTAAAATACCCGGCATTAATGGTTACGAAGCAACCCATAGAATCAAGCAAAAACGCCCTGATATCAATGTGATAGCATTAACTGCATATGCTATGGAAGCTGATCAGGAAAAAGCATTACAAGCCGGCTGCGACGACTTTTTGAGCAAACCTTATAGCAAAGATCAACTCCAGCAAAAACTGAAAAAAATCATTTTACATGAACCAAGCTAAAGAAAACCACAAGCTTACTGAAGCCGAAAAAAATCTGCAATCGCTGAATCACTTGCATGAACTGATTTTGAAATTTTCTTCCATGCTCATTCAAGCCAAAACAGATCAAATCCATGAGGCTATCAATACTACGCTCGAACGCCTCGGTATTTATGCTGCCGTAGATCGGGTTTATATCTTCGAATATAATGCACAGGAAGACACTGTTGACAACACCCATGAATGGTGTAATGAAGGTATAACACCCGAAATCGATAACCTACAGGGAATTCCTTTTGCAGCTGTTCCAAGATGGCAAGAAAAATTCAAACAAAAGCAATATGTGTACATCCCAAAAGTCGCTGAAATTGATTCCCAATATCATGTTGAAAAAGAAATCCTCGAACCTCAGGGCATTATTTCCCTTCTTGCGATTCCAATATTTTACAGTGAAACCCTGATAGGCTTTATTGGTTTTGATAGCGTAAAACGAGAACGACTTTGGAACAAAGAACATATCGATCTGTTGCGTCTTGCCGGAGAAATTATTGCCGGAACAATTTATCGCGAACGTTTTGAAAACGAACTGCTTAAGGCACGTAAACTGGCAGAGGATGCCAACAAGGCAAAGTCAGAGTTTTTAGCGAATATGAGCCACGAAATCCGCACACCCATGAATGCTATTTTGGGTTTTAGCGAAATAATGCTCAACACCATCGATGACGAACAAAATAAAAGTTATATCCAAGCAGTCCTCACCAGTGGCCGAACCCTACTTTCGCTGATCAACGACATACTCGACCTGTCGAAAATAGAAGCAGGTCAGCTTGTTATCAATCCTGAGGCGGTGCGTTTGCAAACCATCTTCAATGAGATGGAACAGCTGTTTAAAGCCAAAGTCGAAGAAAAAAGATTGACTTACCGCTTTCACTGCGACGCAAACATACCCAAAATACTGGTAATTGATGATGTGCGACTGCGTCAGATTTTATTTAATCTGGTAGGTAATGCGATCAAATTCACACGCCAGGGCGGAATAGAAATCACTGGAAAAGCAATACCAGTGCCAAATAAAAAAGGGCTTTACAACCTTACAATCAAAGTTTGCGACACCGGAATTGGAATACCTCAAACACATATCAAAAATATTTTTAATGCTTTTTATCAGGTAGAAACAGACTCGGCACGGCGTTTTGGGGGTATTGGATTAGGACTGTCAATAACCAAGAAACTCGTTGATTATATGGGGGGCAATCTTCAGGTTGAATCTGAACAGGACAAAGGCAGCTGCTTTACCATAACATTGCCCGATATCCCTGAAAGTGATGCTGAAACAAAAAAAGAAAACGGTTTTTCGTGGAGTGATCAGCAAAAGCATTTTATTGAAGCCAATATCATGGTGGTGGATGATATTGCCTACAACCGCGAACTTATCAGGAGTTTTTTGGCCGATACGCAACTAAGTGTGATAGGAGCATTGGATGGCGAAAATTGTCTGGATCTGCTAAAGATTCAAAAGCCGGATCTGATTTTGATGGATCTGCGAATGCCAGGTTTGAGCGGTTATGAAACTACCCGAAGAATTAACAAGCTTTTTGAGAAAGACCCCATACCCATTATTGCGTTCACGGCATCAAGCATGAAACATGACGAAAAACTGATTAATGAATTATTTGATGACTATTTGCGCAAGCCAGTCGGAAGAAATGAATTACTGGAATGCCTAACTAAGTTTTTGCCGCACACATCTTCGGTTGTAGTTTCAGAAAAAACTGCTGAAATAAATATTGAAGACCTGAATCGCACACAATGCCAAGGTTTTATGCAAACTTTTAATGCGCGTTTGGCTCATGATTTCAATGCACTGAAAACAGCTTTCGATATGGAATTGCTCAATGTGTTTTTAGAACAACTTGAAGAGCTGCGCCGACAATTCAACATCAATCAGCTGGATAATATTCTTGAAGGATTAAACCTGGCCAACGAAAATTTTGACTTTGAACTTTACGAGCATCAACTAGCACTGATGGATAAGCTGTTAACAGAAATGAACGATAAAATTAACTTGAAATGAATGAGTTAGACACGAATGCCATTTACCCGGCTACGCTTCTTGTAGTGGACGACAACCCCTTAAATCTGCAATTAATTTCTACGCTGTTGCGATCAAAAGGATACAAACCAGTAATTGCCAATTCGGGCCACAATGCACTGAAATACCTCGAGCAAAAAACTCCGGATATGATTCTGCTGGATATCATGATGCCAGAAATAGATGGTTTTGAAGTTTGCGAAAAAATTAAATCCCAAAGTCGTTATGCTGATTTACCCGTAATTTTCCTGACTGCAAAAAATGAAGTCACAGACATCGTTAAAGGATTTAGTTTAGGAGCCGTAGATTTCATCAGTAAACCTTTTAAAAGTGAAGAAGTATTGGTTCGCATCCATAATCATCTGGCACTCAAACAGGCCAAATTGAAGGTAGAAGAACAAAATAAAACCCTTAAATCACTCAACCAAACCATTGCGCTTTCCAATAAGCAACTCGAAAAACAGGCTAATGATTTAAAAGAACTGAACGCGCAAAAAAATCGATTCTTTTCAATCCTTGCACATGATTTAAGAAATCCCTTTTCGGGATTTGTAGGTATGACCAGCCTGCTTCGTGATGGATGGAAAACCATGAAAGAAGAGGATTTGGAGGATTTCATATTTACCCTTGATCAAACAGCGGAAAAGGTAAATAAGCTACTCGAAAACCTGCTCAAATGGTCACAAGTTCAGCTTGACAGCCTGATTTTTGAAAAATCTGTTTTTTTACTTGAAGACCTCATCACAGAAGCCTTCGATCTCAAAAAAGAACATGCCGACAAAAAACAACTTACCCTCATCAATGGCATCAAAAACAACGACTATCTGGAGGCCGACGAACAAATGACCATGATGGTAATCAGAAACTTATTATCCAATGCCATAAAATTTACTCCCAAAGGAGGTATCATAAAAATTGACACCATGAAACTTGGCAATAATATGCTTCAAGTTGCTGTTCGCGACAATGGCATCGGCATGTCGAATGTAACAATGAAAAAACTTTTTAACATAAGCGAAAAAGTTTCACGACCCGGAACAGATGGAGAAGAGAGTACGGGACTTGGTCTTATCCTTTGCAAAGCACTTATTGTGAAACAAGGCGGTAAGCTCTGGGCCGAAAGCGAAGAGGGTTCAGGGTCGGTGTTTTATTTTACGCTGCCAATGCCTCAAGGGGATTAATTTTCAATATTAATCGGCTAATTAATCTTCTTCCTGATCCACAAGTTATTGCGGTTAACCGCCGGCTTGGCTCGTGCATTTTTCTGTATGCGTAAAGTAACGATTATTGCAACTGCTATCGTCATTATTCTGAACACATTAGACCAAACTCCCCCAAGAGCATTATCCCCGGCTTCAAAAAGCATCCAGCTCAGGTTCATCAATGTGTGCAGCAGACAAATAAACCAGAGATTGAACTTCCATTCGGCATAGAGCCAGGCAAAAAATCCTGCTCCCATAAAAGTCATCATGAAAATACCAACCACCTCTGCTATATCGCTGCTTTGATACAAATGAAGTGACCCAAAAATAATGGCTCCAAGCAAAACAGCCGGTATAAAACCCAGTCGGGTATAGCGAAACAGCAGTCCAAAGAAAAACGCCCGGAAATATAATTCTTCAAAAAATCCGGCAAATACAGCCCCCAGCATGATTTGTTGCCAGCTCAATTCCCGATTAAAATCAAACACGATAGCATAGCCAACAAACATAGGAAGTGTAAACAACAAGGCCATCCCAAAAGCTTTTATCAACGATCGCGGCATGCCAATCGCATCAAAAAACTGCCGCCTGAACAACACAATCACAGTAACAAAAAGTGGCAAACCAACTAACAGATAAGTCACAAAATAAGCTACAACCGAAGCTGAGTAATCCCGTAAAAAGTGGTAAAGATCTGCAAAATAAAGCCTGTTGATCAGGATGTAAAGTGCAAAGGCCAGCGGAACAAGCCAGCTAACAAATTTTGAAGGTGGTTTCATTAAAATTGATTAAGGTAAAAAATAGCTTTTTTAATTGGCTATTTACGCTTATTTTTACAAATTTGAATGTAAATACAAACAATTATGTTTGGAGGTGGAGCTGGTCACATTGCAGATATGATAGCGCGTTTGAAGACAAACAATGCCTTATTGCGCAAGAAAAGCTATTTTCATACCATGATGAATTATCCTTACTCAAAGAAAAAAAGAAAAATTATTTTCCCAGTCAAAACCAGCAAAAGCAGACTTGAACAAGAATCAGAAATAACTGAGTTCATAAATGAAGACCGCAGAAATTTAGTCACCGGGATATTTGTGGCGATTGCAATATTTTTTATAATGATTCTGATCGTGAATCTATTATGGGAGTTCGGTTTACGAGAATACCTTTACAAAGCCTTCGGGGAAAAAACAGAATACTGATGATTCCATTTGCTCTAAATCTCTAACTTAAAGCCAATTGATAAACAATGCCCTGGATCACCCTCATTATCGCCGGCCTGTTTGAGGTAGCTTTTGCAGCTTCCCTTTCGAAAGCCCGAACTGCTGAAGCACCTGCATCCTATTGGTGGTTTACTGCTTTTGCGATCAGCCTAAGCATGAGTATGTGGTTGCTCTACAAGGCCACACATCACATCCCGATGGGCACAGCTTATGGTGTTTGGACTGGCATTGGAGCTGTTGGAACCGTTTTAATCGGTATCGTTTTCTTTCAGGAAGCTGTTAACTTTTGGCGCTTGTTTTTCATCACCACTTTAATTATCAGTATCGTAGGTTTGAAAATGGTTGCTACAGGAAATTAAAAAGTTAAAAATTCATGCATGTTTTCTTTGTTAACAACCTGAAAATCAGCTTCAGGATATTGACTTTGGAAAGCTTTTGGAATACGTGCATTCTTTTTACCCCATTTAAATTCAAAAGCTGAAATTTCTTCATTATTTACTTCCAGTAAGTCTATCTCCTGTTGGTCGTAAGTGCGCCAAAAATAAAACTCAGCAAAAGTTTCCTGATACACCTGTTTTTTAATTCGCTCGGAAACACAATAGTTTTCCCATAATTTACCTACATCATCCCGTTGCTCCAATGGCTTGAAATTATTGATGATCACATTACGAATACCGTTGTCCCAAAAATAATACCGAGGGGATTTAGTAATTTCTTTTCGAAGATTTCGGCTGAAACCATTCAATCGGAACAACACAAAAGTTTTCTCCAGAATATCCAGATAGCGTTGCACAGTTTTTACGGTAGTGCCCAACTGATTAGCCAATTCATTGAATGAAACTTCATTGCCAATCTGAAATGCCACCAGTCGTAACAGGTTCAAAACGAATAAGCTATCCTTGAGATTATCAAGCATTAGAATATCCTTCAACAAATAACCGTTTTTAATATTTTCCAGCAATCGTCGTTTGTCCTTTTCGTTTTTCTCCATTAAAATCTGTGGATAAGAGCCATAAACCATCAGCTGAGGAAGTTTTTTTGCTGTTTCAAGATAATCCAGATCCAATTCTCCAAAAGCAATCGGATAAAGCATAAAATGAATAGAACGACCAGTTAAAGGTTCACCCAGCTGATTACGTAAATCGAAAGACGCTGAACCAGTTGCCAAAACTGTAAGCTCGGGTCGTGTATCAATCAGGAGTTTTAGGTTTTTACCAATTCCGTTTATACTTTGAGCCTCATCAAGCAATAAATAATCATAATCCTGCGTAAGATTTTTGAGAATTTCTGCTCTGCCTGAAGATAAAATCTCAGCAGCTGTGAGGTCCTCACCATTAAGAATCAACACACGCTTTTCAGCTAACTTTTCAGTTAGTGCCTTAAGCAAAGTTGTTTTGCCGGTCCTTCTGGCACCAAACAAAACAGTAACCCTACCCGGAACTAAGCTTTCTAAAATCCTGTTAGTAATAAAACGGTGAATCATTTTTAGTTTTTTACAAAAATACTATAAATTGATCTACCATGGTACACAAATTAACGTTAATTTATTGACCATGCTACACAAATTAACAGTTTTTTTACGGATAAAATTAAGTGTGAAAGGAATAAAAACTCACCCAAACAAAGCTTCAAACAGCTGATTAACAGATGCTACAGCAACTACTTCGATTTTAAACTTGCTTGTATCAAGTCCTTTGTTGTTGTATTTAGAGATAAAAATGCGCTCAAAACCCAATTTATCAGCTTCAGCAATACGGGCTTCAATGCGGTTCACCGCCCTGATTTCGCCCGAAAGGCCAACTTCCGCAGCAAAGCAATCTTTAGAACTTATTGGGATATCTTCGCTTGACGATAAGATACTGGCAATCACAGAGAGGTCAATAGCCGGATCGTCCACCCGGATACCACCTGCGATATTTAAAAAAACATCTTTCGCTGCCAACCGAAATCCAGCGCGTTTCTCCAGCACGGCAAGCAGCATATTCAGCCGACGCATATCAAATCCCGTTCCTGAGCGCTGCGGTGTGCCATAGGCTGCCGTGCTTACAAGCGCCTGCGTTTCGATCAGCATGGGACGCAAGCCCTCCACCATAGCAGCGATAGCCACACCGCTCACAGCCTCTTCGCGTTGCGATAATAAAATCTCACTTGGGTTGGTCACCTCGCGCAAACCATTGGCATGCATTTCAAAAATACCGAGCTCGGCAGCAGAACCAAAACGGTTTTTGATGGCACGCAAAATGCGGAAACCGTAATGCCGGTCGCCTTCAAACTGAATGACAGTATCCACCATATGTTCCAAAATTTTTGGTCCGGCGATGCTGCCATCTTTGGTGATATGGCCTATCAAAACGACAGGTAGCTGCAAACTTTTGGCCACTTTATTCATTTCAGCTGCCGATTCACGGATTTGCGAAATACTCCCTGCAGTAGCCTCCAATGCTGGCGACTGAAGTGTTTGAATAGAATCAACAACCACCAAATCTGGTTGAACAGTTTGGATATGGCGTATTATTTCACGTGTGTCTGTCTCAGTAAGAATCAAACATTCCTGGTTAATAATACCAATTCGGTCAGCGCGCATTTTAAGCTGTTGCTGGCTTTCTTCGCCACTGATATACAAGACCTTAAGATTAGCATGTTGAAGTGCCACCTGAAGCATAAGCGTTGATTTTCCAATGCCGGGCTCTCCTCCTATCAACACCAGCGAGCCAGGCACCAATCCACCGCCCAGCACACGGTTCAATTCAATATAACCCATATCCATACGGGCTACTTTTGTACTACTAATTTCCTGCACGGGCAAAGGTTTGGCAGATCCGGGCATGACAAGACTATTAGAAAGCGATTGGCCTTTTTTGCCCGTTACAACAGTTTCTTCAACATAAGTATTCCACTCGCCACAAGCAGGGCATTTTCCGATCCATTTGGGAGATTCATTACCACAGTTTTTACAAAAAAAGACGGTTTTGGTCTTTGCCATGCTTTCATTTCTTTGGTTGGAAAGGCCTAATAATCAGCCTTAGCGCACTGTTAAAATTGATATAATTTGAGAACCACTGCAAGAGCGTTGCCAGTCGGTTTTTAAAGCCGACAATCGCCATCAAATGTACGAAAAGCCACACAAACCAGGCAAATGTGCCGCTGAAAAATAAGCCAGCAACATCCACCACAGCCTTTTTACGGCCAATGGTGGCCATGCTGCCTTTGTCTTTATATTGAAAAGGCTTCAGAGGTTTTTGATGAACCAATCTGCTCAGGTTTTTAGCTAAAAGTTCTGCCTGTTGAATAGCAACAGGAGCCACCTGTGGATGACCATTTGGATAATTAATATCCCCTTCCATAAAGGCTACATCGCCCACAGCAAAGCAGTTTTTAAAACCTTTTACCTGGCTGTAAACATCAGTTAGTAAGCGACCACCATGACTAATCACGGCCTGCTCCATTCCGGCAACCGGTGCGGCTTTTACGCCGGCAGCCCAAATAACATTTTCAGAAGGTATAGGTGTGCTGTTTTCAATCTCTACTTTATGTCCATCATAATTGTTGATTCTGCAATTGAGGAAAACCTGTACGCCCAAATGCTTGAGAAAATCAAATGTGCTTTGCCCCGCCTTTTCTGACATACCTCCTAACAGCCTGGCCGATCCTTCGATCAAGAAAACCTGCATATCATCCATTTTCAAGTCGTGGTATTCCTCTTTAAAAACAAAGCGTTTCAGTTCGGCTAAGGCTCCTGCAAGCTCCACTCCTGTTGGTCCTCCACCAACAATCACAAAGTTCATCAAAGCCTGTCGTTTGATAGGGTCTTTAGAGAAGATTGCCTTTTCCAGGTTCTGAAGAATCAAGCTGCGCAGGTTGAGGGCTTCCGGAATTGTTTTCATTCCCATCGTATAGCTTTCCAGGTTAGCATTCCCAAAATAATTCGTTCGGGCTCCTGTGGCAATAATCAAATAGTCATAGTTCAATGTTCCCTCGGAGGTAATCAATTCCTGCTTTTGAGGTAAAATTTGTTGCACATCTGCCAATCTAAAAAACAAATTGCCAAAGCGTTTCACATATTTACGCAGCGGATAGGCGATAGCATCAGGCTCCAACCCGCCCGTAGCTACCTGATATAAAAGCGGCTGAAAACTATGGTAGTTGTTCTGATCGATCAGTACGATCTGAAAATCCTTTTTGTTTAAGGCTTTAACCAGCGTGATTCCGGCAAAACCACCTCCGATAATAACCAGGCGGGGTTTTGCGGAGGCAGGTAAATTCAAATTTCTGCTTGTATCCATGAAGCTGTTTTTAGTGTACAGACAAATGTAACCATCCAAAGGCTTGTGAAGGGTATTTTTTTTGTTAAAAAAGCTATTCTAAACAGGAATGTAATGCAAAATAAGTGGTTAAAATAACCTGAATTTTCAAGCTATTCCAACGAATGACTCAAAATTATCCTGATTAATTACTTGCGTTTGGTTATTGGGATATGCATTTAAAAACGATTGAGGAAATCGGACATTTCCAGCTTTCCATTTAAAATCAAAGGCCTTCAACACACCATCCAGGTCTTCAATATAATCAATTTCTGCCTGATCGTGGGTGCGCCAGAAATAAGTACTGGGGACATTTTCTTCATAATGGTTGCGTTTCTTCCTTTCCGAGAGCAAAAAGTTTTCCCATAAAGCTCCCTTATCAGAACGCAATTCAATAGGAGCGTAATTGCTTATCAATACATTACGAATCCCGTTGTCGAAGAAAAAGTATTTCTTGCCTTTTTTAATTTCACTGCGCATATTTCTGCTCAAGGCCGGAAGTTTATATATTACATAGGTTTTTTCGAGCAGGTCGAGGTATTTTTCAACGGTGTTACTGTCAATATTTCCAACAGTTCTTGAAAGTTCATGATAGCTAACTTCATTGCCAACCTGAAATGCCAGTGCCTGAAGTAACTTCTCCAGATGACCCGATTTTCTGATGCCTTCCAATCGAAGGATATCTTTATATAAATAACTCTGCGCTAATTCAATAAGTAAATTCTTCTCCTTGCCAGGATTGTTAATCACCTCGGTATACGATCCGTAAATTAGTCTTGCATGCAGGGTGCGGCGTGCTTCCAGCTTATTAGTTGTAGCCACCAATTCTGGATAACTAATTGGATAAAGGTAAAAAGTACGTTTTCTTCCGGTTAAAGGCTCACTGCTGCTGTTGACTAAATCGAAAGAAGAAGAACCGGTGGCAATTATTTGCAAGTCGGGCTTCGTATCGTGCAATAGTTTTAGTTTTAATCCAATATTTTCAATCTGCTGAGACTCATCTATAATGATTAATTTCGTTTCCGACCCTATCATTTGCATCAGAGCGGTGCTCGTATTGGCAGCGGTTAGTTCTTTATTAACATCTGCTTCATCTGCATTGAGCCATTTAGTTTCTACCTTAAGTTTTTCTACAAGTATTTTCAACATGGTAGTTTTCCCAACTTGACGTGCACCCAACAGCAAGATTACTTTGTTACTGAAGCATTGGTCTGCTATTTTGTCCAATAAAAATCTGTTAATCATTATGTGTTATTTTACAACAAAGGTAATAGTGTAACCTAAAAATTCTGAATTTTAAGCCTAATATTATGAATATAATCCTTAATTTAGGCCTAATTTTTTGAATATAATCAAAATATTAGGCCAAGACAGATAATCTGTTGAAATAATTGACATCAAAAAAAAGCAACCGATTAATTTTTCAACCAGTTGCTTTTCCTTCTATCAGCTTGCTTTTTTTGCCTTATTCAATCACCGTCATTTCATCAACCAAATGACCTGCTCCGGCAAATTTATCCATGATAAACAGCACATAACGAATATCGACAGCTATGTTGCGACCCATATCAGGGTCATACATCAAATCGCTCATGGTGCCTTCCCAGCAGCGATCGAAATTGATTCCGATCATTTGGCCGTCAGCATTCAAAACAGGACTGCCCGAATTACCTCCTGTTGTGTGATTTGAGGCTAAAAAAGCCACCTGCATATGTCCGTCCTTATCGCCATATGGGCCATAATCTTTTGTGTCATGTAGGGTTTTCAACTTTTCCTCCACCACATAATCATAAATGTTTGGGTCTTCCTTTTCCATGATGCCTTCCAGTGTGGTAAAATAATCGTAATAAACTGCATCAGCCGGATGATAACCTTCTACTAATCCGTAGGTTACCCTTAGGCTGAAATTGGCATCCGGATAGAATCGCTTCTCGGGTTGCATTAGCATTTGCGCTTTCATATAGCTGCGTTGCAAGCTGTCGGTTTGCGCAGTTAAGCGTTGCAAATGAGGCCCAACTTCATTCTCGTAAAAAACACGCATACTCTCATATGCCTTAAAAGCAGGGTCTTTTAGAATATTTTTTGCTGATTTGTGATTAAAATTGCGCAGCAAATCATTCACAGCCGACTCATCATCAAAAATTGATTTGGTAAAAAGCATCTTTACATAAGCTTCCACATCGCCCTTATACTTTTGATCAATCAGGTTGAGTACTTCAGGTCGGAAATCTGAATTTTGGTTTTCGCGGTACAGTTCCAGCAAAGCAACGGCAACTTCCTGATCTATGGGTTGATGATAGTCTTTGAAAAAAGATTTAGCCTGATTTTCGGCTGCTTTAACCAGCGATTGAAGTTTTTCATCAGAAGTTTCCTTGTTTACCTCACTCAGATTTCTGAAGCGTGCCGCAAAGCTGATAAGCTCAATCCCCATGCCAGCCTCGCGCACATAATCTGAAGCCAGACTATAAGGCTCCATTTCGCCATAAGCTTTTTCGAAAGCCGGAATTATTCCTCCAAAATTTCCTTTGGAAATAGCTGCCCAGTCTTTAAATTTTTCTTCAAATGCCTGTTTGCGTTCAATGCCATTCAAGCGGCGAATTCCCTTGCTTTCGCCAATCATCTTTTTCCAGTAATTGGCCACGCCGGCATGTTTGGCTGCATATTGAATGCGTACTTTGGGGTCATTGTTGGCATATTTGCTGAAAATATCCAAACGCGTTTCACGCAGTTTGATCTTGGGAGGATTGGTTACTTCTGTGATCAAATTTACAGCATGTGATGGCAAATATTCGCTGGTGCGGGCAGGATAGCCAAAAACAAAAGTGAAATCCTTTTCTTCAATTCCTTTCAGGGAAATGGGTAAATGCGACTTTGGCTGATAAGGCACGTTATCAGGGCTGTATTCGGCGGGGTTACCATCTTTATCCACATAAATCCTAAAAACAGAGAAATCTCCGGTATGCCGCGGCCACATCCAGTTGTCGGTATCACCGCCAAATTTTCCAATATTGGAAGGAGGAGCGCCCACCAGCCTAATGTCTTTAAAGATTTCATTATAAATCATATAATATTGATTATCAATAAAGAAATCCTTAATTGTTACTTCATAACCTGACTCTTCTTCAGCCTTCTTGATCAGCGCATCAGAGTTTTCTTTTATTTTTTGTTTACGGGCTTCCATGGTCATTTCTTCATTCACGCCATCGAGCACCTGCTGCGTTACATCCTCCATTTTTTTCATCATAGTAACCGTGAGTCCAGGATTGGGGAGCTCTTCTTCTTTGCTCATGGCCCAGAAACCATTGGTGAGGTAATCGTTTTCGACACTACTGTGCTGCTGTATCTGGCGATAACCGCAGTGATGATTGGTAAGTAACAAACCCTGATCACTAACAATTTCGCCAGTGCAACCCCGGCCAAAAAGCACTATGGCATCCTTGAGACTCGTATTATTAATGGAATAAATGTCGTCGGCACTGATGCGCATACCCATCGCTTGCATTTCTTTTTCGTTGAGTTGCTTGAGCAACATCGGGATCCACATGCCCTCGCCGGCAAATAATCCGTAGTAAGGCAGTAAAATCACCGCCAGGAAAAACAATAATTTCTTCATTTGGATAATTTTTGCCGTAAAAATAAGGAATTGCTACAAAAAACCATCACTTCTTGAGGGTTTTACTGCTCTTTAATAAGTAAACGGTTCAATTAATTTCTCTTTATAATCTGGTACTTTATTGGAGTTGATGCTTCTAGTTGAACTTTTTTTGATTTTACTTGCTTTCCCATCATTTAATGTATTACTTTTGTATTATACATGTTGTTTAATACTATAAGTATAAATCATGAAAAATAGCAATCTTTTAGCTGAATTGTTGGCTACATGGGAGGAAACGTATAAAAAAGGTCAACTGACCTTGTGGATTTTTCTTTCGCTGAAGGACGGTAGAAAGTACGTTGATGAAATAAAATCTTTCGTCGAAGAGCAATCAGAATACACCATGACATGCGAAAGTCAAAGCCTTTATCGCACACTTAGAAAATTTAAACATGTTGGAGTTGTGGATTTTGAAACGGGAACTGGCAACAAAGGACCCGATCGAAAGTATTATTTTTTAACAGAATTAGGTCACGACCTACTTGAAAATTTCATCCAAAGAAATATCAATCTGTTTTTTAACAAACGTATCAAAGATCTAATAAATTAAGGAGGAATAAAAATGAAAGCATTTACAACAAACCTTATGTATTTTGCGATTTCTTTTTTCTTAGGTGCCGTTGCTTTTCGCTATGGCATGAGCTACAGTTTAGAATGCAAGTATTTTGATTTCGTCTGGATACTTGCCATAATTTACTTTTTCTTTAATTTTCTTATAGGCTGGCATTTTGGCAAAAATGACTATAAATCGATTCCACTTAATGATGTCGGTTTTCGGTTCCATTTTGTCACCTACTTCCTGTTCAACTCAATAGGAATTTTATGGTTTTTACTGGATTTAAACTCTAATTATGAGAGCCTTAGGCTTGTTTACCTTATAGCAATCTTTTGGGGAATCGGATTAATAATTCATTTCATCTTTTATTTGCTCGAGCGCAAAAAATCGATTAATGGTTTGAGCAAGGAAGATCTCTTCGAATAGAAACCGCTTTTAAACTGAAGTAGTTCAACATCATGATCTTTTGACTAAGTGATACATCATAAAATCTGCCGCTTCACCAATCTGGCCTTTGTAGCATAAAACAGGGCATAAATCAAACAGATTGAACTGGCTATCAAAGTAGTATAGGGAACGCTAAGATATTCGGCAATTGTTCCCAACAACAAACTTCCCACAGGCGTAAATCCCAAAAACGACATGCTGTAAAGCGCCAATACCCTTCCGCGGCGATCTTCGGCCACTGTGGTCTGCAGGAGAGTATTAGTCGAAACGAAGCTGATAATCATCCCAAAACCGGCAATAAATAAAAGCAGCAACGAGAGCCAACTCTGTTTTGATAAGCTAAATGCCATCAGAGCCAGTCCAAAAAGCAGCGCTGCATTGCGAATCATAAGTGGCAAACGACTGATATTGTTACGCGAAGCCAAAAACAAGGCTCCCGAAAGCGCTCCTGCTCCCAATGCTCCAACAAGTAAACCAAGCAGTTGTGAATCTCCTTGTAAAATTTCTGCTGCGAACACGGGCAAAAACGACTGAAACGGAAGCCCGAAAAAACTAATCACCATCGCCAGGCTGATCATATAGCGGGTAGGCAGAAAATTCCAGGCATAATGTAAGCCTTCCTTCAATTCTTTGAAGACTGATTGGTGTGCTGTAGGTTTCACAAACCCCGGCAATTTCATAAGTAACAAAGCGATAATTACACCACTAAAACTTACTCCATTAATCAAAAAACAAACTGCCTCACCAAACATGGCAATCAGCAGTCCTCCTATGCTGGGACCAATAAAACGTGCAGTATTGAATAACATAGAATTCAAAGCTACTGCATTGGGTATTAGTTTTTTATCTCCCAGCATTTCGAGCAGAAAAGCATGACGAAATGGGGTATCAAAAGCAATTGCCATGCCATTGATGATGACAATTACAATCAATGCAGTTACTGTAATATGACCAGAGAAAGTAAGGCCGGCGAGTAAAAACGCCAGCACCATTGGCAGGCTTTGCGTGGCAATCAGCACTTTGAATCTGTCCACCCTATCGGCATATACTCCGGCAATGGGTGTAAGTACCAGCGCCGGAATTTGACTGGCAAAACCCACCAAACCAAGATAAAACGCTGAATCAGTAAGTTTATAAACCAGCCACCCAATAGCCAGATTCTGAATCCAGGTGCCCATTAACGAAAACAAGGCACCGAAGAAAAACAACCTGAAATTGCGATTCTCCAGTGCCCTGAAGGCAAAGCGTATCTTATGAAAAAAGGGAAATTTAATTACTCCATTTTTCATGAAATTTTTTCATTTTACTAACCTTCCAGGATTGCTTTAACGCCTGGAAGTTCTTTTCCTTCAATATACTCGAGCATAGCGCCACCACCGGTTGAAACATAGCTTACCTTGTCGGCCAGATCGTATTTGTTAACAGCAGCTACTGAATCGCCACCGCCAACGAGGGAGTAGCAACCTGCGGCAGTTGCCTTTGCAATAGCATGCGCTATACTACTGGTACCTTTGGCAAAATTGGAAAACTCAAACACTCCCATTGGGCCGTTCCACAAAATGGTTTTTGAAGCCAAAATCACCTGCGTGAAGGCTTCAATGGTTTCGGGTCCGATATCCAAACCCATCCAGCCATCCGGAATTTCATCAGCGCTGCATTGCTGCTGTTTAGCCTCATTATCAAACTTATCAGCAATCAAAGTATCAGTTGGAATTAAGAGTTTTACGCCATTGGCTTTGGCTTTTTCAACAGCATTTTTTGCCGTTTCCAGCAAATCATCCTCAATCAGGGAATTTCCAACTTTACCGCCCATAGCCTTGATAAAAGTAAACATCATGCCTCCGCCAATAATGAGGTTATCAACCTTATCAAGCAAATTATTGATGATTTCAATCTTTCCGGAAACTTTTGCTCCGCCAAGAACTGCCGTAAACGGTCTTTCGGGATGTTTGGTCACTTTTTCGAGGTTTGAAACTTCATCCTGCATCAGGTAGCCAAACAGGCTGCTTCCGGGGAAATATTGTGCGATGATAGCCGTGGAAGCATGTGCACGGTGTGCCGTTCCAAAGGCATCGTTCACATACACATCTGCCAGCAAGGCAAGCTTTTTGGCAAAACTTTCATCTCCCTTAGTTTCTTCTTTGTAGAAACGCAGATTTTCGAGCAGTAACACTTCACCGGGTTTAAGTGCGGCAGATTTTTCAACCGCTTCATCGCCAATGCAATCGTTGGCGAACTGCACCTTACAATTCAGCTGTTTTTCGAGATTTGGGATGAGATGGCGCAATGAAAAACGATCTTCCGGACCCTCTTTCGGTCTGCCCAAATGCGACATAAAAATTACCGAACCACCAGCTGCTAATATCTTTTCGGCAGTAGGCATCGCAGCACGTATGCGGGTGTCATCTGTGATGTTAAACTTGTCGTCGAGTGGCACGTTGAAATCCACACGCATCAGCACTTTTTTGTCTTTCAGATTAAATTGATCAATATTCTTCATAATCATTCGGGTATTGGGATAATTAATTTTGGTATTTTATCAGTTTAAAGTCAAGATTTTCAATACAAAGATACTGCTCTCCGGCATTCCACAGGTAAATCCTGAGTTTTATTTCCGTATTGAAATCTTTTGGCGTCTGCATCATCAAAGCAGGCCTTCCATTGGTGCTATCTGCCTCAAAAAAAGGCCTCAGATCAAAACTTTCGTAGTGCTTCAACCCATCATCAGAGGTGGCATCCATCACCAAAAAAAGTTTTTTGGGAAGGTTTGCAGAAAGGATTGTGGCTTCAAAAAACACACTTATATCACTTGTTTCCGGCTCAAAAACAGTATCAGCCAATGGGAGGAAAGCCTCTTGAAAAACCCGACAATTGCGGCTGCTGTCATGATCGAGCGAGGTATTTATTAGTTCCCGTTGATAAATAAGCTTTTGCTCATTAACAAGGACAAGCTCAACATACGTAGGCGATTTATCAGCTTGTGTTTTTCGATACAGGCCAATTCGGCCATTATTTGCCAGCGGAAGCAGCTTTCCGGCAATTTCGGGATAATTACGCAGGACATCACTGGCCAAAAAGCTGTTTTGAATGGCGATATAGTCATAATCCCAATCCAATGCTTCATGCAGGTTTTCTGGTGTCGTATTAATTACCGTGTATCCCTTACGATGAAGCAGCAAAAGCGGGATGTTGGTAGTGTAAGCATCGAGCACCAAAAGTCGGGCATCAGGAGGCACACCAGCCTCATCTAAGAGCCTTGCACCACCTTCAAAATTGCGTCTTGTAATTTCCGTCCTGTCCCAGCTCTTAAATGTATTGCGTTCTTTTTGAATGGCAAAGCTTTGCTTGAGCATCCAGCCATTCAGTGCAAAGGCAATAATCAAAATACCGTATTGAAATGGCCTCTCAATTTTTGACAGCAAGCGCAATCCCAATCCCGATAAAATCAAAACTGGAAGAAAAAAGCTATCCAGAAAATAATAATCGTGAGCCGGAAATTGTCTGGACATCACTAAAAGATAAAGCCCGGAAGCCGCCAGCCAGAGCAATGCACTAAGCCCCATGACTTTATTTTGCTTGTCGCCCAATCCTTTGAACAAGAGCCCGGAAACCGCCACACCAATCCATATCCATGCAGGCAAAGAAAAATAAGTCAGTTTCCAGTTTGCCCAGCTCATCCGAATCAGCTGAATTGTTTCCGAAAAATCGTCTGCCGGCATTAACTCATTGATGAAAAGTGAGCCAAAGTTAAAACTCAGGAATTTGTTGTAAACATGATAAAATCCAACAACTGTTAATGCCATTAAAAAGCCCGGCAAAACAATCCCAAGCTTCGGTTTTTCTTTCCAATAAATAAGCACAAAAGCCGCAGCCCAGGCCAGCACTTCCATTACAAAAGGTTTGCGTATCAGGGCAGCCAGTGTTAGAAAAATCAGGGCTGTTATCAGTGTGTTTGTCTTTTCGTTTCGCAGGTAGCGTGCAAAAAAATGCAAGGCCACCAAACTCATGGCCACCGCACTTGTGCTGGGAATAAAGCCGTTGAGATAATACGTAAAAACCGGAGCAGCAAAAGCCAGCAACAAACCAGAAAGCGATAGTCCATAGTTGACGCCAGCTTCGCGCAAAAACCGAAACCAAAAAAACAATCCGCTCAATCCAATAAGCAGCATTATGGATCGATAAATCCAAGGAGCCGGCTGTCCATAAGCGCCCATCAGCAAAGCGGTAAGGTATTCGATTATCGGAAAATCAACACTGGTGATACCTTGTGGGTTTTCAAGCGGAATAGCAGCTTCGTAGCGGGGTTTGAGGTTGAGCGTGGCAGGATGAAAAAAGTCGTAGCCATTTTCCATAAAACCTACAGCCAAAGCATAACGATCACCTTGCGTCCAGGCATGAATATGAGCAGGAAATTGGGTTTGGGTGTTTCGAAAAAAGAAAAAAGCAAGCACAAGCAACACCATTGCCGGAAGCACATATTCCTGAAATTTGCTGAATCTGCCTTGTGTCATAGCCTGAAGCAAAGGTATAGATTTTAGCTGTTTGGCATAAGTTATACCGCAAAAGAATAATTTGACTCAGTAATGCTTGCTACAAAAACAACGGGAGTAAGTTGATTTTTAAATTACCCTCTTTTGATAGCATTAGTCATGATGATAGGGTTCGCCTTTGATGATAGAAAAAGCCCGGTACAGCTGTTCGGCAAACACCAGCCTCACCAGCTGATGCGAAAAGGTCATAGGCGAGAGTGAAATCAGGAAACGGGCCTGTTGTTTGAGCTTATCAGTAAAACCATAAGGCCCGCCAATCACAAAAACCAGGCGCTTAACCGATTGCAGCATCTGCTGTTCCAAAAAAGCAGCAAAACCACGTGAATGGTAGTTTTTGCCGTTTTCGTCCAGCAAAACGAGCACATCGCCAGCCAGTAGCTGGGCTTCAATCTGTTTGGCTTCGGCTTCTTTTTGTTCTGCTTCTGATAGTCGTTTTCGGTTTTTTAAATCAGGAATCACCCTAAACTCAAATGGCAGATAATGTTCGATCCGATCAAAGTAGAGCCTCATGCCTTCATCCAAAAACGACTGGTTAGTTTTTCCAATAACAAGTAGCAAGATTTTCATTTAAATCAAATTTAAGAAGCTTACAATAACCAATCAACTTTTTTCAGACTCCTCAACACTTCTCTTTCAACCTTTTCAAAATCTGGCAAAGCCTGAATTTGATCAGACATTGATTTTACCCAACGACCTCGATATTGCGGTAAACGTTGTATCAGTTTTTGTGAGAAATGATCAGGATTAATTGCTTTACTCTCGCATTTTAGCCTGAATTCATTGCAAAACATTTTGACTTCCATCTGTTGAGCTTCCAGCAGATACCAAATGTCATAAAAATCGCGTGGCTGCATCCTTTGCATTATCGACCTCATTTTTTCTACTAATATTTCTTCCAATGAATAACAATAAAGTTGATGTGGAATTTGATCAGAATAGGAAACAATTAAGTGCTTTTTCTTCGCTTCAAATACCAGTTTTTCATTACCCGAAATATCAACTTTAACGCTTTTGTGCTTCCCTTGTCCACCAAGTGGCCCAACACAATTTATGTAAAAATTGAACCCTCCATCCTGATGCTCATTCTCCTCCGTAATTTCCAGCGGTATGTTTGCCTCAGCACTAATGAACTCAAAAACCGACTTAAACTTATCTAAAATTTTGTCATTAAGTTCATTATCAAATAATAAAGTAAAATCCAGGTCTTCAGAAAAACGATACGAATCAAAATATACTTTTTTAAGCAGTGTTCCCCCTTTAAAGATCAAACTGTCAGAGAGAGAATCATGCTGAGCAATTCCCTGCAGCAGCCAGGAAAGTACATAATCCTTCTCTATTTGCTGATCTCTTACTTTCGCTTTTCGCGCGATCTGCTGAATTTCTCCGGGTTTAATCATGTGAATATGGCAGATTGTATTGTTTCTAAATCCAAATTTTGCTGAATGCTCCAACGGCTATGCCATTTACCTTCTTTGGGTAATTCTGTATCAAGCACTACGTAAGACTTTGTTTTAAGGTTTTGAAGCACTTCCAATATTTCAGTATCTATTTGGAGTGCTTCCAGCAAAAAACCCAACCTCTTTATAACTGCTTGCGAGTTAAATTTTTTGGCATAATCTAAAAGCTGTTTAAACTTGATTTTATCCCTCGATACGTGAATAGCTTTGGCAATTTCAACAATACCACCAGCATATTCAGGTTTAAACAAACAGTCGATAAAGGTTTTTTCCAGATCTGAACACCAAACTTTGTGATAACTATCTATCCAAACTTTTTGGGCACCAAAAAAATGTCCTTCGTTGTGATAAATAAATTGAAAGTTGATTTCTTTAATTTCAATTTGAGATGGTCGCATTTGAGCAGCTACAACAACCTGCTCTTTCAAAGATGGTTGAGTGATTAAATTATGTATTTGTAAGGCTGAATAATAGCCTATGTAATGCGGCACCTCTTTAGTCAAAACTTCTGCCAGTAAATGCCAATCGGGCATAAAGGTTTCCGGATCTTGTTCATATGGAATAAGATAAAACAAACCCTTCTTCAAACGCATCAACAAGCCACGCCTTACCATATCACTTAACAATTCCTTTAGGGCACTTTCGCTTGAATGTGGAAGTGCTTTTCTGGCTTCATTGTAATCAAAATAATGCTGTTCAATGGCATTGAAATACTTCAACAGTTCGCCAGAGCGGTTTGAAATATTTTTATTTTTCATATCAATATAGTCAGCTAATAACTGACCACAATGATACAAAATATAATTATTGATTGGGTAGTGCTTTTAAAAAAATCGAAATTTAACTTAAAAAACAGATGTCTGCTTACTCAAAACAGCTTTTTGAAGTCATGTAGCAATGATTTCATCTTCGATTCAAAACGGCTTCATCAGTCCAAAAAACCTTATAGCCCCTATTTTTTTCTTCACATCGCTATGAGACACAAATCTCCAATTATCAAGATCATTCAGACCCCTTTTAATCCCGGCTAGCTGCTCTTGAGTTAGCTCATCTCCCCAGTCATCAATCCCAATTTTTGAATCCATTACTAAATTTAGAAACTTAAGCGTGTCTTTATCATTAATCCTTGTAAACCAATTTATTAGTTCCAATTTTTTTGCTTCCTGACACATACTGATATTTTTCCTTAAAATAATATCGTTCACATTGTCAACGAAAGTAAATTTCACCCCATTTGCTGCATCAGCACAACCTTATTGAGCGCCTCCCTGTTGAGCTTTGTAGTTATCTTTTTCCGGTCGCAAAAATGCAGCAAATCTTGTGTACTCAGATTGCCAACCATTTCGTCGGCTGCTGTGGGGCATCCCCCAAGTCCGTTGTAAACCGTTTCGAAGCTGCGCACGCCGACTTCCCAGGCTGCTTCGAGCTTGGCAAAACTCTCTGAAGGCCTTGTATGCAAATGCAATCCAAAATCCACTTCCGGAAAGGCCGGAATCAAGGCTTCATAAACTTTATAAATCGTATCCGGTGTGGCTTCGCCCAGGATGTCAGACAAAGGCTGCCTGCGTACACCCAACTCAAAAAGTTTTGCTGCTCCGTCAATTACCATTTGAATGCTCCAGTCGTCGCCATAGGGATTGCCCAAAGCCATTGACAGGTAGATAACCAGACCTACCTGATTTGGAAAAGCGAGATCGGTAATCTCCTTTACAATAGCCAAAGCTTCCGTTTCAGAGGCATTCAAATTGCGCTTCAAAAAGGTTGGGGAAATGGAAAAAGGATACGAGAGACATTGCACGCGTTTACATTTAAGGGCTTCTTCTGTGCCTCTTTTATTCACCACCAGCGCCATAATTTCAGGCGGATTTTCAGGCAATTCAAGCCCTTCAATTACTTCGCGCGTATCGGCCATTTGCGGGATAACCCTTGGGGAAACAAAGCTGCCTACATCTAAAGTGCTAAATCCCACCTTCAGCAAAGCATTGATATACTGTTGCTTATTGGCTGTTGGAATGAAATTTTTTATGCCCTGCATAGCATCACGGGCAGTTTCTGTGATGTGTATCATGATAATTAGTTAGCCTGTGCGCAAATTTTTAAAATAAAGCTGACAGCTAAAATACTAAATTGAACCACACAGACGCGATCTTTAACAGCTTTTATATAAAGTCTAATAAATATTTACACATATTAATTGTATTTTTGTAAAAAATTACAATTATGGGAAGACCAGTTTTAAAAATTTCAGGTTACGAGCCTGATGATATAAAAGCACTAATC
>Ga0100391_1000549_pt1 | contig 43571 bp, 41 predicted proteins | sample CryGeymeta201515_FD_81541 | JGI IMG/M metagenome (GOLD analysis project Ga0100391, IMG submission 81541) | Groundwater microbial communities from Crystal Geyser aquifers in Utah, USA - Crystal Geyser metaG 2015-15 | ecosystem: Environmental > Aquatic > Deep subsurface > Groundwater | place: USA... | reverse complement strand
TGCTGATTGCCTTCTGCGGGATGGTGGCCGGGGTGTTGGTGAACCTGCACTTTGCGCCGCAGTCGCGGGTGGCCTACAAGCAACTGATGCGAACTGCGGTGACGGATAATCCGCTCAGCTTCATTGAGGAGAAGCGCTTTATCCACGAATTTCCCGGCTATGTGATCTACATGGGAGACCAGCAGGGTGCGCGGATGCAGGATTTCTGGATTTGGGAGCTGGATGAGCAGAAGCGGGTAAAGCTCTTCCTGCGCGCGTCCGAAGGTGAGGTGAACTTTGACCCGGTCGCCAACGAGCTGGTGCTGACTTTGCGCGAGGGCACGGCGGAACAGCGCGATGCCGCCAATCCCGAGGCGCTGGGTGCGCTGCCGGACAAGTCACTGTTTTTTGGTGAGCTGCCGATTGCGCTGCCGCTGGATCAGATTTTCGGGGAACGCGGTGGCGGGCAGTTGCGCACGAAGTATATGAACTTTGCGCAGCTGATATCGCGGCGGGGCGAGGCACTGGCGGCAGAAGCCGCAGCGGGCAGCGGACTCTCGCCGGAGCGGCTGGAGCTGCAGATGCACTTGCAAAAGAATTTCGCGATGGCGTTTTCGGTGTTTTCGCTGGCGATATTCGGGGTGCCGCTGGCGATCCGGCTCAAGCGCGGGGAGAGCCATGCAAATCTCGGGATCGCGCTGGTGATTGCGATGACCTACTACTTTCTGATGATTATGGTGAGCTGGCTGGAGGGGCAGCCCGCGCTGCGGCCGGACCTGCTGATCTGGTTGCCCAATATCATCTTTCAGTCAGTCGGCTGGTGGATGCTGTATCGGGCCGCGCGGCATTAATGCACCGATCCGACTACCGGCAGCCGCAGCGAAGCCTCTGCGCTGCCGTGTCATCACGCAAGGCGACTAATTTGATTTCCACTCATTGTGAACATAAAAGAAATTACAGATCCGCCGCCACTGGGGCACTTGGTCCGGATTTTTGGGACCCGGCGGCTGCCTTTTGTGCTGGAAAGTGCGCAGTCCAATGACGGGCTGGGGGAGTGGAGTTTTTTGGGAGCGGAGCCGCTCGAAACTCTGGAGGGGTGTTCCTTGGTCGAGCTGCGGCGGGCGATGCAGCGCTATGCCGATCCCGTGGGCACATCGGCGGCGGTTCCTTTTGTTGGCGGAGCGGTGGGCTATCTGGCGTATGATTATGGCCGGCGGCTGGAGCAAGTGCCCGCGCTGGCGCTGGATGACCGCGCTCTTCCCGACATGTATTTCGGGATCTACGATGGGGTGGCGGCCTATCATCATGCCAGCGGCAAATTGTTCCTGCTGGCGCATGGATTCCGGGAACCAGCCGGGGCCATTATTGAACGGCTCAGCCGTTGGATCGAAATGTCTGCCGCCGCGTTGGCCCCGCCGATGTTGCATGGCGAATGGGAATGGAACTTGTCGCAAGCGGACTTTGCCGATGCGGTCAAACGGGTGCGCGAATACATCGCTGCCGGGGATGTGTATCAGGTCAATCTTTCACGGCGTGCGCGCTGCGCCTTCACCGGCAGCGGACTGGAACTCTACGCAGCATTGCGCGCCGGTAACCCGGCGCCGTATGCGGCTTACCTCTCGACCGGAGTTTTCGAGTTAATTTCCACCTCGCCGGAGCAGTTTTTACGCAAGGAGGGCCGCGACCTGGTGACCCGGCCGATCAAGGGCACCCGCCCGCGCAGCGGCGATCCGAAGCAGGATCGTTTGCGTGCGGCGGAGCTGCGTGACTCAGTGAAAGATCGCGCCGAACTACTGATGATCGTGGATCTCGAGCGCAACGATCTGGGACGGGTGGCTGAGTTCGGCTCGGTCCGGGTGGAAGGACTGTATCAGCTGGAGCAATACAAAAGTGTGATCCATCAAACGGCGCAGGTGAAAGCGAAACTGGCGCAGGGTAAGAACATTTACGATGCACTGGAGGCACTTTTTCCGGGCGGTTCGATCACCGGTGCCCCCAAGCTGCGCGCGATGGAGATCATTGAGGAGCTGGAGCCGACGCGGCGGGGGGCCTACTGCGGGTAGGTCGGTTACATTGGTTTCAACGAAGATGCGGAGTTTAATATCGCAATCCGCAGCCTGCATTTGAAGGACGGTCAGCTGGATTATCAGGTGGGCGGCGGTATCGTGTGGGACTCCCGGGCGGAGTGCGAGTATCAGGAAACAGTTGATAAAGCCCGCGCCATCTGTGACACTCTGGATCGATTATGTCGTCGATAGAAATAGTTTTTCCGGGCACCCGCTTGCAGCTGGATCCGGAGTCCCCCGGCTTTGCGCATGGCTTCGGTCTGTTTGAAACACTGCGCCTGCGCGGCGGCAGGCTGGAGTTATGGTCGTCGCATTGGCAACGGCTGGTCGATTCCGCCGCCGTGCTGGGTGTTGCCTGCAACTATGATGCCGGAGCGGTGCTGGAGGCGGTGCGCCAGCTGGCACAGGCGCTGCCGGCTGAGGCGGTGATCAAGCTATCCTTACTGCAGACCAGCCCGTCTCCGCGCCTGGTGGTTTATTCGCGTCCGCTGATGGCTCAACCGGCCACGCTGGGCCTATTGCTGGACTGTCCGTTTACACTCAATGAAAACTCGCCACTGGCGGGCCACAAAACACACAACTATCTGGAAAATCTACTGGTGTTGCAGTGTGCACGGGCAGCGGGCTGTCTGGATGCGGTGCGTCTCAACACGCAGGGACATCTCGCCGAGGGGGCGATTTCGAATCTCTTCTTTTATCGCGACGCGGCCTGGCATACGCCAGCTTTGAGCTGTGGATTGCTGCCGGGGGTCATGCGCGGGGCGCTGCTCGTCTGCCTGGAGGTCCAGCAGGGGCATTACCGGACCGCCGATCTGGCCGGGGCCGAAGCTGTGTTTGTCAGTAATTCAACCTTAGGCCTGCAGCCAGTGGACTACCTGCACGGCAAGCTCCAGCCAATCCGTTTGCAGAGTCGAACGCACGCCTGCTATGCGCAGGCGCGGCAACTGTTGGCCGATTCCCTCGCAGCCCGATCCATCGCCTTGGCCGGAACTGCATCAAGCGTGGCAACGCGCTAACTTGTAGCGGGCCAGGGAGCGCGAGCCTTTGCCGGAGCTTGCCAGGGGCGTTTGCGGCGTCACATAAAAAATATTCACAGCATCCGGAAAATCGAAGCTTGGCCCTGCAATCGGCGGGACCTTAAATACTGGGTTTCTTTCAATCGCATCTTCTATTATGTCAAAAACCGCACTTCTTTCTGTCAGTGATAAATCCGGGCTGGTGCCCTTTGCCCGGGCGCTGGTCGAGCAGCATGGCTACCGGCTGCTCTCAACCGGGGGCACGGCCCAGCTGCTGGAGCGCGAGGGCATTCCGGTGACGGAGGTCAGCGATTACACCGGCTTCCCGGAGATGATGGAGGGGCGGGTAAAGACTTTGCATCCGAAAATTCACGGTGGCCTGCTGGCACGCCGCGACAAGGCGGAGCACCTGGCAGCTGCGGCTGGGCATGGCATCGATATGATTGATTTGGTGGCGGTGAATCTGTATCCCTTCGAGGCGACGGTGGCCAGGCCGGATGTGGATTTTGAGCTGGCGATTGAGAACATCGATATCGGTGGCCCCTCGATGTTGCGGAGTGCGGCCAAAAATCATGCCTCGGTCACGGTGGTGGTGGATGCGGGGGATTATGCGCGGGTGCTGGCGGCGCTGGACGATGCGGCGGCGCTGGCGCAGTTGCGGCAGGAGCTGGCGCTCAAGGTGTTTCAACGCACGGCCAGCTACGATGCGGCGATTGCGGATTATCTGGGGCAAGCCGTCAAAAGCGACGAGCCGGACCTCGCTGCAATTTCCGGCATCCCGGCGCAACTCGAGATCCAGTTGCCGCAGGCGCAGGTCTTGCGCTACGGGGAGAACCCGCACCAGCAGGCAGCACTCTACGGCAGCTTTTTCGACTGTTTTGAGCAGCTACAGGGCAAAGAGCTGAGTTTCAATAACATCATCGATATTACGGCTGCCACTTATTTGATCGGCGAATTTCAGCAGCCGACGGTGGCGATTTTGAAGCACACCAACCCCTGCGGCGTGGCCTCGGCGGATGATCTGGTCACTGCCTGGCAGCAGGCCTTTGCCACCGACCAGCAGGCTCCCTTTGGCGGTATTATCGTGGTCAACCAGACCATCGATGCCGACCTGGCGGACATCATCGGGCATATTTTCTGCGAGGTGATCATCGCGCCTGAGTTCACTCCAGCGGCGCGGGAGATCTTTGGCAAAAAGAAAAACCTGCGCCTGATGACGGTCAAGGGCAGCCTGCCAGCGGATTCTCTGCGGGAAGTCCGCTCGGTGGTGGGTGGAGTGCTCATGCAGGACCGTGACACCATGCCGGAGCGCTCCAGCGACTGGAGAGTCGTGACCAAGCGGCAACCGAGTGCCGAGGAAATGCGCGCCATGGTCTTTGGCTGGAAAGTGGTCAAGCACGTCAAGTCCAACGCCATTGTGTATGCTGGCTGCGAGCGCACACTGGGTGTGGGTGCAGGGCAGATGTCGCGGGTGGACAGCTCCAAGATTGCAGTCTGGAAAGCGGGCGAAGCGGGCCTGCCGCTGCAGGGCTCGGTGGTCTGCTCGGATGCTTTTTTCCCTTTTGCGGATGGCTTGATTGCGGCGGCCGAAGCCGGTGCGGTGGCGGCCATCCAACCCGGTGGCTCGGTGCGCGACGAGGAAGTCATCGCCGCAGCTGATGAGCGCGGCATGGCCATGATCTTTACCGGCAAACGCCACTTCAAGCATTAGGCCCCAGGCTGGCCCTGCAGTTTGGAACAAAGATTGATTGTGGCGCAACAATCACTACCTTCACCAATTATGAAATACCGACTGGTTGATTCACTGCCGCTCCTGCCGCTGCTGCTGCTGGGTTTGCTTATATCCGGCTGCACGACTGTGCCGCAAACCGGGCGCTCCGCCTTTCACCTGGTCTCACCCGAATCGCTGGCGGCTACGGCGACATCGCAGTTTGGCCAGATCAAGCAGGAGACGCCCATCTCGCGTGACCGCCGGATGAATGATATGGGGCAGCGGGTCGGCGAGCGGATCGCCTACGTGGCAGGACCCGACCTGCCAAACGCACAGTGGGAGTTTGTGGTGTTTGACGATAAGGATCAGATCAATGCCTTTGCCATGCCGGGAGGTAAGGTGGCGGTTTACTCCGGCCTGTTTCAAGTGGTGCAGTCGGAGGCGGATCTGGCCATCGTGATGGGCCACGAAACCGCGCACGTGGTGGCGGGTCACAGCGCGGAGCGTGTCTCGCAGCAAATGCTGGCTGCCGGCGGGGCACTGGCGCTGCAAATCGGGGTCAATCAGAGCGAACTGAGCCGCAGTGAAAAACAGATGCTGATGGCCGCCTATGGTGCGGGAGCCACGCTGGGCGTGATTTTGCCTTACAGCCGCCTGCATGAGGCCGAGGCGGATGAGATCGGACTGATCTATGCGGCCAAAGCGGGCTATGATCCCCGGGTGGCGATTCCTTTCTGGCAACGGATGGAAGCTCAAAAGAGTGGTTCTCCGCCGGAGTTTTTGTCCACCCACCCCTCGGATGTCACCCGGATGCGCAAGTTGAACGCGCTGATGCCGCGGGCCATGCAGATGTATCAGAATCGCTGACACCTTTATGAACGCACTTGAAACGCTAAAAGAATACATTCGCTTTCCTTCCGTCTCGACGGATCCGGCATACGCCGAGGGCATGCAGGGTGCCCGCGACTATGCCTGCAGCCTACTGGAGCAGCTGGGCTTTACAGTTGAGCTTGTCCCGACTGCGTTGCATCCGGTGCTTTACGCCGAGCGCATCCGGCAACCGGACTGGCCGCATGTGGTGCTGTATGGGCATTATGATGTGCAACCGGCTGACCCCTTTGAGCGCTGGAGCAGCGCACCCTTCGATCCGCAGGTGCGGGACGGGCGTCTCTACGGCAGGGGTGCTGCGGATAACAAGGGGCCGACGATTGTGCACATGACCGCGCTGGCCAGAGTGCTGGAAAAATTGCCCGATTTACCCTTAAACCTTTCCTATGTGATTGAAGGTGAGGAAGAGATTGGCAGTCCCAGTATGGCAAAGTTCTTCGATACTCACGGCGAGCGCTTGAGCCGGGCCGATTTCCTGCTGGTTTCCGATACCGGTAGTCCCAATACCGAGCAGATCGTCGTCACGACGGCGCTGCGTGGGCTGGTGGATCTTGAGATCAAGCTGACAGGGGCCAAGGGCGACCTGCACTCCGGCATTCACGGTGGAGCGGTTTACAATCCGATTCAGGCGCTGACTGAAATTTGCGCCTCCCTGCACGATGCCGATGGCCGGGTCAACGTGCCCGGTTTCTATGATGATGTCCTGCCGATCCACGACTGGGAGCGTGAGGAGTTGAGCCGCTATCCGGAGACTGAGGAGAGCTACCGCCAACTGCTGGGTGTGCGCGGCTTCTTCCCGGCCGCTGGCCTTCGGCCACTGGAGGCCGTGCGCTTTGGTCCGACTCTGGAGTTCAACGGTATCGGCGGCGGCTATCAGGGAACCGGGAGCAAGACCGTGATCCCCAGTGAAGCGTTTGCCAAAATCACCTGTCGCCTGGTGGCGAGTCAGCAGCCGGCCAAAATTCAGCAGGCCGTGGTCGCGGCGATCGAAGCACGCTGCCCCGCTGCGCTGGAGCTGAACATTCGCTGCGGCGGGAGCGGGACTCCCTACATGGTCGTGCCTCCTAACCGTCCGAACACCCCGGCGGATCAACCGGCAGCACTGGCCCGCGCCTTTCAGTCGGCTGATACCGCGATTGCCCGGGCCTTTGGCCAGCCACCCATCTACCTGCGTGAAGGGGGCAGTATTCCGGTCATCGCGGACTTTAAAAAGCGGGCCGGTCTGGACTCGCTGATGGTGGGGCTGTTTACCCCGCTGGATAACCTGCATGCACCGGATGAGAGCTTCGATCTCTCCATGATGGAGCGGGCCATTGCTGCCTTTGAGGCCATCTTGCAGGGAATTGCGGGGGTTGACTAGCGGGCTAGTACTGATAACTAGATCTCTGCTCTTACCTATGAATACACTGACAAAACTACTTCTCCTCACTCTGCTTGCTTTTTCTTTCTTTGGCGTATCCGGTTGTAATACGGTTAAAGGTGTCGGCAGAGATTTTGAGGCTCTGGGTGAATCGATGCAAAAGGTCGGCGACTAGTATTTCTTCCCATCGGCTGTCTTCCGCGACCTTTGCTGAGTCAGCGGCCACGGGTCGTTTGTGATTCATGCGTGTGTCTCCCTCATCTCTGGGCCTTTACTGTCATGTGCCATTTTGCGCCTCGACCTGCGATTTTTGTGCCTTTTATCAGGAGCAGCCGCGGCGGGGAGATCTGGACCGCTACCTGGAAGCGATGCAGCGCGAGTTTGCCGGGTTGCCGCAGGACCGGATGGTCGAGACCATTTTTTGGGGTGGCGGCACTCCGGGCCTGCTGGCGGCAAAAGACCTGGCGCGACTGGGACGGGCCATGCTTGAACGCCTGGCACAAGCGCCACAGGAATGGACCATCGAAATGGCGCCCTCTACGGTCAAAGCGGATAAGCTGGCGGTGCTGCGGGATCTGGGAGTTACCCGCATCTCGATGGGCGTGCAAAGTTTTCAGCCCGACTTGCTCGCTGCGCTGGGCCGGCTGCATCAGCCACAACAAATTTATAAGGCCTGGGATTTGATTCAGGCAGCAGATTTTCCCGCCACCAATCTGGACCTGATTTTTGCCATTCCGAATCAGTCCCGGCAGCAGTGGCTGGCTGATATCCGTGAAGCCGCACGGCTCGGCCCCAGCCATCTTTCCAGCTATTGTCTGACTTTCGAGGAAGATACCGCCCTCTACGTCAAGCTCTCGCAGGGAAAAGTCTGCATCGATGAAGCGCGCGAAGTTGATTTTTATCTGGCCGGCTGGGATTTGCTGGCAGAGCTGGGATTTGCGCAGTATGAAATTTCAAATTTTGCCAGACCCGGCATGGAGTGTGTCCATAATTTGAATACCTGGCGGATGCAGGAGTGGATTGGCTGTGGCCCTTCGGCGGCCAGCCAGTTTGCGGGCGAGCGTTACCAGCGCCCGGCCAATCTGGATCAATGGGCCGCTGGCATCCTGGCGGGAGAACCGCTCAAGCAGGAGTGCGTCAGGCTGGATCAACGCATGTTGTTGGCCGATAGCCTGGTCTTCGGTCTGCGTATGAACGCGGGGGTGGATTACACAGCTTTGCAGCGGCGCTTTCCGCAAGCCGGTGAATTGCAGCATCTGGAACGTCTGTTTGCCCGGCTGATCGACGAGCAGATACTGATTCAAAGCCAAGGCAGGCTGCAGTTGACCCGCAACGGTCGCTTGTTGGCCGATGCGGTGGGCAGCAGCATCCTGGAGCAGATGGACGCGTTGTCATAAACACCGGTTTGCTGCCGCAGTAGTGCTGCTAGTCCGGAGGCAGGGCGGATGCGCCGGTGAAGTAGTCTTTGTATTCCTCCAGGTTTTCCTCCAGAGCCGACGCGACAATGATCGAGGTGGAAAAGAAGATCACCATTGCATTGGAGATGGCATCACTGCGCTCGATGCTGCGGATGCGTTCAGCAAAAGCTTGATTGAGTTGTTCCAGTTCATCGTAGAACTGCTTCAGCCCGGTTAGCTCCCAATCCGGCTCCTTGCCTTCCTGCTGGGCAAAATACTGTTTGGTCAGGTATGCTCCCACCGAACGGAAGAGCGTCTCTTCAATCGAGCAGAAGGGAATATGAAAAGTGGCCATCGAGCGCAACTGGCCCACCACCGGGCAACCACTGGTCGCCATCAGCAGGCCCAGCATGGAGTTGAGGCTACTCTGCAAATCGCAATTCTGGATGAAGGTGCGGCGCTGGGTCTTAACCGTTAACTGTACCTGTTGGATCGAGACATAATCTTTGAATTTTTCCAGCACTTCATACATCCGGATCGCAGCCGGGCAATGGCTGCAATTTTCCACCTTTAGCGGACAGCAGGCGCACTGTTGGTGCTCAAGCCGGGTCCAAGCCGGGAATGGACCCGGGGCGATGTCTGCCGGGCTGACCGCAGTATCAGCGGTATTGATGTTAAAGTGCAGTTCCTCTTCGCCGATGCGGTAGTTGTAACTGACGATGTTGGGCTCAGGGGACATAATGGATGAGGATTAAGCCTGCCAGCGCGCCCAGGTGCCACTTGGCACGGGATAAATCGTGTCGTCACCGGTCAGCAGCATTTCACCGCATTCGACCGATCCGTGCCGCAGCATCTGCTGGAGTAAATTTTTCAAGACGATCGGACTGAATCCCGGGGTGTGGCTGGTTAGATAAACGAAACAAGGTTGACCACTAAGCACAGCCTTGACCAGGTCAAGCGTGTCCAGCAGTGCCTGTTCAATTTTGTAGAGTTCGCCACCCTTGCCGCGACCGAAAGAGGGCGGGTCGAGCAGGACCGCATCGTAGCGGCGGCTGCGACGCATCTCGCGCTGCAGGAACTTGTTCACATCATCTACGATCCAACGGATCGGATGCGCGTCCAGATGATTGAGTTTGGTGTTTTCACGCGCCCACTGGACCATGCCCCTGGAGGCATCGACATGGCAGCAGTGCGCTCCGCCCCGGGCGGCTGCCAGCGTCGCGCCACCGGAGTAGGCAAACAGGTTTAAAAATTGGAGCGGTTTTTCACGCCGGGGGTTTTCGGCGAGGAGTCTGGCGGTGATCCAGTCCCACATGGCGCGGGTCTCCGGGAAGACCCCGAGGTGCCCGAAGTCGGTGGTGGAGAGTTTCATTTTGATCCCGTTGACAGTGGCTTGCCAGGCATCCGGGAGTTGCTCCCGGCCGCGCCATTCCAGGCCGCCCTTACGGGTAAAGAAGGCATCCGCCTGTTGCCACAGACTTTTGTTTTGCGGGCCCCAGACCGCTTGCGCACAGGGGCGGTCCAGGATGACTGGACCAAAACGTTCGAGTTTCCGGCCGTGGCCGCTGTCGAGTAGTTCGTATTCGTTCATCGGAGCAATCCAGCGGCGATGCCGTAGCGCAGGTTACAAAAGGAATGTGTCAGGCTGTTGCGCCCGGCATGCCTCAGCACCGCCAGAATGGTGATCAGTGCGGTGGGGATGATGTCAGCGCGCGCAGTCGGCAGATGCGGCACGGCCATGCGCTCGTGCAGGGGGAGGGCGCACAGCTGCTTTTTGAGCGTTTCCAGCTCCTCGATGCGCAGCACGGAATAACTTTGGTCGATCCTTTGCCCCTTTTGAGCGGCCAGGATGGCGCGGCTGACGACAACCGCGCCTCCGGTCGCCACCAGCATATCCCGCCGGGGTGTAAACGTGAATTGGCTCTGCGCGAGTTCAGCCTGCACAAAGGCTTTGATCGCGGTTTCCACACTTGGCGAAATCGGCCCGTCGCGGTCGCTGACAAAGCGCTCGCTCAGTCGCACCGCACCCAGCCGCAGGGAGAGTGCCTCTTTAATCTGAGCGTCTTTAAAACGAATCAACTCCAGACTGCCACCCCCGAGATCCATTTGGATGAAATTACGGGCGCCCAAAAGTTGCGGGTCGCAGGCGAGGCCCTGCCCGATGTAGGTGGCCTCCTCTGTGCCCGAGAGCAGGCGGATGCCCAGCCCGGTGAGTTCCTGCACGGAGTCGATAAAGTCCTGCCCGTTGAGCGCGTCCCGCACCGCACTTGTTGCCACAATCTCGATCCTGGCGGGAGTGAACTGCCGGGCCAACTCCACCAGCTTCACTACGGTCTGCGTGCCCGCCCGGAGCGCTGCATCCGTGATCTGTGGCAAGTCTCGGCTGATGCCTGCACTTATGCGTGTTTCAATCGTCTCGGTAAAGAGCGGCTTGACGCCTGATTGCGCATCAGCCACTGCGACCAGCAGTTTAATGGAATTACTCCCCACATCAATGACTGCAACCGGTTCGCGCATTCCTGGTATAACGAAGCAGGCCGCTTGCGGTGTCGAAGCTAAAAATTTGCTTTTACCGGGCCGGGGGATGGCGGAGCTTTACTCCACTTTCTCCATCGGGATCTTATTATCTACGGCGACGGCGAGCACGGGCACCTTGGTTTTGACCCAGACGTTTTGCTCTTTGAATAATTTGGCCGTGACCGCCTCGCAGGCTTCGCCGATGGTCTGCACCGGCATGCGACGGCCTTTCGGGGTGGTGTTATACTCGTAAGCGGCGCGGATGATGCGCTCGGGCGCGGCAGTCACGCTGTCGTCCTCGGGAATTTGCACCACCCAGCCGGTCAGATCCTTATCGGCGAGCAGGCCTTCGCTGTCGGCCAGCACAATGGAGAATTGCTTTTTTACCGGTGGCGGGCGGTTGGCTTTTTCCTCTTCTTCGGCCTGAAGCTCCAAGTTGATATCCTGCATAATATCATTGATTTTACGAACATCATTGACGTTGCGCTGCAGGATGAATTTGAGGGTGTCGATCGCGATTTTTGCCATGAAAGTTGCGGGTGAGTTCGGTGGGTGTGGGTGAATTAACGGGAGTAGATCAGTTCAGCGTCAAGTAAAGCGCTGCCGAAAGTATCCATCGAGTCAATAAAAGTATAGTTGCCGGTATCGCCCCAGTTCCAGCTTTTGCCGAGGATATAATGACGCACCGGGAGATCCGGCTCTGGCGCGATTTCGACGGTATCCGCCACGGTAGTGATGGCTTGGGCGGCGGGTAATTCAGTCTGGCTGAGGCGGGAGAAGACCAGCAGATTTTCGCCGCTGCGGTAGATCTTTTCGATCCGGATCTGCCAGCTGGAATCGGGTGTATCCAGGCGCACACGAATCGCCTGGCGAGTGCTGTCCGGCGCAGCGGCGGCGGTGTTTCCCAGCGACCCGGCAGCGACCTGTTTTAGCCCGGCGGGATCCAGATACTTGCGGATGGCCTGATTGATCTGCCCGGTGCTGATTTGCTGGAGTTTTCGGGGATACTGGTCGATGTATTCGAGCGGCAGGTCGCGCTGCAGGAAGCTGTGCACCTGGGCAGCTACGCGGCGGGTGGTGGAGAGGCCCACCAAATAGGCACCTGTCAGTGTCTCAATCGCGGCGGCGGTTTCTGCCGCGCTGACACCATCGCGGTGCCAGTCCTCCAGCACCTGTTGGGTGGCCGCCAGACCCTGGTCGAGGCTGGTGGGGGAAAAAGTCGCCATCAGTGCCCAATGGCCGGGGGTGAGCAGGTCGCCCTGGTGTAATGAACGAATGCTATAGGTGAGTCCGCGCTTTTTCCGCACCTCGCTCATCAGGCGTGAGTTAAAGCTGCCGCCGAGGATGTAGTTGCCCAGCATGAAAGGCAGGTATGCCTCTTGGTTGCGCCGGATACCGGTGTTATACGCATAGTGGACGGAGACACTGGCTTTATCGGCGATGTGGATGCGCTGCTGCTCGCCGGTGTTCTCCAGTTGTGCCCGAAAGTCAACCGGGTAGGCCACTCCGCCGGTCCAGCCGTCAAAGGCATTGGCTACGGCGGCTTTGATTTGCTCGAAGTCAATATCACCGGCAAAGACCAGCCGCATCGAGCGGGGACCATAACATTCGCGGTGGAACTCGCGCAGATCCTCGCTGCGGGCGCGTTTGAGATCTGCTATCAGGCTTGCCAGTTCTTGGCTGTGATTGGGGTGGCCCTGGGGGTAGAGCATCCGGCTGATTTGTGCGCTGGCGCGGTAGCCGGGATCATCCAGCGCCCGCAGCAGATTCGCCTCCTGCCGGCTGCGGACTGTTTCCAAAACCTCGGGATCAAAGGCGGGTTCGCGCAGTTGCTCGGCCAGTAACTCCAACACGGCACCGGCATCGGGCCGGAGGAAACGCCCGGAAAAACTGAGACTGTGGCTATCGGCAGCAAAGCTGATATCGGCACCCAGACTGTCGAGCCGTTCTGCGATGGCAAAACGGTCTTTTCGGTTTGTGCCTTTATCCAGCATGGCCGCAGTCAGTGTGGCCAACATCGGGCGTTCCGTTGGGCTGAGGGCTTCTCCGGCGGCCAGACTCCCGACAAAGGAGACGACTCCCTCGATGGGCATGTCGATGGTGATGAGATCAATGCCGGCGACAGTTTCGCGCCGCATGCGCGAACTGAAGTCCACCGTGTGCGCCGTCTTCGGAGTGGCGCTGCCAGCTTGCGCCTGGCTACGTTGGTGCTGTGCTCCGAAGACGCCCGGCTCGCGGTAGTAATTCGGCCCCCATATCTGCGCACTTTGGCGCCCGGGATTATCCGCTTGCTCCGGCACAAACCAGCCGGTGGTGCTGGTCCGCTGTAAAAAATAACGCCCCGCCACAGCTTTAATTTCTGCGGCAGTGACGCCTTCGATCGCTTTGGGGCGACTGACGTAGCTGGTCCAGTCTCCCATGGCGATAGCTTCATTGATCTGGTCGGCAATCGAGTAGGGGCCGTCCCTGCCGTAAATCAGATTGGCCCGAATGACCGATTTGGCCCGCGCAAGCTCTTCTGTGGTGATGCCGCCCCGGATCAGGGCTTCGATCTCCTCCAGCAGGATGGCTTCGACCTCGGCATGGGTCGCACCGGGCGTCAGGTAGGCACCGAAGATAAAGAGTCCGGGGTCGTGCAGTTCGGGGGCAAAGGTAAAGGTCGCGCTGGCCATACCTTTGTCTTCCAGCGCACGGTAGAGACGTCCGGTTTTGTCGGATCCGACAATTTGGTCGATCAACAGCAGTGCCGGCCAGTCCTGATGGCTGGCGGCGGGAACCTTGTAGCCGACCATGACGACACCGACCTGTCCGGCCCGCTCGATGCTGACGCGGCGCGGACCGATCTGCTCCGGTTCGATAATTTCGACTGCGGGAATGGGGTGGGGCGCAGGTTGGATCGCACCGTAGTGTTCGACGATTGCCGCCAGGGTCTTTTCCCGGTCAAAGCCGCCGATTATCGTCAGCACGGCGTTTTCCGGCCAGTAGTAGGTGTCGTAGAATTGACGCAGCTTGGCCGGGTTGGTGCTCTCAATGTCCGATTCCCAGCCGATGGTGGGATGACTATAGGTGTGCGCGGTGAAGGCGGCGGCAAACAGCTCCTTGATCAGGGTCCGGACCGGGTCGTTCTCCCCGCGTTCATATTCATTGCGGACAACGGTCATTTCGAGCGCCAGATCCTCTTCCCGGATGAGCAGGTTGCGCATGCGGTCGGCCTCCAGTTCGATCGCCAGCGGGACGTATTCGCCGGGGAGCGTGGCATAATAGTTGGTCCGGTCAAACCAGGTGGTGGCATTGGAGCGCGCGCCGATGCGCTCCAGGATGGTGGCATAGTCGTTTTGATCCCGGGCATTGAAGCGCGGCGTGCCCTTGAACATCATGTGCTCCAGGATATGGGTGGCGCCGGTGGTGCCGGGAACTTCTTGGCGCGAGCCTACCTGATAAGTCACCATCACCGTGGCGACCGGCAAGCCCTCGTTGGGCAGCAGCAAAACCTTCAGGCCGTTGGCGCGCAGTTGATAGGCTTCTATCCCCTCCAGAGTTTGAAGCGGCTCCAGCGCGTTGTTGGCGCTGGCAGCAAGTGCACAGAGGCTGCAGAACAGAAAAAAGAAAATACGGCGTGTGGTGTGCATGGGTTTGCGGTCAATCAGGCAACAGTAAATGTTCCGCTGATTGCACTGCAAGTGCCATAGCGAGAAAAGTTTATTCTTCTTTTGCTTCGTTTTGGAAGCTGTTCAGGTCCTTGGATGTGAGTAAATCGATCAGCTTTTTGAGCGCGGGAGTGAGCACCCGGCCCTTGCGGTGGATGAGCGCGAGTGGACGCTTGTAGATCTTGTTTTTAAACTTCAGGATCTTGAGCAGGCCCTGCGCTTCTTCCCGCAACACGGTGGTCTGCGGTAAGATAGCGATGCCCGCATTGATCTCCACCGCCCGCTTCACCGTCTCGACGTTGTCAAACTCCATCACCGGTTCGACTTCGATATGGGCCTCCTTGAAGAGCGCATCGGTGGCCTTGCGGGTGGGGATGTCCGGCTCAAAGCCTACAAATTTCTGCCCCGCGATTTCCGGTAAATCGACCGATTTTTTCTTCGCCAGCGGGTGCTCCGGGGAGACCACCAGCACGAGAATGTCATCGTGGAAGGGCAGTATCTCGAGTTGCTTGTGCTTCTGCGGATAGGCCACCAGGCCCAGATCGATGGAATTACTCAAAATGTCTTCATAGACGTTGTTCGCGCGGCGGTATTCGACCCGGATGTTGACCTCGGGATACTTGGTTAGGAACGCTTTCACGTAGGGGGGCAGTTCATGCAGGCCGATACTGTAAACCGTTGAAATGTGAATCGTGCCGCTAATCACCTTTTTCATTTCCTGCAGCTCGCTGTTGAGCTTGTCGTAAAGATAGAGGATTTCTTTAGCGGAGGCATATAACTTCTGTCCCTCGCGCGTGAGCCGGAATTGTTTCTGGCTGCGGTCAACGATCAAAATGCTGAAGTGCTTCTCCATCGCGCGCAGCTGCTGGCTGACCGCGGACTGGGTGATGTTGTTGAGTTTGGCCGCCCGGGAGAAACTTCCGCTTTCAACCAGGTCTGAAAATATTTTGAAGTTTTCTATATGCATCGTATTATTTACTATAACCACAGCTTATTATCATGCAAGTTTTTTTTAAGAAAATCTTATCTTGTTATTTTTGTTTAACAGTGCTCCTTTATTAGCATGATTACTTTTGAGGAATTTGCAGCTAATCTCGATCAGGTCCGCAGCCGGATCGCAGCGGCCTGTGATGCGGCTGGGCGCAGTCCTGCAGAGGTTTCATTGCTCCCGGTCACTAAAAACCACCCGGTGGCGGCCGTGGAATTTGCGGCGGCGGCGGAGCTGCCGGCGGTGGGCGAAAACCGGGTGCAGGAGGCGGCGTATAAGCTGGACTCATATTCCGGCGGCATACGTTGGGAGCTTATCGGACATTTGCAGTCAAACAAGGCCAAGCAGGCGGTGGACGTATTTGACCGGATCCAAACAGTCGATTCTTTGAAGCTTTTGCGGCGGCTGGACCGCTTGGCTGCTGAGGCGGGGCGAACGCTGCCGATATTGATTCAGTGCAATTCCGGCGCGGACCCCAGGAAGTTCGGCTTTTCGCCCGCGTTGATGGACGAGGCAGTCGAAACCGCACTCGCGGCACAGTCACTGCAGCTGGATGGCTTAATGACCATCGCACCGCTGGATGAAAATGCTGAGGTGGCGCGGCGGGCTTTTGTGGCGCTGCGCGACTTGCGTGATCGCCTGGCTGAGCGCTTTGGCTGTCTGCTGCCGGAGCTTTCGATGGGAATGACGGATGATCTGGAGCAGGCGATCGCGGCGGGCTCGACTCAAATCCGGGTCGGCACGGCACTCTTCGGCTCTCGCAGTGGAGCAGCGCCCGCCTGACCCGACGGACGGCAGGAGTTGCCCGCCGGATCGTGCCGTCGGCACGGCTTAAAAAACGTTAAAATAAGAGTTGACGGAGTGTTCTGCCTGGGCAGTTTCGACTCTTTTATTATTTTCCACATCAAAACTTATGTCACTTGAAGTAAAAGTCCGTAAAGGCGAGCCCATGGAACGTGCGCTCCGTCGTCTGAAGAAACGTTTGGATCGCGAAGGCGTTATCCTTGACGTGCGCAACAAGCGCTATTTCGAAAAACCTTCGCAGGCAAAGCGCCGCAAAAAGAAGGAACTTGATTTTAATAACATGCTGCGTGTTCGATATTCGAAGATGTAGTTGATTTTAAGCTAGTGCCTGAGCACTGAATGATGCAAGATCCCGGTGTGTTGTTGTGCGCCGGGATTTTTTTATTATGGCTGATATTATAGATCGTCTTTCATTGTCCTCCTGCTGGTGTTCTGCGCGACACAGCGATGGCTACGAAATGATCGAAGAAGTTCTGGATCTGGGCTTTAAACGGATCGAGCTCAGTCATGGTATTCGCATCTTACTGGTTCCCGGTATTCTCAAAGCACTGGAGGAGGGACTGATCGAGGTTTCATCGGTGCACAATTTTTGCCCGCTGCCAAATATGGTGCATCACGCCGCGCCGAATCTTTACCAGCCTTCGTCAGCGGATATCCGAGAGCTTGATTTGTGGCACCGTTACAGCATGCAAACTCTGGATTTTGCGGTTAAAGTGGGCGCCCCCCGGGTGGTCATGCATTCGGGCAGTGTGCATTATTTTTTCCGTTCGCCGGAGGCGCAGTTGGAGCGTTGGGTGGAAAAGGCGGGACTTGAGGCTCACGAGTTGCGCGAGCACCAGGCCTTCCGCAAACGCTGTGACCGGGTTTTGAAGCGGATCAGGCGTTCCTCCAAATCCAGTATCGAGCGCGTCGGGGCATGCTACAGCAAGCTGCTGCCGGAAGTCAGTCAGCGGAGCCTCCAACTGGGTATCGAGGTGCGCGAAGGTTTGGAAGAACTGCCGCTGGATGCTGAGTTTGACGCCTTTATGGCGGGCATGGGTGCGGATGCGCCGGTCGGTTACTGGCACGACTGCGGGCATGCCCAGTTGAAGCATCAGTTTGGCATCATTGATCACCTGGCCCATCTGGAGCGGCTCGCACCGCGGCTGATCGGGTTTCACCTGCACGACGTCAATGCGGCGGGCAAGGATCATCAAGTCCCCGGCTCTGGTGTCGTGGACTTCAAAATGATCGCTGGCTTTGTGCGTCCGGAACATAGCCTGATTCTGGAGCTGAGCCCCGCTTTGTCCTCGGATCAGGTGCGTCAGGCCAGGGATTACATCGTGGAGCAGTTCAGTTGAGCCGGCCGAGTGTGACGCGATTGCAGCGGTGGGTCGGCGTTTGGTGTTTTTTTGGGACAAAATGACTCTTTTCGGGTGGTGCGCGAATTATGTAAATACTTAATATTCAAGTGTATGTAGTTTTATTTCTGGTTGGTATTCTTCATGCACCACTGAGGTTGCTTTAACCTCAACGAAAGGAATAAACCATGAAACTAATCCGTTATGAATACCCGCAGTCACCGACTGTATCCGCATTCAATCGTCTCTTCGATCCAGTGGGTTCTACCATGGACCGCTTTGGTTCGATCTTTGATGATTTCTTTGCGAATGCAGTGGGTGCCAACCAACCCGCAGCAGACCTCTACGAGGATGCGCAGAACTACTATGCCCGCTTCGAGTTGCCTGGTCTCAAAAAAGACGAGGTGGATCTTGAGCTGGAAAATTCCGTTTTGACGATCCGCAGCGCAGCCAAACAGGAGTCGGACCAGAGCACCGTCCATAGTAGTTGCCAGCGTTCGATTTCCGTACCGGATGGTGTGGATCTCGATCAGGTATCCGCGCAGCTCGAGGATGGTGTGCTGACCGTGACCATGCCGAAAGCGGAAGCACGCAAGCCCCGTCAAATCGCGGTTAAATAAACCATTATTCAACACGAAAGGAGATTACCATGAACAGCACACAACTTGAAACACGCAAGCCGACGGGCAACACGACACAACAGCGCACCTGGCGCAGGCCGGTCTATGAGGTTAACGAAAATGCGGAGGCCTTTAATGTCCGGGTGCTGATGCCCGGCGTGAAGCGTGAAGGTCTCGACATCTCGATTGAGGAGGAGACCCTCAGCATTGTTGGCACCCGTCTGGCCACGCTGCCGGAGGGCTGGCGTCCACTGCGCCGTGAGTTACCGGAGGGGGACTACCGCCTGAATCTGCGGCTGAATGTGCCGGTCAATCAGGATGAGATTCAGGCACGGGTGGAGCACGGCGTGCTCGACCTCACCATGCCGAAAGCCGACGAAGTCAAGCCGCGCAAAATTAAGGTGCAGTAATGCAATAAGCGGAAATTTCCGCAGTTTGCAAACGGAGCAGAGGCCCGGTGGCCTCTGCTCTTTTTTTTACGCTGACAAGTCCGCAAGGTGCGCCGCCGGGACGCCGGATCCCGCCGCTTTCACCTCCCATCCGGCGTCCCTACAGGACGCAAATATTTTTCCCTCGATTTCCACCGGGGTTGAAACCCCGGCCTTTGATCCGTCGTGCCTTCAGCACTGGGGCGGTCGCCATGCCCTGCAAGGGCCGGCGTGAACAGACTGACTTGGCCTGGTCCGTCGTGCTTCCAGCACGGGGGCGGTCGCCATGCCCACAATACAACCGACGGCAGTCAGATGTCAGTTGTCGCTGTGCATGGATACACTCATATCGATTTCACCTGCGATTAAACGACTTCGTGAACAAAACAAAAGCGCACACGAAGTCGGTTAAATACGAACCAGACCTGTGTAGCTCACTGTTTGCCGCTACCGCATAAACTCAGATGAACCATACTCGAGGCACAGGCGTCCCGCCTGTGTGGAGGGAGGCAGGGGTTCAACGTCGAACTCTTTATGCAGTTACGATACGGGCGACTTAGCTGAGCTGGGAGGGATTGCTGTGAGACTCAAAGCAGATTGGTCGGCAGGGTATATTCGTTGTGCTCATGGGCGTCTGCCAGCGCCGGTTCTATTGTGGCGGACTCAAGCGTTGCCGCTAAGGCCTCGAGACAGTTTGGCGGGACGGTTTCACCGGCGAGTTCGGCCTGGATGATGAGGGCGAGTAGTGCACAGCTTTTGTGCCATTGCCTTCGGGCTTGGTGATCGAGGCCATGGCTGAGCTTTTCCGGGAGTTCTGCCCAGAGTTGCTTCCATTCGGCGGTGTATTGATCCGTCAGGGGGTTGTTGACGGCGTGGCGCCAGCGCGCAATTTGGTGAGTGGCCGGGTCGTGCTGCACATGGCGGACAATGCGGCGCAACACATCTTTCAGCGTCCGGTCCGGTACAGCGGAGATGCGGGGGCAGAGTGCTTCCGCGTCAGGGAGCCAGCTGCGGCTAGTTGCCACCCGTTGTAACAGACCCTCAAAGCTGTCGAAATAGCGGTAAATCAAGACCTTGTCCGCACCTGCCAGCTCCGCGACAGCATTGATGCCGAGCCTGGCACAGCCGGAATCGCCTACCAGGCTCAGCACCGCGTCCTGAAAACGTTGTTCGGTGTCACTGCGGGAGCGTCGATGCGGCATGTGGAAAAGAGAATGCTAGCGGGCGATATCGTTCTGACCGATGACGCGCAGCTGGTTGCGCCGGAGGGTATCTGCGGCGAGTTCGTTATCCTCGAGGCGGATGGCGAGTGCGTAGCGCCCCTGTGGACGCACCAGGAAGGGGTAGATGTAGTGGATATTGATTTCAGCCTGCACCAGGGCGCAGGTCACAATTTTCAGTTCGGACTGATCCTGTAGCTCGACCGCGATCAGCTCGCTTTGGACGAAGGAGAACTGGTGTTCGATCAGCAGTTTTTGGGCTTCCTGGGGATAATCCACGATCAGCCGGATAATGGAGCTGTCGGTGGTGTCGAGCACTGAGATCGCCATGACATGAACTTGGTGCACGGCCAGCAGGCCGATGATTTCGTTGAGTCGTCCGACTTTGTTATCGGCATGGATGGAGAACTGAATGACGGGCTCGAAGCGGCCCGGATCGCGCAAAATTTCCGCAGGCATGAAATACAGCATAGGAGAGCTTGCGCCGGTTGCACGACTTTTTATGAAACTATGTTGAAGTTGCGGGTATAAACGGCAAAAACCTGAGGGATGAATTATCAGGCAAATGTGGAACGTTATGCGAACATGCCCTATCCGCGTTGCGGGCGGAGTGGATTAAATCTGCCGCGGCTTTCACTCGGGCTGTGGCATAATTTCGGGGATGTGGATGCATTGGAGAATTCCCGCCGATTGCTGCGCTGTGCTTTTGATGCCGGGATCACCCATTTTGATTTGGCCAACAACTACGGTCCGCCGCCCGGCTCGGCCGAGCAGAATTTTGGGCGGATTTTAGCCGAGGATTTTGCCGCTTACCGCGATGAGCTGATTATTTCCAGCAAGGCGGGCTATCACATGTGGGCGGGGCCTTACGGCGAGTGGGGCTCACGCAAATACATGCTGGCCAGTCTCGATCAGAGTCTAAAGCGGATGGGGCTGGAGTATGTCGATATATTTTACAGTCACCGCTACGATCCGGATACGCCGCTGGAAGAGACTATGGGTGCGCTGGATACCGCAGTGCGGTCCGGTAAGGCGCTATACGCCGGACTGTCCAACTACTACGACCCGGAAGTCTTCAACCGGGCGGTGGATATTCTGACAGAGCTCGGCACTCCCTGTCTGATCCATCAACCGCGCTACAGCCTACTGGACCGGAAGGTCGAGGGGCCGCTGCTGGCCGCCCAGCAGGCGCGTGGTGTCGGCTCGATCGTATTTTCGCCTTTGGAGCAGGGGATATTGACCAGTCGCTATCTGGATGGGATTCCGGCTGACTCCAGAGCAGGCCGCTCCGACAGTCCTTTCCTGCAGCCCGGCAAGGTGGAGGCAACCATCGGGATGGTGCGCCGCTTGAACCGTATTGCGCAGGATCGCGGTCAAAGCCTGGCACAGATGGCGATCAGCTGGGTGCTGCGTCAACCCGCAGTGACTTCCGCGCTCATCGGTGCCAGTCGAGTCGAGCAGATGCTGGACTTGTTGCCTGCAGTGGGTGCGGCTGAACTCAGCGCGGAGGAGTTGGAAGCGATTGATGCGGCCTGTGCTGCCAGTGTTGGGAGCGTTTGAGTTGTGCCGTGCTAAATGGTTGATTATTCTGTTTGCCGGATGCCACCAGTGGGTTCGATTTGGTGGAACCCCGGACGTGTATGAACAGCTGCTACTCGATATTTTGCACCTGTTCGCGGATACGTTCGAGACCGTTTTTGGCGTCGATGACGGCGCGGGTGATTGCGATTTGATTGGCCTTACTGCCGATGGTGTTGAATTCGCGGTGGATCTCCTGGCAGAGGAAGTCCAGCTTGCGGCCGACGGCTTCCGCGCCGGATAAAAGCTCCTCAAACTGCTCGAAGTGGCTGCCCAGGCGGGTGAGTTCCTCAGAGATATCGCAGCGATCGGCGAAGAGTGCGATCTCTTTGAGCACCCGCTCGTCGGCGGGGTCGAGTTGGAGGCCAAGCTGTGCCAGCCGCTGCAGCAGGGCGTCGCGGTAAGCCGGAACGCTGTCCCGGGCATGTTGCGTGATGGTTTGCCGCAGGGTCTCCAATTCAGCCAGCCGGGTCTGCAGGTCAGCCTGCAAGGCATGACCCTCCTTTTCCCGCATGGAGTTCAAATCGTCGAGGGCCTGTTCAAACACACGCTGCAGCTCTGCTTCGAGCCCGCGCCAGTCGGGCGGGGCCTGTTTATCCTGGACGCTCTGCGCGATCCTCAACAGCAGGCTACCATCAGCGTTCAGGGGCAGATTATATTTTTGAGCTAGGTCAGTCAGGCGCTCCAGCGTTTGCCCCATCAATGCTTCGTTCCAGTCGGGTCCGTCATGGCCGGATTGGGGCGACTGTGCTTTGATACTGATATTGAGGCGTCCGCGCTCGAATTTACCTTTAAGCCACTCGCTGCATTTCTGCTCCAGCCCGTTCCACTCACGTGGACAGGAAAGGTTCAGATCGAGTGTCTTCCGGTTGACAGAGGTAATCTCGATCTGGAGCGTGAGTTGCTGGGTGGGGGCTTCCCGGGTGCCGGAGCCATAGCCTGTCATACTGCGCATAAGTCTGAACTAAAGTGTTTGCCGCGCGGGGGCGCGATACATTTTTACTTTTTGCTTCGCTTCCGCTTCGGCTGGGTATGCTTGCTGCCCTTGCGGGCAGGCTTGGCTGGTTCATTTTCTTCGCGGTTGCCCCAGCGTTTCGACTCGCCGCGAAACTGGTTGATTTTCTTAAAATTGCATTTGTCCCAGTCCATTAGAGTCGAACTGGCAGGCCACGTTGGCGCAGGTGTTGTTTGGCCTCTTTGATGGTGTAGGTGCCAAAGTGGAAAATGGAGGCGGCCAGCACGGCACTGGCTTTACCCGCCAGCAGCGCATCGGCCAGATGATCCAGCGTGCCGGCGCCGCCGGAGGCGATGACCGGCACTTCAACCGCCTCGGAGACTGCGCGGTTGAGGGCATTGTCGTAGCCGGCCTTAGTGCCGTCGGCATCCATGCTGGTGAGCAGGATCTCACCGGCACCCCGCGCGACGACTTCACGGGCCCATTCCAGCGCATCACGCCCGGTCGCTTTGCGCCCGCCGTGGGTAAACACCTGCCAGCGGTTTTCTCCGGGCACCTGTTTGGCGTCGATGGCGACGACGATGCACTGGTTGCCGAATTTATCCGAGGACCTGGAAATGAGATCCGGATCCAGCACGGCAGCGGTGTTGAGGCTGAGTTTGTCGGCACCGGCGTTGAGCATGTTGCGGATGTTATCGAGGGTGCGCAGGCCGCCGCCGACGGTGAGCGGCATAAAGCACTCCGAGGCGGTCCGCTCGACCACGTCGATCATGGTGTTGCGTTCGTCACTGGAAGCGGTGATGTCGAGAAAAACCAGCTCGTCCGCGCCCTGCTGCTCATAGGCTTTGGCTTGCTCGACCGGGTCGCCCGCGTCGATCAGGTTGACAAAGTTGACCCCCTTGACGACGCGCCCGGCATGGACGTCCAGACAGGGAATGATGCGGACGGATAGCATATTGCTGCAGGTTATTGTGGGGTCGTTGCACCGTGTTGGCTGGAAGCGCTCAACCGGCAACATTCAACGCGCATCACTCATCCGCAAAGGCGATATCGGGCTCAAACGAGAGGGCGAGGCGATACTGCTGGCCGGGCCGCATCACCAGTGGGCGGGCGCGCTCCAGGGTTTGCAGGTAGTGCATATTGCCGTAGTAAGTGCGGAAGGCGGGATCTTCGGTGACGGTTTCCAGCTCACGCCATTCGGCCTGGAAATCGTCGCGGGTGACTTCGGTGCGGTGGCCTTCCGGGCCGAGGCAAAAGGCGGTGGCTACCCGGTAGCGGCTGTGCGGGGTGGCGATTGCCAGGATGTAGCGCATTTTGTCGAGCTGCACCTGCTGTTTGACGGAGAAACTGTATTCGCAGGTGATTTTGCCACCGCTGAAGGACCAGGTGACCTTACAGCTGCCGAGCCCGTTGACGAATTCCTCGTCGCGAGTGATCAGCTCGGGTTGATCGTATTTAAAGTTGAGCGCATTGCGCAGGCCGATGCTGGTGGTGATGTTTTTACCGTAGAATGAGGGGACGATCACCTTGTCGCCGAAAGTCAGCTCCGGCTGCATAATGGGCAGGTATTTATCCACCGGCCAGTCAAAGATCCCCGGCGAGTGCGGGAAGGCCAGATAACCGGTGGTGCCTTTGCCCAGCGCACTGGAGGCGATCAGCGGGAGCTGGAAGGCCAGTCCGGTATTGGCATCCTGATAGACGAACAGGCCCTGTTCTTTTTTCTGGGTTTTATCAAAACTGATGAAGCGGGCGACCTTGCGGGCAGGCACCGGCTTGGCTGGTGCGGCACTGCCACCCGCCGAGCGCGCCAGGCGGGCCCACTGGCACAGATAGCGGGCCGCGTCAAAATTGGCCATCCGCGTGGTGTGGTAGGGCACGGTGTCACGCTCCGCATCGCGGATCACCAGGTAGCCGTGTTCCTGATCCAGGTAGGTGACGAAGAAGTTCATGAAGAGCCGGCGGATGGCATCCACATACAAATCACGCTCATTATCGGCAATCCAGCCATCGCGCAGTGCCTGCAATACCAGGCTGATGCAATGCATTTGCCCGTAAGCACCCAGTGAGCGCCCATAGGCCCAGGCGGCCCCATCCTGACGGGTAATGTCCAGGGTGAGTTTCAGATACTTTTGCGAGTAGGTGCGCAGGCTGGGCAGTTTGCGCTCCCGCAGATGGATGTTGGCATGCAACTGGAGGGCCTGACGGATAAAGACAAAACTCAGCACGCCGTAGATATCAAAACTTCCCCGCAGCTTGGAATCAACCTCTCCGGTGGCGTCGTCGAAGTAGCCGTTGGAGGAGTTCGACTCAATCCGTTCCAGGAAGCGGTCAATCAACTGTCCGGTTTCATCTTTTTTGGAGAGACCCAGGCTGAAACGGGTGACCGCTTTGGCGATATTGAACGCCTGATAGTGGTTCTGGTAATCGCTGCGCTCCAGCAGTAGTTTGTCGAGCTGCTCCCGGGTCGGATCCATCAGGCGCTCCCAGACCGGATTGCGGTCTTTGGCCGGACTGAAGGAGAGCAGGCCCAGTGCGGCGTATGCCAGCCCGTTTTCATGCTCTTCAGGTGAAAAAGCCTGCGCGGTAATACAACGGGCCGACAAATCGATCAGGTCGAAGTCACCGAGCTGGGTTTGATTGGTCGCACGGTAGTATTCACCAATTGCGAGGGCGGCGTGTCCCGGTTCATCCAGGCGGCTGGTTTCACCGGATATGGGAGAGATGGTCCCCTGTTCACCAATCGAACCGAGATTTTCACTCAGGATCGACTGGGCCATATCCAGACACTGATCTGCGAAGTTTTCCATGTTTTATAAAATGGCCTATGCCGGGCAAGAAATTCGTTTTCATGCTTTTGCCCGGATTGCTTGTCAATAGCTTTCACTGCGATTACTGCGATAAAAGATTTCATACGAAATGCATTGACCCGGCTGACTTCAATCCTTGGCTCATCTGGTTCTATTACTTCTTGTTATTATTAGAATTAACGCAACTACCCAACTATGCCCCAAGATACTACCTCGATGGAGTCGGTCTCGCACGAGAACCGGAAGTTTAATCCGCACCCGGATTTTGCCGCCCAGGCCCACATCGGCAGTGATGCAGCCTATCGCGAGCTTTACGCCAAAAGTATTGCCGACCCTGCGGCGTTCTGGGCGGAAGCGGCGGGCGATCTGGACTGGTTTAAGCCGTGGGATCAGGTTTTGGATGAGTCGGAAGCGCCATTCTACCAGTGGTTCACCGGTGCCCGGACCAATTTGTGCCACAACTGCGTGGACCGCCACCTGCTGGGGCCAAACCGCAACAAAGCCGCGCTGATCTGGGAAGGCGAGCCGGGGGATGCCCGGGTGCTGACGTATCAGGATGTGCACCGCGAGGTCTGCAAGTTTGCCAACGGGCTGAAGCAGATCGGGATCAGCAAGGGCGACCGCGTGGCGATATACCTGCCGATGATCCCCGAGCTCACGCTGGCGGTATTGGCCTGTGCGCGCATCGGCGCGGTCCACACGGTGATTTTTGCCGGCTTTTCGGCGGATTCGATTCGCGATCGGGTCAACGACTGCGATGCAAAATGCGTGATCACCGCTGACGGCGGCTGGCGGCGCGGGCGCGTGCTATCGCTGAAAAACACCGTGGATGAAGCCCTCCATGAAGCCCCCGGCGTCAAGAACGTCGTGATCGTCAAGCGGGCAGCCGGGGATCCTTTCCCCTGTCATTTCAACGAAGGCCGCGACCACTGGTATCACCGCCTGGTGCAGGAGCAGCCGATCGATTGCCCCTGCGAGGAGATGGATGCGGAAGACATGCTCTTTCTGCTCTATACCAGCGGCACCACCGGCAAGCCCAAGGGGATCATCCACACCACCGCCGGCTACATGGTGTTTACTTATCTCACCAGCAAATACATTTTCGACCTCAAGCCGTAGGACGTATTCTGGTGCACGGCGGATGTGGGCTGGATCACCGGACACAGTTACATCGTCTATGGGCCGATGCAAAATGCCGCGACCCAGATTATTTACGAGGGCGCGCCGGATGCGCCGAATGAAGGCCGCTTCTGGGAGATCATCGAAAAATACCGGGCTACGATTTTTTACACCGCACCCACAGCCATCCGCGCCTTCATGAAGTGGGGCGACAAGTGGCCGGAGGGTCACGATCTTTCGAGTCTGCGCCTGCTGGGCACGGTGGGCGAGCCGATCAATCCGGAGGCATGGATGTGGTATCACAAGGTGATTGGCGCGGAGCGTTGCCCTATCGTCGATACCTGGTGGCAAACCGAGACGGGTGGCCACATGTTGACCCCGCTGCCGGGTGCCACGGCGACCAAACCCGGTTGTGCCACAGTGCCCTTCTTCGGCATTGAGCCCGCAGTGCTGACTGAGGAGGGTGAGGAAGTGGACGCCGGCATCCTCGCGATTAAAAAACCCTGGCCCGGTATTTTGCGCGGCATCTATGGCGACCCGCAGCGCTTCAAAGACACCTACTGGTGTAAATGGGGGGGCAAGTATTATTTCCCCGGCGACGGCGCACGCCGCGACCAGGATGGTTATATCTGGATTCTGGGCCGCGTCGATGATGTGGTCAATGTCTCCGGGCACCGGATCGGCACAGCTGAGCTGGAGAGCGTGTTTGTCGAGCACCAGGACGTGGCCGAGTCGGCAGTGGTCGGCGTGCCGCATGAGATCAAGGGGCAGGGCTTGATCGCCTTTGTGACCGTGATTCAGGGGCGTGAGCATGACGATAAATTGCGCCAGGAATTGATTGCAATGATCGACAAGAGTATCGGCAAATTTGCCCGGCCCGAGCGGATCCTTTTTTCCAGTGACCTGCCCAAGACCCGGTCCGGAAAAATCATGCGGCGCCTGCTGCGCGACATCGCCGAAGGCAAAGAGCTGGGCAACACCACCACCCTGGCCGATCCCGCTGTGGTGGAGCAGCTCCAGCGTCAATACGAGGAGGCGTAGCCTGGCGGAGCGTTCCTGCGGCGCAGCGACGCATCTGCATTATCCTGCTCGTATCTTGTAACCCAGTAAATTTCGTATCGTAGCGTAGTCGGGCGGCCTTGGCCCGCGACTTCTTGCGCCACCGATCCAGCCGAAGAGAATCGAACGGCCATTTCGACAAGCTCAAGGTCAAAAACAAGCCGATCCGACTACGAAAGAAAAGCTGTGACAAGATACGAGTGCAAGTTCCTCCGCACTTATGTTTACTTGCGGCGACAAAGATATTTCAAAAAAAACATGCTATTTGAAGCTCTGCTAGTAGCCGCTGCCGGGCTTGGCGGCGGCACCTGCACAGATTGCGGCGCAGGCGCTCCAGCCCACGCCGAGGCGTTCGGCACCCATGTCGATAAAATGCTGTGCACTGGCGGCATCGCGGATGCCGCCGGAGGGCTTGACCTTGATGCGTCCACTGGCGGTTTTCAACATGAGTTGCACGTCGGCTGCCCGGGCACCCTCGCCGTTGAAACCGGTGGAGGTCTTGACGTAGTCGGCCCCGGCTTCGAGGCAGATTTCCGTTAACCGGCAGATTGCCGCCGGGTCGAGCTGGGCCGTCTCAAAAATGACCTTCAGCAGGGTGCCGGCCGCCCTGGTCTGAGCGGCCACGCCGGCGATATCGCTGCGCACGGCATCCCAGTTGCCCGAGCGGACCCAGCCGTAATTGGCGACCATGTCAATCTCGTCCACCCCCATTTCGATGTAGCGGGCGGCTTCGTCCGCCTTGCTGGCGGAGAGCTGATCGCCGTGCGGAAAGCCCAGCACGACACAGACTTTGGTGCGGGTGCCCCGGCAGAGCGATTGCGCGAGTGCGATATCACAGGGGCGCACGCAGATGCTGAACGTCTCCAGCGCGATGCAGGCGCGCATGGCCGTTGTGGCTTCGTCCTGGGACATTTCCGGTTTCAGCACGGCGGCATCCAGGTAGCGGTTTACATGATTCATGCTTGGCATTTATCATGCGCCTGGGCGGGAGCAAGCGGATTTTGTTGCTAGCATGAGATCCGGCCTCACACCAGCTTGCGTTGTTCCTCCGCCTGGTCGCGGTCGATCACGGTATGGGGTGATTGCGGGCTGGGCCGCGGATAGACCGGCATCTTCTTGCGGTAATACAGCAGGGCGGCCTGCCACAGGATGCGCGGCATACTGTTGAGAGCGGTGTCGAAGGGACGCAGCAGCGCGTAGCGTATCATCCGGCGGTTGCTGAGTGCCTGGCCTTGTCCCTGTATCCAGGTTTTCATGACGCAGGCGTGGTCACGCCACAGGTCCACCCCGAGGAAAATGTCATCATCCCGGATACGGAAGGTGAAGCTGTATTCGCCGGACATATCGTTGAAGGGGGAAACATGGAAGTCTTTCGGGCAGCGGGCCAACCAGGTTGAGGGCGCGGCGGACTGCAAGTGATGCAGCGGATAAATATGGCGGTCGCCAAAAGTATTGTTGACCTCGGCGACGGCGGCGAGCAGTGCGTCTCCGTCCATCCGCAGATAGAAATTGACGGGGTTGAACGCGTAGCCGAAGTAGCGTGGCGAGGTGATGAGCAGTGTGCGCTGCCCGGCTGCCTGGGGCGGCAGGAACTCCTCCAGTTGCCGGGTGATCGGCTGGTCGCTGCCCCGCAGGTAGTCACGGTCGCAGATGCGGAGCGGGCGACTGCGGTTGTAGCCAAAGAGTGTGGCCGACTGCTCAATAGCCGGGAGTTCGCTCAAATCAAAGCCGAAAAAAGTCATCGGGTAGCTGAAGGCGTGGCGGCGGGGGATGATGCGTTCGTGCACGACGTCGCCCCGGTAGATGCTGGAGTGTCTGTTCATAGCCCGATGCCGAAGCACTGCGCGACATTGACGGCTGAGCGCACGGCATCTTCGTGAAAGCCATAGCCGAAATAACTGCCGCAAAACCAGGTATTCCTATTGCCGTTGCTGTGCTGGAGACGCTGCTGGGTGGCGAGTGCCTGCTGTGAGTAGAGCGGGTGGTTGAGACTGGTGCGGTCGATGATGGACGCCTCCGGGATGCTAGCGCCGGCATTGAGCGTGACGATGTAGTGTTGACTGGTTGCCAGCGTCTGCAGGCGGTTCATGTAGTAGCTCACGTGCACTGGCCGCTGCCCGCCATCACCCGCTTCGCGCATAAAATTCCAGGAGGACCATTGTCGGGGATCCGGCGGGAGCAGGCTTTTGCAGGTGTGCAGCACGACTTCATTGGCCTGGTAGCGCCAGGGCGAGAGGTTGGCCTGTTCCTCTGCATCCGGATCGTCCAGCAGTTGCAGTGCTTCGTCGGCATGGGCACCAATCACGACCTGATCAAATTTGAGTGCCTCGCCGCTGCGGGTGCGCAGGATGACGCCGTCCGGCAAGCGGCGGATTCCCAGTGGTGCGGCGTTCAGGTTGGGGGCCAGCCTGAAATCCTTGAGCATGGCTTCGACGTAGGTGCGGCTGCCGCCTTTGACAAATTTCCACTGCGGGCGGTTGGTCAGCCGCAGCAGGCCGTGGTTCTCCAGGAAATGCAGGTAGGGCTCCGCCGGGAAGTGCTGCATCTGCTCCAGCGGCGACGACCAGATGGCAGCACCCATCGGGTAGAAGTAGCTCTGCAGAAAGTTTTGTCCGAAGCGACGGGTGGCAAAATATTCGGCCAGCGTCCTGCCTTGCAGGTAGCCGGACTGCAAATCACGATAGCCTATGCGGGCGAAGCGGGCCAGATCCCGGACCAGGCCCAGGTGCTTGGGCATGAAATAATAGCCCAGCTGCGGAAAGAGCGTGCCCAGACTGTTGCCCGAATAACCGTAGCCGGAGGCGCGGTCGTGAAAGCTGAAGGTCATTGAGCTGTCCGCCAGTGCCACTCCGAGTTGCTCCAGCACCCGGGTGAACCGGGGATAGTTGCGGTGGTTCATCACGATGAACCCGGTATCCACCGCCAGCCCGGCATCCGGGCCACGGTCAATTTTCAGTGTGCGGGTATGCCCGCCGAGGTAGCTGTTTTTTTCAAAGAGATGCACCTCGTGCCGGCGGCTCAGCAACCATGCGGCGGTCAAGCCCGCCACGCCACAGCCAACCACTGCGATTTTCTGGCGTTCTGATACGGCGTTCATCTCAGGCTTTGACGAAACGGTAGTGCATGACGGGCCATTCGCGGCCCTCGGCGCAGGCAAATAACTCCGAGCAGGCCATGTAAAAAATACGCCAGCGCTGGAACCAGAGCCTGGCCTCTTTGCCGTAGCACTCGCGGAAAGTCTGCATCACCGCCGGGCGGTGCGCGTCCTGTTGTTGCAGCCAGGCTTCCAGCGTGCGGCTGTAGTGCCTGCCGTTGACCTCCCACTGCGCTTCACACTCCAGCAAGCCGACGGCTGCCGCTGGCAGCAAACCGGCTGAGGGCATGATGCCACCGCTGAAGAAGTAGCGCGTCATCCAGTCTTTGGCCGTGCGCGCTTCAAACAAATAAGTTTCCCGCTGGTGACTGAAGATATGCACAAAACATTTCCCGCCCGGATTGAGCCACTGCCGGATGCGCTCAAACAACTTCCGGTGGTTGCGCACGTGCTCGAACATCTCCACCGAGACCACCCGGTCGTAACAGTCCTGCGGCTGAAAGTCGTTGATGTCGCAGGTCACCACCTGCAGATTCGCCAGCCCCCGTGCGCGGGCCTGGCTTTCTATGAAGGCGCGCTGTGACTGCGAATTACTGACCCCGGTGATGGCGCTGTCCGGGTAGTGCGCCGCCATCCAGAGGCTGAGTGAGCCCCAGCCGCAGCCCAGCTCCAGGATTTGTTGCCCGGCACCCAGTTCGGCCCGCTCGCAACTGAGCTGGAGCATGGCCGCTTCCGAGGCGTCCAGGGTCTCAACTCCCTCCGGCCAGTAGCCACAGCTGTATTTGAGGTGCTGGCCCAGCACCGTTTGAAAGTAGGCGGTCGGGATTTCGTAGTGCTGCTCGTTGGCGGCATCCGTTTGCTCGGCTACGGGGCCGAGCGAGAGTGCTTCCACCCATTCCGCGTCCGTGCGGGAGACTGCTTTCAGTGCACGGAGCCGCTCAGCCAGTAATTTGCGGATGCCCTGGCGGATCGCGCTATCGGGCAGGATTCCGTGTTCGGCAAGTTTGATTGCAATGCTCATAATCGTGAAGTAACGCCCGGGGTTAAATGAACTTACTTGGGATAACTTGTAAGTTTTCAGGCCGCTGGACGCTAGATCATTTATGCAATTGAGGCAATTATTATACATCGCAACCCTCTTTACCGTCATCAGCCTGCAAACCGGCTGCACTACCACAGCGACCAGCATGAGACACACCCAAACCATCCCTGACCCGGATTACCGAGCCGCCCTGGAGTGGACCGATCCTGCCCACCATGATGTTCCCGCCCAGGGCAGTGCTGCGGAGGCGGCCATGCTGCAGCGGGTCGAGGCGCTCTTTACCAATTACAACCAGGATTATCTCACCGCCAACGTGACCCAGGTGTATGCCGACAAGCTCTATTTCCGCGATGCCTTCAAGCGCTTTGACCGCGCTGATGCAATCCGGGACTATTTCCTGCACGGTTTGAGTGCCTTGACTGCAGCGGAGTTTGAGTTCCGGCGCGTCATCCGCAGCGGCGACGAATTCTACATTGACTGGATGATGCGGCTTGATTTCAAGAAAACACCCGACGGCAGCTGGGAGGAATCAATCGGCATGACCCACATGCGCTTCAACGCCGACGGGCAGGTGATTTTCCACCAGGACTATTGGGACCCCACCGACATTGTGTATCAACGCATCCCGCTGGCCCGGCAGCTCATCAATTACGTGAAGCAAAAGATGTAGGCCGAAATTAATCTAAAAAAAATTGACCTGTGGCTGCATTATTTCTTGTAATCACGTGATGATGCTGTGTCAGTTTTTACCTTCTTTTCGATCCGTTTGGCTGTTATGTTGTGTATTGATAGTGCCGCTCCCGGCTGATGCCAGGAAAGTCGAAAGAAAAGCGGAACAGGACGCGGGTCTGAGTGCGCTCACGGTGGGCGGCGTTTCGGAGCTGTCGCTGGGGAGTCACAATGATTATGTGCAGTCGCTCAAGGCGCGCTCGCCGGAGTTTAGCTTATTATGCGAGAAGCACGGGCTGGATGATCCGGCCAAATGGACGATGCTACGGCAGCGATTTGTTCTCAACCTGGCCAGTCTGCAGGGAGAGTTGATTCAGGCGGAGTCGATGATCGCGATCGAGGACCGGCGCAGCGCTTTGAACGGAGATTTAATCAGCTCGGAAGAAACCCGGGTGAGGGGACGGGCACAGCGGGAGCGGGTCGCACAGCAAATGGAGACACTCCGGCAGATGCTGCGCCTGATGGATGAAATGGAGGCAGTGCTGGCAGCGGTTAGTGAGGGGCATGGGCTGACCGGTGAAATGGAGTTCGAGAATCTGGACGGGCAGAGCATCCGCGCACAGGTGCTGCTGGTGGACGGCAGCGACTTGATGATTCAACGCGGAGCGGATGGGTTCTTCCGCTTGCCGATTAAGCTGCTCCATGAATCCACCAGGCGGGCGGTTATTGAGGCGATGGTGACGCAATGGACGGCATTGCCCGAGCTGGCAGCGGATGATGCGCTGAATGCTGACGATTACGGTGAACTGGTCGCTTATGATACGGACTTTCTCTACTTCAGGCAGGGAGCCGGCGGGCTTGAGTATGAACGCCGCCCGGACAGTTATTTTAGCTTTGTGCCCTATGAAGAGCAGTTGGAAAAACTGCGGGAGTCGGCCTCAGGCAACAGCAAGCGCAGGCGGTCAGCCGTCCCGGATGCCGTGGCAGTTGTCGAGCAGGCGCAGGCTTTGAATGCTTCGCGCCTGAGCACGATTGGCTGGTATGAGGAACGGTTGGGTCTCGTCCTGATTACAGTAGAGCCAGAAAGCTCCGAATCAGAGTAGGCATCGGCAGTGTTGTGCGGTGCGAGACGTACCGCACTCCCGGTTCTCAGCAGTGCCCGCCTATCCGCGTCAGCGTTCGACGTACGCGGGCGGGGTGGCCTGCGCGGTGGCGTAGGCACCGGCCTGCCAGTCGCGGACCTTGCCGACCAGGAAGTCGATAAATGCGGGCGATTCATTGAGGCAGGGAATTTGCTCAAAATCCTCGCCACCGGCTTCGAGAAAGCTCTCGCGGCCCTGCATGGCGATTTCCTCCAGCGTCTCCAGACAGTCGGCGGTAAAAGCCGGGCAAATGACTTTGACCCGTTTATGGCCCTGCTGTGCCAGCTCTTCGAGCGATTTATCGGTGTAGGGCTGCAGCCAGGGATCGCGCCCGAGCCGACTCTGGAAGGTGAGCATGTATTTGTCTTTCGCCAGACCGGCGGCGGCCACAAATTTCTCGACCGTCATGGCGCACTGGTGGCGGTAGCAGGTGCCGTGTGCCGGATGGCAGGTGTTGCAGCAATCGGGCGTGGTCAGGCAGTGGTCGTGCGAGGGGTCCCCCTTGACCAGATGGCGCTGGGGGATGCCGTGAAAAGAAAAGACCAGCTTATCAAAATTTCCATCGGCGAGTGAGGGGGCGGCTTTTTGCAATAATGCATCAATGTAGCCCGGATCCTGATAAAAGGGCGGCAGCAGCGTGGTCTTGAGGTCGGGCTTTTGCTCGCGCACGGCAGCCATCAGGTGCACGACGGCGGTTTCGTAACTGGACATGGCGTAGTGGGGATACATGGGGATGATGAACAAATCATCCACGCCTTGCTGGAGCAGTTGGCGCAGCGCATCGGGGGTCGAGGGGCTGCCGTAGCGCATACCGAGTTCGACCGGCATGTCCAGCCGATCCGCCATTGCGGCCTGTTGTGCACGTGAGGTCACGATCAAAGGCGAACCCTGCTCTGTCCATACTTCAGCATAGGCGGCGGCGGATTCGCGCGGGCGGGTCGGCAGGATCAGGCAGTTGACAATGAACCAGCGGATTGGGAACGGCGCGTCCAGCACACGGCCGTCCATCAGAAACTCCCGCAGGTAGCGGCGCACGTCTGCGACTTCGGTGGAATCGGGTGAACCGAGATTGAGGAGAATGACGCCTGGCTTGGACATGCAGTTAGAGAAGGCGGGAGGAACCGGATTTGTCAAACTGTCGCGGAGATAACTGCTAGATGCGCAGGAGTCCGGATAGACCCTGGTAGCCCAACCACAAGCAGAGGCTCGCAGCGAGGCGCACTGCCGCAGCGATTTTGAAGGCAGTCGTCCATTTCTTTACCGGTGTGATTGAGCGGATGAGGACCAAGAGCACAGCGAAGCCGGCGGCGACTTTGATGGGATGGAGCGGACCGGTCGGCATGAGTGTGCCGAGCAAGGCGCTGACCAGACCGACTGACAGGCTGATAATTAAGAGTGAGCCCTGGTTGTGGGAAAGCCCGCCAAGTTGAAAGGCAATGTTGAGCGCGATCAGGGTCAGCAGAAATTCGATGGTGGATACCAGGGCAATACTTTGCAGGCGTTGCTGGTGGCGGACGTTATGTTGCGAATTATTTTCAGCGTCTATTTCAGCTTCCATGCGGGCGAGGGTTTGGCGTTCGCGGGAGAGTTTTTCCGGCTGCGTGAAGTCGCTAATGGTAACATTGGCACTGATCGTCTTTTGTTCACGCGGTGAAACGATATGCTCGGCGGAAATCAGTGGTTGTGCCTGCGCGGAAGGGTTGGTGGCAGCACTGCCGGCAGCATCGAATGCCGTCTGCCCAGCCTGGGTCGGCGCGCCATCTGTTTTTTGCAGCGGGCTGCCAACGCTAGGAAACAGCGTCTGCGGTGACAGGTCTGCGGGTCGGCCTTCAGCCGGTTCCAGTTCCGGTTGGATGGATTCCACGGAGATGGCGGAACTCAAGGCCTGACCCTCAATTTGTGCGCAGGCCAGTGTAAGCAGTAGAGGCAGGAGGCGGAGGAGCATAATCCGGGTAGATTCAAAATGGAGTAGGAGTATCCGTAATTTGACTCAAGACATTACAGTATGCCGTCCGCCAGGCTCAAGTCTGTTTCACGGCGCAACCAATGCAGCAGATTATTCACAGCAGCTTCGCAAATCGATTTGTCCTCCGCCTGGAGGGATGCCGGGCTGGGCTGGGCGAGCAACTGACGCGTGACTTCCCGCAATCGATCCGGCAGCTGTGGCCACCACAGTTCACGCACCGGATAACCCTCGTCTTTGAGCAGCAGATAGATGCTTTTCAGAAAGACCACCGGGGGTTCCCGGCGGGCGGCAAAGGCATCCAGGCTGCGCTCTGCAAGTTGGTGCAGCGCGGGTAGATCGGCCATCTGGCCACCGTTGTCAACCAGCAACTGGCTCAGATGTGAGGCGTATTGCAGCGCGCGGTAGTTCAGGCCGATCGCATCGCGGCGCCGGATGATTTGATAATCGCCGACGAATTGAGCCGTGGCTGGCCGGGAGCCTTCGAGTTGGACCTCCGCGCTGTCAAAGAGGTCCGGCGCGGCTTTTAAAGAGGGTTTTCGGGTCGCCAGGCGCTTGAGGCAGAGTTGGCAGCCCAGTTCCGGCCCGAGCAGGTGCAGCTTCAGGAAGGATTCACCGGAAAATTCCTTCCGTAGAACAAGAACTCGATGGGAGGCTGACATGGACGTAAGGTTAACTGTTACCTGCGGAGATACCGGCAGTCAGAATTTGCCGCGCTGGCTGGACCGCAACTTAAAAGATAGGATTCCCTTGCCTTTAGGCCGGGGCTGGCTCACTGAAAAGTTATGATCAATCTCCATCACCACTATGCAGGACTCATCTTTGATATGGATGGCACCCTGGCGGATACCATGCCGAAGCATTTCATCGCGTGGTCGAAAAGCATGGCGGCGCACGGCATCGAATTTCCCGAGCAGCGGTTCTATGCGCTGGGGGGCGTGCCGGCGGTGCACATCATTAATATGCTGGCAGCGGAACAGGGTGTTTTCGTCGATGCGGTTCAACTGGCGGAAGAGAAGGAGGCACTGTTTCTGGAGAGTGTACAAGAGGTGCAACCCGTTCTCCCGGTCAAGGCGATTGCCGAGTTTCACCGCGGGCACATCCCGATGGCTGTGGCCACCGGCAGTCAGAAGTGGGTGGCCGAAAAAATTCTGCGGTCACTGGGGATGCTCGACTGGTTTGGTGCGGTGGTGGGTGCTGAGTGCGTTGAACAGCCCAAGCCCGCACCGGAGGTGTATCTGCGTGCGGCCGCACTGATCGGAGTTGATCCCGGACGTTGTCACGCCTTTGAAGATACTGCGCTGGGGATGGAAGCTGCCCGCCGGGCAGGCATGACCGTGCTGGATATCCACACCCTGTTGTAACTCTTGCAGGTTTCATTGCGTGGTGCCTCCGCGCGGTGCATTTTAATTACGGGGTAAGCTCTATTTCTTGCGGGTAGCGCGATCGCGTCCCGCAGCGCACCTTGCGGCTGTGGCCTGGTTGACGCCCGGGCATATCTGTCGGGGTGCCGGGCAGTGCGGACCCTCATGCGGTGCGGGGACGCACCTGCGCTACCCTCCTGCGGTGCGGGGACGCACCTGCGCTACCCGGTTGCCCTGTTTGCGCAAGTTACCCCGCACTTAAAATTGTAGCCGCCTCCGCGCATCACGCAAACCGATGCTTTACATCATCCGTCAGAACAATAACTTCGGGCGGTTTAATCCAGCCGCCGCGCCGTCACAACACTGCGGGGCATTCCTACGACTCAAACTTTTATGAAACAACGCTCCATTCTTCGGGAGGTCTCAATCAAAGGCAAATCGCTGCACACTGGTGAGGAAGTGCAGCTCACGCTCAAGCCAGCGCCGGAAAACTCCGGCATTCTGTTCAAGCGCACCGATCTGTTCGGTAAGCCGGAACTCAAACCGCTGGCCGATTTTGTGGATGATCTGGTGCGCAGCACCACGATTGCCGACGGTCACGCCAAGGTCCACACGGTCGAGCATGTGCTCAGCGCCTTGAATGGTTGTGGCGTGGACAATGTGATTATCGAGATGGATGCCAGCGAGCCGCCCATCCTCGACGGCTCCGCCAAGCACTTTGTCAACCTGGTGCAGGAAGCCGAGCCGGTTGAGCAGTCGGCGGAGCGCCGCTATTTCAAACTGGAGGAACCGATCTCGGTGACCCGTGGCGGCAGCTCACTGATCGCGTTGCCGCATGACGGCTTCCGCATCACCTGCACCTCGGCGGATGATCGTGGTATCCACACCCAGCACCTGAGTCTGGATATCGACCCGGAGACTTACATCGCTCAAATCGCGTCGGCCCGCACCTTTACCATTTACGAAGATATTGAAGAACTGCTCCGGCTGGGGAAAATCAAGGGTGGCAGTTTGGACAGTGCAATTGTGATCAAGGGCGACAAAATTGTGTCGAAAGAACCGCTGCGTTTCAGCGACGAGTTTGTGCGGCACAAGATGCTGGATATCATTGGCGATATTGTGTTGGCCGGGATGCCGGTTAAAGCGCACATCGTCGCCGTGCGTCCGGGACATGCCCTGAATGCCGAATTGAGCAAAGCACTCCGTAAAAAAATTCTGGAGCACGCCAAGGGCAAGACGAAGAAGAAGCCCGCCGTGCCGACTGCGGTCGAAACCGGCGAGGGCACGATGGATATCCGGCGGGTGCTGGATCTGTTGCCGCACCGTTATCCGTTTGTGATGATTGACCGTGTGCTGGAGGTGCCGAATGACGATGAGCTGGTGGCGCTGAAGAACGTAACGATCAACGAACCATATTTCCAGGGGCACTATCCGGGCCGCCCGGTCATGCCCGGGGTGTTGCAGGTTGAGGCCATGGCCCAGGCGGCGGGTATCCTGCTGCTGCGCCGACTCGAGGTAGGGGACAGCACGATCGCCTTTTTTATGAGTGCGGACAAAGTCAAGTTCCGTCAGGCGGTTGAGCCGGGCGATGCCCTGCACGTGCACGCTAAAATCACCAAGGTGCGGGGTAACAAACTGGCCACCGCCAAGGCGGAGTGCAAAGTTGCCGGCAAAGTTGTTTCGAGTGCCGAGCTCATGTTTATGCTGGTGCTGGCAGCTGAGTAGCATTTTTTATTGCGCCATGGTGACAAACATTCATCCGACGGCAATTATTGAGCCCGGGGCCGAACTGGCAGCAGGGGTTATTGTTGGCCCGTATGCCTACATCGGTCCGCGGGTGAAGATGGATCGGGGCACCCAGGTGATGCACCACGCCACCGTCGATGGTGCCACGACGATGGGTGCCAACAATGAGGTTCACCCCTACGCCTATGTGGGAGGGAAGACACACGACAAAAAATACCGGGGTGGTGTCCATCGGCTGTCGATTGGATCGGGCAATGTCTTTCGCGAATTCAGCACCATTCATTGCGCCACCTCCGAGGAAGAAATGACGACGCTGGGGGATAACAACCTGATCCTGGCCTACAGCCACATTGCCCACGAATGCCGGGTGGGAAATCATTTGGTGATGAGTAGCCACTCGGCACTGGGCGGGCACGTCGTGGTCGGTGATCATGTGAATATCGGCTGGGGCGTGGGCGTGCATCAATTTTGCCGGATTGGTGATTATGTTATGCTGGGCGCTGCATCCAAGGTGGTGCAGGATGTGCCGCCCTACATGATCTCGGACGGTAGCCCGGCGACTGTGCGGACTCCCAATAAAATCGGTCTGGAACGGGTCGGGTTCAGCCGCGACGAGATCGCGTTGATCCGCCACATCTTTAAAGTTTTTTACAAAGAAGGCCTGAACCACCGCCAGGCAGCCGAGAAACTGCTTGCCAATGAGGTGGATGCCAGCGGGATCGTGAGCCGTTTTCTGCAATTCCTGGAGGCCAGTGAGCGGGGTTTGTCCTGAGCTGGCAGGTGCTGGGATAATTAGCAATTCTGATGACTTGACGTGATTGCTTCTGTTCAGGCATCCTTACCGACTTGTCCATGCAAGAGCACCGAGCATTAATCCTCCGTAGTAATCGATTCCTGGGTTCTGCCCTGGTGGAACGCGGCCTGGTGCCTGTCAATGATTTGGAATTAGCCAACGAAAAGTTCATGGAAGCCTTTCAAGCGGATGAACTGAAGCGTGCATCGATACTCAACACCCTTTTGTTTGATATCAAATCGCTGGATGAACAGGTTTTACTGGAGCATTTAGTGGAGGAGCTGGGGCTGGGTTTAATCGACCTGGATTATGTCGATCTCCGCTCGCTGCGTTCCTTTGGCATTGACCTGTCATTATGCTGGGCCACCTCGACAATTCCTTTCGACAAAATTGAAAAAACCTACATGTTGGCCACATGTTATCGATTTAGCGCTCCAGTGCTCAAGTATTGGGAAGAGCAAATGGATGGTCCTGTTATTTGGTATGGTACCTCCAGTGCTGCAATAACCCGCGGGCTGGAACGTGTTGAAGAGATTCACGAAGCTGAAGACAGCGCCGCCTTAGATGAACAATAACGCTCAAAATTCCCACCCAACTGACATGCCCTATAGAGTTTTAATCCTCGATGATGATATCGACTTTAACACCTTGCTGACTGATATTTTTGAGCAGGCCGACTATGCTGTGACCTCGCAGACCAACCCGCTGGAGGCCCTCGAGTTATTCCGGAAAAATGAGTATGATCTCGTTGTTGCCGACCAAAAAATGCCGGACATGACGGGTGCGGATTTCATGAAGCACTGTAAGTTGATTCGTCCCCAGGTGCCGGTAATCATGGTTTCCGGCTATCTCAACAACGATACCATCCGTGAGCTCATCAGTGAAGGTGTCGGTGGTGTTTTTCTGAAACCGCTCAACATCTTTTCTTTACTGGAAAGAACCACCTCGCTAATCCAGGAATCGAAAAAACCGGCCGTGGCGCCGGCCAAAGAAACGGGTGAGGAACCGGAGCATGAAACAGATGCCAAGCTCGGATTTTCTTTCCGGTCTTTTCCTTGTATCAGCAGTGCCTCGACCAGTTTTGCGCAACGGATTTATTCCTTGCGCCACTTTAGATCCACTTTGACGCTGATCGGGGAGACGGGCACGCATTTCCGATTAATCTGCGAAGATATTCGCGGCTTTTATCCAGGCGAGCAGGAACATTTTATCTATCTGGAGCCGGACATGATGGACCCGGCCCAACTGCAGGCGCAGATTGAAACGGCCAAGCAGCAGGGTGCCGGGCGGGTGACCTGCGTCCTGCTGAATTTGGCGAAAATGAGTCAGGCCGATAAGAAACTGGCTGCGGCCTTGCCTAAAGCGGATGGCCTGTTTCAGAGTATAGGCGTGCCCCTCAGACTTATTTTCTGCGTGAATACCGACTTGGATTCACTCTTCGATGCCGGGCTTATCGACGAGAATCTGTATATTATGATGGGCACGTCCGAGGTGCAGGTTCCGCCTCTGCGCGACTGTAATGCGGATATCGGGATTATGGCGCAGCAAATCGCCATCGACTTTGCCCGTGAAAAGGGCTGGCCGCAAACGCCACGCTTGATCAAAGCTGTGCGGGATTTTCTGCGTGGTCAAAACTGGGAGCAAAATTATGCGGAGCTGTCCGAGACGGTTCAAGAAATCATGCTTGCCAGTTCCGGCGATGTGTTGACGCTGGATTTGGTGCAGCAAGTCTTACAGGGTCAAGTTACGCAGTCACTGCGTGCACGCTTCGAGTCTTATCTTGCCGGGCGACAGGCTGACCTGGTGCGTGCGGTCGCGCTACTTTTGAGTGGAGATCGTGTCGGGGTGGCCACCTTTTTTGATGTGGAGCAGAGTGCAGTCGCCTCCAAGTTGCAGTAACCCTCAATTTATTTGTTCAGATACAGTTATGGCAGGACGTATATTAGTTTTAGATGATGAAGAGAATTATGCGGAAATGCTGCAGGAATTACTGCGTGATCATAAGTTCTGCGTCGATATGGCGACCCGCCCAGAGCGTGCGATTGATCAATTGATGGAGATTCCTTACGATCTGGTCATTTCCGACTACAAAATGCCGGTAATGGACGGGGCGGATTTTCTTAAGCGTGCACGTGAACTCTACCCCAATCTTCCCTTTATACTCGTCTCCGGGCTGATGAATACGCCGGAGTTGGTCAAGGTAGCCAATATGAGTGTGACGCTTGTGATGGAGAAGCCGCTGGATACGGGGGAATTTCTAAAACAAGTGTCCCGGTTCTCGCAGCCGATGACTGAGGATGAAATGAGTGCGCAGGCGAAAGAAGTTGATGTTCCGCATGCTCAAGCCGGGGAATTGTCATCCAGCCTCCCCGAAGAGCCCCGTTTTTTCAGTGCAGCCAGTCCCAGTAGTAAACTGTTTCTGCAAAACGCCTGGTCGATCGCTGGGTCTGCCCATCATCTGTTTGTCCTTGAGCCTGTCGGCGGCGATGCCGAACTTGCGGCCAAAGATATTTCCGCCTGGCGGGGGAACAGTGATCTGCCGGTTGCCAATTTTGTGCTGCCAAATTCGAATCAGGCCGCAATTGAACGGCTGCGTGGAATATTCACCGCGCTGGAGCAGAGTAATACCGTTTGCATCCGATTGGAGTCTGGGGAGCAAATTGCCCAGGCGCGGGAATTGACGGAAACCGCACTGAAGCAAGTGGAGGGTGTGGCCAATATGCTGTTGATTTTTATTTTGGAATCAGAGCAGGCTGCATCTTACCTGGCCCAGGCCGGTGCTCAGGGGATTGCTCTGCCTGAGTTAAGTGAACGGAGCTCGGACATAGCTGCCTATGCGCGCCGTTTCGCCCGGATTGCCAGTGAGCGTTGCGGGAAGAAAAACTGTTCCGCATTTACGCCGGAAGCCGCTTTTCTCATGCTCACCCACACCTGGCCGCGCGGTTACCGGGAAGTGCAGGAGGCGGTGATGCGGGCGGTGAATGAGGCGGTGGACGATCAGCCGATCTCTGCTCAACTGCTCAAACAGGCACTTGGTATTGACGGAGTTCAGATCCCTGCGCCGGGTGCCCGCCTGGAGGTATTGATGCAGCACGTGCAGTCGGCCTACTTGGACAAAATGTTGTCGGAATCCGGTATCCCGGCCGCGGATCTGGTTGAACAACTCGAGCTTGGCAGTGGGGTGCAAACCCGGGATGAGCTGCTGCAACTGCCGCTGATTGAGCGCGGATTGGCGCAACTCTAGTTGCAATAGCTATTATGGCGCTAGCCCGTATCCAGACTGCGATTCTGCAGAATCTCCTGAACAAGGGCCATCTGAGCGAAGCTCAGTTTCGCAATCTTGCCGATGCCGAGGAGGAAATGTCCGGCGAGGTGATTGAAAAGCTGCTCACCGAGACCCACAAGATCAGTCAGTATCAGCTACTCTTCGCCAAAAGCGAAGCTTACGGCCTCTCGCCGGTCAATATCAGACGTTGTCTGATCAACGAGACAACATTTGCGAAGTTGGAAAAAGACTTTTGCCAAGAAAACAACATCCTGCCGCTCGGTTATGCTGGCGGCTTTATTATTCTGGCACTGAGTAACCCGTTTGACCTGCGGGTGACCACCAAGGTGCAGGAAATCACCGGAATGAAGGTGTCGCCTTTGCTGGGGTTGGAGACGGAGATCTCCCATGCTCTGGAAGATAAAAACGATCACCATCAGGCCGTTGGTTTTGGTGACGTGGTCGAGGCTCTGGGCGCGGATTTTGAGAGTCAGGATGACATTAACGAAGATGACTTCTCTGACGAGGAATCGGCGCCGATTATCAAGCTGGCCAACCGGATTATCGAGGAAGCCTACTTTTCGGATGGGAGTGATATTCACATCGAGCCTTTCGAAAAAGAGACCCGGGTGCGCGTGCGGGTGGATGGTGTGCTGCATAACAAGCTCACGATTCCGCCTTCGGCTGCCGGGGCATTGCTGGCGCGGCTCAAAGTGATGGCTCAGCTGGATATTGCGGAGCGCCGCATGCCGCAGGACGGGCGCATTCAGTTTAAGCAATTCAACAAAAAAGGTATCGATATCGACCTGCGGGTTTCGACTGCACCGCTCAATCACGGCGAAGGTATCGTCATGCGTATTTTGGATAAACAGAAAAGCACGCTGCCGCTGCCCGCGCTGGGTTTTTCCGAGCGTAATCTGGGCCTGTATCGGGACTTGATTGAGCGCCCCTATGGCATGATTTTGCATTGCGGGCCGACCGGCTCGGGCAAGTC
>Ga0100391_1000542_pt1 | contig 44004 bp, 39 predicted proteins | sample CryGeymeta201515_FD_81541 | JGI IMG/M metagenome (GOLD analysis project Ga0100391, IMG submission 81541) | Groundwater microbial communities from Crystal Geyser aquifers in Utah, USA - Crystal Geyser metaG 2015-15 | ecosystem: Environmental > Aquatic > Deep subsurface > Groundwater | place: USA... | reverse complement strand
CCATCACCGCCGTCACCGCCGCCATCACCGCCGCCGCCTCCTCCGCCGCCGCTGCCATTTCCGCCAGCGACAGCCGCCGCGCCGAGACCGGCCGCCAGCCAGCCAAGCGGCCCGAGGCCCGCACCCAGAAAGGCGGGCGCCAGCATGCCCACTTCGTCATCGACAGGCACATAGGCCTGGGCCACGACGGGATCCTCGCCGCGCACGAAATAGAGATCGTCATCCGGGCTCCATTTGCCGAACACGTCCTGCTCGGCGTAGGTGCCGAAGAGGCGCCCGTCGCTGTCGGCGGTCAGCGCGACCTTGGACAGCAGTCCGTCATCCGAGATGAACAGGTCGTTCTGCGGATTGCCGTCAGGCCCGAAGAACCCCTCAAGCACCACGACGCTGCCATCGGACAGCGTGACATGCAGCGCCGCACCGTGCCGACTGTAGGCCACGATCTGGCTGCGCGTCACATTGAGAGAGATGTCGTTGCCGGCGCCGACGACCAGAGGGGCCACCCCATCGCCAACCACGCCACGCTGAAGATTGCCCGCACCATTGCGAACAACGAAATTAATCGTTGACATACCGTTCTACTCCGCCTCAGGCGACACCCTCTTTGGCGGGGTGCGCATTTATGATTGCGAACACGACAGCGGGGCGATTCGACAATATCTAGCTGGATTTTTCATCGGTTGCGCGACGACCGAAGGGTGACGCATCGCGGCAACAACGGCAAAATCATGGCGTCGCAGCGGCCTGCCCGTGGCAAATGCGCCGCGTCAGTCTGCCGCGTCAGTCTGCCGCGGCCCTGGGGTTGCGTTCGATCACGTTGTTCAGCGCGGCCCCCAAGAGCACCAGATAGGCACTGATATAGAGCCACATCAGCATCGCGATCACCGCGCCGATCGACCCATAGACCTCGTTGTAGCTTCCGAAATTGGTCAGGTAATAGGAAAACGCCATCGACATGCCGAGCCAGAGCACGACCACCAGAACAGCGCCGGGCGTGAGCATCCCGCTGCGCCGCTGGCGGCGGTAGGGGCCAAAGCGGTAAAGGATGCCCAGCGCCGACAGAAGCACGAACAGCGCCACGCCCCAGCGCACGGCCTCGATCACCCAGGCCCAGTCTTGCGCCATCGGCACCAGCGCGATGCCGATCGGCGCCACGACCACCACCATCAAAGCGGTGATCGCGATCCCCATCAGCGCCAGCGTCATGGTAAGCGCGACCACTGCGTGCAGGATGCCGCCCCGGTTCGGGCTGCCCTGGATCGCGTTGAGCCCCTGGATCAGCGCCCCCACCCCGGCCCGTGCCGACCACAGCGCCACCCCCACCGAAAGGCCCGTGGCCCAACCCAGGGTGCCGGTCTGCGTCGCCAGCAGCCGGGAGATCTGCCCGTCGATCAGCGCATAGGCGTCACCTGGGATGATGTCCTCCATCAGCGAAAGCTGGCTCTCGACGACCGAAGGGTCGGCCAGCAGGCCAAACAGCGCGATCAGCGCCGCGAGGCCCGGAAAGATCGCAAAGATGCCGAAAAAGGCGACGCCGGCGGCGATCAGGCCCAGATGCGCCTCGGACGACATGTCGAACACCGCCCGCAGCACGCGCCAGGTTGCCGTCACCGCCTCCCAGACCTGCACGCAGCCGTTCTCCCCTTTGCCCCGCCTTTGCCCCGCCCCACCCCGCGCCGCCCCCGCGCCGCAAGGCCCGTCGCACCGCAAGGCCCGTCGCGCCGCAAGGCCCGTCGCGCGGTGGCCGCGCATGGATCAGTTCACGGTCAACCCGCCGTGGGTGTTGAGAAGATACCGCGAAAACACCGGGCCGCAAGCCGCCCCCAGCGCCCGCGCATTGCCGCCGACCTGCCCGGCCTCGATCCGGGGCAGGCTCAGCCCGCGGCTGTCGAGCCTGACGAGCTCCTGCGCGACGCGCGCGACCAGCCGGTCGCGCACCGCGTCGGGAAAGCCGCCGTCGATGATCACCGCCTCGAAATCGATCACCGCACAGACCGTCAGCGCCGCGCGGGCCAGCTGCGCGCCGGCCGCGTCGATCCAGCGTTCGAGCGGCGCGGCAAAGGCGCTCCAGTCCTGCGGCTGGGTCCACAGCAGGCGCGGGTCGTGCCCCTCGGCGACGATGTCGGCCTCCAGCAGATAGAGCGAGGCCACGTCGATGAGCTGGCAGGCCCGACCATCCGCCCGCATCGCCGGGAGCGAGCCGAAGGCACCGGCATTGCCCATCGCGCCGTCGAACACCGAATGGTTGAGCACCACGCCGCCGCCCACGAAAGAGCCGACAAAGAAATAGGCATAATCGCGGAACGCGCGGCCCCGGCCATAGACATGCTCGGCCCGGCAGGCTGCCGTGGCGTCATTCTCGACCAGCACCGGCAGATCGCAGAACCGGGCGATTTCCGCTTCGAAATCGATATCGCGCCAGACCGCGAGTTCGGCAGCCGGTGCGCCGACGGCATCGTGCCAGTTCCACATCTCGAAGGGTTTCGCGATCCCGATCCCCGCGATGCGTGCCCGCGCGGGCAGCCTGGCAGCCTCGGTCAGCGTCGCAAACCCCTTGCGCAGGAACCCGAAGACCTCTGCCGGCAGCGGGTAGCGGTAGGTCGCCTGCAACTGCCCGCGCACCTGCCCGCGGAAATCGGCGAGCACCAGATCGGCCGAACGCCGCCCGATCTTGAGCCCGACGGAAAAGACCCCGTCCGCCGCCAGCGTCATCGGCACAGAGGGCTTGCCCACCCTGCCCCGTTGCGGATCGCCGCGGGTGATGAAGCCCTCGCCCTCGAGCCCGCGCAGGATCACCGACACCGTCTGCGGCGAAAGCCCCGCGATCCGGGCAAGGTCGCTGCCGGGCAGCGCGCCGTGGCGCTGGATCATCGACAGGATCAGTCGCTCGTTGTGGTCACGCACGCCCTGCTGGTTCACGCCACTGCTGAGCCTGCGCACTTCACCCTGGTCCATCGCGCTCTCCTCCTGCTGCCGATACTGCCCCGGTCGCAATTAATAAATCAACTAGATTTATTTATTGACGCGACGCCCCGAATCACGCTTACTCAGCGTCACCCGGTCGGATCGCAAGACCCCGGTTTCGACGGCGATACCAGAGGTGTCGCCTTGCAATTCCTTGGGAGGAAACCATGAAAAAGCTTCTCGCCGGCACTGCGCTGGCCCTTTGTGCGATGTCCGGCACGGCCTTTGCGGCCGGTCACGGCGTCAGCGCCTGCCTGATCACCAAGACCGACACCAACCCGTTCTTCGTCAAGATGCGCGAAGGTGCCGAGGCCCGCGCGGCCGAGCTGGGGATCACGCTGAACTCCTATGCCGGCACCGTTGACGGCGACCACGAAAGCCAGGTCGCGGCGATCGAGACCTGCATCGCGGCCGGCGCATCGGGCATCCTGCTCACCGCCTCCGACACCTCGGCCATCGTCGGCGCGGTGCAGCAGGCACGCGACGCGGGCCTCCTGGTGATCGCGCTCGACACGCCGCTGAGCCCGGCCGAATCGGCCGACGCGACCTTTGCCACCGACAACTTTCAGGCCGGTGTGCTGATCGGCCAATGGGCCGCCGCCACGCTGGGCGCCGAGGCCGCCAATGCACGGATCGCGATGCTCGACCTCGCCGTGAGCCAGCCCACCGTGGACGTGCTGCGCGACCAGGGCTTCCTGACCGGGTTCGGCATCGACGTGGGCGACGTGAACGTGATCGGTGACGAGTCCGACCCGCGCATCGTCGGCAACGACATCACCTCGGGCAACGAAGAAGGCGGTCGCAGCGCGATGGAAAGCCTGCTCGCCGTCGATCCCGACATCAACGTGGTCTACACGATCAACGAACCCGCCGCCGCCGGTGCCTATGAGGCGCTGCTGGCGATGGGCCGCGAAAAGGACGTGCTGATCGTGTCGGTTGACGGTGGCTGCCCCGGCGTGCGCAACGTCGCCGACGGCGTGATCGGCGCCACGTCGCAGCAATATCCGCTGCTGATGGCGTCGCTGGGGATCGAGGCGATCGCCGCCTTTGCCGCCGATGGCACCCTGCCTGCCAACACCGAAGGCAAGGACTTCTTTGACACCGGCGTCGCGCTTGTCACCGACGCACCCGTCGATGGCGTCGAGTCGATCTCGGTCGAGGAAGGCACCGCGCGCTGCTGGGGCTGACCCCGCACGACGTCTGGCGTGCTTGATCGCGCGCCCTGATACATCGCACACTGCACCATTCGGGGCGGGCCATGGTCCGCCCCGATGATCAAGCGGCACAGGCCTGCCCCTGCGCCGCACCCATCCGCGTCAACAGGGAGGAGCCTGCGATGCCGAGTGAAGGTGACAATTTCGAAGCCGTCGTGCAGGGCCGCAGGCCCGAGGCCGTGGCCGAGTTCCACGAGGACACCAGCCTGATCAAACGCTTCCAGCACGCGCTGCATGTCACGCCCGCGCTGGTGCCGCTGGTGGTGCTGCTCGTGTCCATCGCGGTGTTCGGCCTGCTGCTGGGGTCCAAGTTCTTTTCCGCCTCCTCGCTCACGCTGATCCTGCAACAGGTGCAGATCGTGGGCATCGTGGCCGCGGCGCAGAGCATCGTGATCATGACCGCGGGCATCGACCTGTCGGTCGGTGCGATCATGGTGCTGTCCTCGGTGGTGATGGGGCAATTCACCTTTCGCTACGGCATCCCGGTGGAAATCTCGATCGCCTGCGGACTGCTCTGCGGCACGATCTGCGGCTATATCAACGGCTGGCTGATCGCGGTGGTCAAACTGCCGCCCTTCATCGTCACGCTGGGCATGTGGCAGATCATCCTCGCCACCAATTTCCTGTATTCGAAAAACGAGACGATCCGCAGCCAGGACATCCGCGAAAACGCGCCGCTGCTGCAACTCTTCTCGACCACCTTCAAGATCGGCGCCGACGAGAACGGGCGCGGCGGGGCGAGTTTTACCGTCGGCGTGATCTTCATGATCGGGCTGATCGCGGTGCTGGCCTGGGTCATGCGCAACACGGCCTGGGGGCGGCATGTCTATGCGGTGGGCGACGACCCCGATGCCGCGCAGCTTTCGGGGGTCAATGTGCGCGGGACGCTCATTTCGGTCTATGTGCTCGCGGGGCTGATCTGCGCCTTTGCCGGATGGGCGCTGATCGGGCGGATCGGGTCGGTCTCGCCCACCTCGGGCCAGTCGGCCAATATCGAGAGCATCACCGCCGTGGTGATCGGGGGCATCTCGCTCTTTGGCGGGCGCGGCTCGATCCTGGGCGCGCTCTTTGGCGCGCTGATCGTGGGGGTGTTCACGCTGGGGCTGCGGCTGATGAATGCCGATACGCAATGGACCTATCTTCTCATCGGGGTGCTGATCATTGCCGCCGTGGCCGTGGATCAGTGGATCAGAAAGGCGACCGCATAATGGAACCCATTCTCAAGGGCCGTGGGCTGGTCAAGCGCTATGGCAAGGTCACAGCGCTCGATCATTGCGACTTTGACCTCTATCCGGGCGAGATCCTCGCCGTGATCGGCGACAATGGCGCGGGCAAGTCGAGCCTGATCAAGGCGGTGTCGGGGGCCATCGTGCCCGATGCGGGCGATGTGTTTCTCGACGGCAAGAAGGTGCAGTTCACCCGCCCGACCGAAGCGCGCGAGGCGGGGATCGAGACGGTCTATCAGACCCTCGCCATGTCGCCCGCCCTGTCCATCGCGGACAACATGTTCATGGGGCGCGAATTGCGCAAACCGGGGTTTCGCGGCACCTGGCTGCGCCAGCTCGACCGGCCGCGGATGGAGAAATTCGCCCGCGAAAAGCTCACCGAGCTGGGGCTGATGACGATCCAGAACATCAACCAGGCGGTCGAGACGCTGTCGGGCGGGCAACGTCAGGGGGTCGCGGTGGCCCGTGCGGCGGCTTTTGGCTCCAAGGTCATCATCCTCGATGAACCCACCGCAGCACTTGGGGTCAAGGAAAGCCGCCGCGTGCTCGAGCTGATCCTGGATGTGCGCGCGCGCGGCGTGCCGATCATCCTCATCAGCCACAACATGCCGCATGTGTTCGAGGTCGCCGACCGCATCCATGTGCACCGGCTGGGCAAGCGGCTTTGCGTCATCAACCCCAAGAATCATTCGATGTCGGATGCGGTTGCCTATATGACTGGGGCCAAGGTGCCGGAGACCGAACTCGAAACCGTCTAGGGGCGCGCATTGCTGGACATCACCGCGCAGATCAACGTGCTGGCCGACAGGGTTCATGCCCTGCGGCCGACGCATCCCCGGCTTCTGATGGCCATTTCCGGTGCGCCGGCGAGCGGGAAATCCACGCTCGCCGGCGAGCTCGTCCGCCGGCTGCGGCTACAGAAATGCCCCGCCGAAGTGGTGCCGATGGACGGCTTTCACCTCGACAATGCGGTGCTCGACGCGCGGGGGTTGCGCGCGCGCAAGGGCGCTCCGGAAACCTTTGACGCGGCGGGGTTCGTGGCCATGGTCCGCCGGCTCAAGGCGCCGGGCGAGGTGGTGGTGCCGCTCTTTGACCGGGCGCGCGACATCGCCATCGCCGGCGCGCAGGTCATCCCGCATGACTGCCCGGTGGTGGTGGTCGAGGGCAACTACCTGCTCTTTGACGAAGGTCCGTGGTCCGCGCTCGCGCCGCTGTGGGACCTGTCGGTGCGCGTCGATGTGCCGATGGACGAATTGCGCGGCCGGCTGATCCAGCGCTGGCTGAGCCATGGGTTGAGCCGCGCCGCCGCGATCCGGCGGGCCGAAAGCAACGACATTCCCAACGCGCAACGCGTGATCGACCGCGCCTTGCCGGCCGAAATCCACTTTCCGCCCCGAACCACCCCCTGACAGAGCCTGTTATCGCTAACAGGGACACTTGCGACATGCGAGGAACCGCTTATGATCGGCGTCATGAACACAGCCAGCAAGACCTCCCCGCTTGACCAGACAACGGTTTCCCGTCTGCTCGCGGCAGCGCATGACGACCCTTTCGCGGTGCTCGGGCCGCACAAGCATGGCCGCGCCACATGGCTGAGCGCGATCGACCCCGGCGCCGACCGGCTCTGCGCCGTGATCGGGTCCAGGACCTATCCGCTCGACCGCGTCGAAGGCGCCCTGTTTTGCGGCAAGGTGCCCGCGGGCAAGCCCTACCGCCTGCGCGGCACGGGGGCCGATGGCGCGACATGGGACTATGACGACGCCTACCGCTTTGGCCCGGTTCTGAGCGATTTCGACGAATACCTGCTGGGCGAGGGCACGCATCAGCGGCTCTGGAAGGCGCTGGGCGCGCATGTGATGATCCACGAGGGCACGGCCGGCACGCATTTCGCCGTCTGGGCGCCCAATGCGCGGCGCGTGTCGGTGGTGGGTGATTTCAACGCCTGGGACGGGCGGCGGCATGTGATGCGCCGGCGCGGCGGCACCGGCGTGTGGGAGATATTCGTGCCCGGCGCTGCCGAAGGCGCGGCCTATAAATACGAACTCATCGGCCCCGACGGCACGATGCAGCCGCTCAAGGCCGACCCCGTCGGCTTTGGCGCGCAGCATCCGCCCGAGACGGCGAGCGTGGTGCGCGATATCGCAGGCTATGGCTGGGGCGATGCCGACTGGATGGCGAGGCGCGCGCAGGCGAACCGCCGCGATGCGCCGATCACGGTCTATGAGGTGCATCTGGGCTCGTGGAAACGGATCTGGGATCAGGGCGGCCGCCCGCTGAGCTACAAGGAAGCCGCGGTCGATCTGGTGAATTACGCCAAGGGCATGGGCTTTACCCATCTCGAACTGATGCCGGTGAGCGAATATCCCTTTGACGGGTCATGGGGGTATCAGCCGGTGGGGATGTATGCGCCCACCATCCGCTTTGGCCCGCCGCATGAATTCCGCGACCTCGTGGATGCCGCGCATCGCGCCGGGCTGGGCGTGATCCTCGACTGGGTGCCCGGCCATTTCCCGACCGACGCGCATGGGCTGGGCCGCTTTGACGGCACCGCGCTTTATGAACACGGCGACCCCAAGGAAGGGTTCCATCAGGACTGGAACACGCTGATCTACAATTACGGTCGCGCCGAGGTGGCCAATTTTCTTGTCGCCAACGCGCTGTTCTGGCTCGAGGAATACCACATCGACGGGCTGCGCGTGGATGCCGTGGCCTCGATGCTCTACCGTGACTATTCGCGCAAGGCCGGCGAATGGATCCCCAACAAGGACGGCGGGCGCGAGAATTACGAGGCGATTGCCCTGTTCCAGCGGATGAACATCGCGGCCTATGGCACGCAGGACGGTATCCTCACGATCGCCGAGGAAAGCACGTCGTTTCCCCGCGTCTCGGCCCCGGTCGATGCGGGGGGGCTGGGCTTTGGCTACAAGTGGAACATGGGCTGGATGAACGACACGCTCGATTACATCAAGCGTGACCCGATCCACCGCAAATACCACCACCACCAGATGACCTTTGGCCTGCACTATGCCTTCAGCGAGAACTTCGTGCTGCCGATCAGCCATGACGAGGTGGTGCATGGCAAGGGCAGCATGATCGAGAAGATGCCCGGCAACTGGTGGGAAAAATGCGCCAACCTGCGGGCCTATTACGGCTTCATGTGGACCCATCCGGGCAAGAAGCTGTTGTTCATGGGCTGCGAATTCGGCCAGCCCGGCGAATGGAACCACGACGCGCAGATCGACTGGGACGCGGCCGAGCGGCCCGAGCACAAGGGCATCCAGAGCCTCGTGCGCGACCTCAACGCGCTCTACCGTGCGACCCCTGCCCTACATGTCAAGGATTGCGAGCCTGACGGGTTCCAATGGATCGACGCCGCCGATGCAGAGGCGTCGCTCTACAGCTATATCCGCCGCGGCGGGCCGGATGACGCGCCTTGCGTCGTCGTGGTCAACATGACCCCGGTCGAGCGCACGGACCACGCCATCGGCGTGCCGCAGATCGGCCATTGGGCCGAAATCATGAACACAGACGCCGCGGTTTACGGAGGAGGAAACCGCGGCAATCTGGGCGGTGTGGACGCGCTGGCGCAGGCCCATCAGGGCCAGCCCGCGCATATCCGCATCACGATACCGCCCCTGTCCACGCTGGTTTTCCGGCTGGACAAGGGTTAACGGCAGGGAGGAGCCGCTTATGCCACAAAACCGCAGACTGACCAGCCGCGCGATGGCCTTTGTTCTGGCCGGAGGGCGCGGGTCGCGCCTCAAGGAACTCACCGACAGGCGGGTCAAACCTGCGGTCTATTTCGGCGGCAAGACGCGGATCATCGACTTTGCGCTGTCCAACGCGATGAACTCGGGCATCCGCAAGATCTCGGTCGCCACGCAGTACAAGGCGCACAGCCTGATCCGCCATTGCCAGCGCGGCTGGAACTTTTTCCGCGCCGAGCGCAACGAATTCCTCGACATCCTGCCCGCCTCGCAGCGCGGCGGGGATGAGGCCTGGTATCGCGGCACGGCCGATGCGGTGACGCAGAACATCGACATTGTTGACAGCTACGGCGTTGATTACATTATCATTCTGGCAGGCGATCACATCTACAAGATGGATTACGAGCTGATGCTGCGCCAGCATGTGGAAAACAAGGCAGACGTCACCATCGGCTGTCTGACCGTGCCGCGGATGGAGGCTGTGGCCTTTGGCGTGATGGCCACCGACAAGGACGGGCGCATCACCTCATTCCTCGAAAAACCCGCCGATCCGCCCGCCACGCCCGATGACCCGGACAAGGCGCTCGCCTCGATGGGGATCTATGTGTTCAACTGGCACTTCCTGCGCGACCTGCTGATCCGCGACGCCGAGGATACCAATTCGAGCCATGATTTCGGCAATGACCTGATCCCCGACATCGTCAAGAACGGCAAGGCGATGGCGCATCGGTTCGACACGTCCTGCGTGCGCCACGCGCCCGACGCGCCCGCCTACTGGAAGGATGTGGGCACCGTCGATGCCTTTTGGGAGGCCAATATCGCGCTGACCGACTTTGTCCCCGACCTCAACCTGTGGGACAAGAACTGGCCGATCTGGACCTATTCGGAAAGCGTGCCGCCGGCCAAGTTCATCCATGACGAGAAGGACAGGCGCGGGGTCGCGATCTCGTCCATGGTGTCGGGCGGCTGCATCATCTCGGGGACCGAAGTGCGCAATTCGCTGCTGTTCACCGAGGTGCACACCAATTCCTATGCCGTGCTCGACCACGCGGTGGTGCTGCCCTATGTCACGGTCGAACGCTCGGCCCGGCTGCGCCGCGTGGTGATCGACCGAGGAGTGACGGTCCCTGCGGGCCTCGTCGTGGGCGAGGATCCGGAGGAGGATGCGAAGTGGTTTCGCGTGTCCGAGCGCGGCGTGACGCTGATCACGCAGGACATGCTCGACAAGAGGGCCGCCGCCAAATGACCCAGGTGCTGTCCGTCGCATCGGAATGTGCCCCGCTGGTGAAAACCGGCGGGCTCGCCGATGTGACGGGCGCCCTGCCCGGCGCCATGGCGGCGCTGGGGGTGCGGATGCGCACGCTCTTGCCGGGCTATCCGGCGGTGATGCGCGCGCTGGGCGATGCGGCCGAGGTGATGGCTGACCCCGACCTCTTTGGCGGGCCCGCGCGGGTGCTGGCGGCCAAGGTCGCGGGGCTCGAGATGCTGGTGCTCGACGCGCCGCATCTTTATGCGCGCGACGGGTCGATCTACCTTGGCCCCGATGGCCGCGACTGGCCCGACAACCCCGAACGCTTTGCCGCGCTGTCCTGGGTCGCCGCCCGGATCGGGGTCGAAGGGGTCGCGGGCTGGACGCCCGATGTGATCCATGCCCATGACTGGCAGGCGGGCTTTGTGCCCGATTACCTGCATATCATGGGCGGCACCGGGCGCACCGGCACCATCCTGACGATCCACAACATCGCCTTTCACGGGCTGGCCGACCCCGGCAAGCTCGCCACGCTGCGGCTCAAGCCCGCGCGCTATACCTCCGACGGGTTCGAGTTCTGGGGGCGGATCTCGGCGCTCAAGGCCGGGCTGATGGGCGCGGACCGGCTTACCACCGTGAGCCCGACCTATGCGGCAGAGCTGATGCGCGACGAATTCGGCATGGGGCTCGACGGGGTGATGCGCCACCGCCGGGCGCATCTGACCGGCATCCTCAACGGCATCGACGAGGACGCCTGGAACGCGGCGACCGACCCCGCGATCACCACCTACACGACCCCCGCAGGCAAGGCCGCCAACAAGGCCGCGCTGCGGGCCGCGTTCGGCCTGCCCGACGCGCGCGGGCCGCTTTGCGTGGTGATCTCGCGCCTGACCGAACAAAAGGGGCTGGACCTGCTGCTCGACGCGCTGCCCGGGATGCTGGCGCAGGGCGCGCAACTGGCGCTGCTGGGCTCGGGCGACCCCGCGCTCGAGGATGCGTTCCGCAATGCCGCGCGCGACAGCAATGTGGCGGTGCGCATCGGCTATGACGAGGCGCTGTCGCACCGCATGATCGCGGGGGGCGACGCCATTCTGGTCCCGAGCCGGTTCGAGCCTTGCGGGCTCACCCAGCTATACGGGTTGCGCTATGGCACGATCCCGCTGGTGGCGCTCACCGGGGGGCTGGCCGATACGGTGATCCACGCCTCGCCCGCCGCATTGGGCGTGGGGGTGGCCACCGGCGTTCAGTTCCACCCGGTCACGGCAGAGGCCTTGCGCGGCGCGCTCGACCAGCTTTGCCGGCTCTATGCGGACGCGCCCACCTGGGCCGCGATGCAGGCCAACGCGATGCGCCAGCCGGTCGGCTGGGCGCAATCCGCCGCCGCCTATGCGCAGCTCTACCGGGATGTGACGCCCGCAACATGACCGTCAATTCCCGGATCATCGCCGGGCGCCCCTATCCGATGGGCGCCACCTTTGATGGCGAAGGCGTCAATTTCGCCGTCTTTTCGCAGCATGCGACCCGCATGACGCTCTGCCTGTTTTCCGAGGACGGGCGCGAAGAGGTGTTCCTGATCGACCTGCCCGAATGCACCGGGCATATCTGGCACGGCTATATCGCCGGCCTGCGCCCCGGCCAGCATTACGGCTACCGCGCGCATGGCCCCTACCGCCCCGACGAGGGCCACCGTTTCAATCCGCACAAGCTGCTGATCGACCCCTATGCGCGGCAACTTTCGGGCCATCCGATCTGGCATGACGCGCTGATGGGCTATGACGTGACGGCCAAGCATGGGGATTTGACATTCGACACCCGAAACTCGGCCCGCTACATGCCGCGTTGCATCGTCACCGACCCGGCCTTCAGCTGGGGCGAGGACCGCCCGCCGCGCCGGTCGATGTCCGAGTCGGTCATCTACGAGGCGCATGTGAAGGGCATGACCGCCGGCCGCGGCGACATCGCCAACCGCGGCACCTATCTCGCCATGGCCTCGGACCCGGTGCTTGACCATCTGGGGCGTCTGGGGGTCACGGCGGTCGAGCTCTTGCCGGTCCAAGCCTTTCTCAACGACCGCTTTCTGGTGGACAAGGGGCTGACGAATTACTGGGGCTACATGAGCATCGGCTTTTTCGCACCCGAGCCGCGCTATATGGCCACGCAGGACATCGCAGAGTTTCAGCACATGGTCGCCCGCTTTCATGCGGCGGGGATCGAGGTGATCCTCGATGTGGTCTATAACCACACTGGCGAGGGCAACCAGATGGGCCCGACGCTGAGCTTTCGCGGGCTCGACAACGCGTCCTATTACCGCCTCGCGGAAACGCCGCGCTATTACATCGACGATACCGGCACCGGCAACACGCTCAATTCAGAGCATCCGATGGTGCTGCGGATGATCATGGACAGCCTACGCTATTGGGTCGAGGTGATGCACGTTGATGGCTTTCGCTTTGACCTGTGCTCGGCACTCGGCCGCACGGCGCATGGGTTCGACCGCAACGCGCCCTTCTTTCAGGCGATCCGCCAGGACCCGGTGCTGGCCGGGGTCAAGCTGATCGCAGAGCCATGGGACATCGGGCCGGGGGGCTATCAGCTTGGCAGTTACCCGCCCCCCTTTGCGGAATGGAACGACAAGTTCCGCGATCAGGTGCGCCGGTTCTGGCGCGGCGATGCGGGCGGCGTGAACAAGCTCGCCACGCGCATTTCGGGGTCCGCGCTGCGGTTTGACCACGACGGCAAGCCCGCGACGTCATCGGTCAATTTCCTGACCGCGCATGACGGCTTTACCCTGATGGACCTCGTGTCCTATGCCGACAAGCACAACGAGGCCAATGGCGAGGAGAACCGCGACGGCCATTCCGACAACCGGTCGGACAACATGGGCATCGAGGGGCCGACCGACGACCCCGCCATCATCGCCGCCCGCGCGCTGCGGCGGCGCAACCTGATGGCGACGCTGATGCTGTCGCAGGGCACGCCGATGATCCTGGGCGGGGATGAGCTGGGCAACAGCCAGATGGGCAACAACAACGCCTATTGCCAGGACAATCCGATCGGCTGGATCGACTGGGACCATGCGGATGCCGATTTCCTGCGCTTCTGCCAGCAGATCATCACCTTTCGCCGGACCCACCCGATCCTGCGTCAGACGCGGTTCCTGCATGCCAAGAGCCGTGCCATCGACGGCGAGCCCGATATCTTCTGGCGCCATCCCGACGGGCGGCCCTTTACCGATGCCTGCTGGCTCGACCCGAACCTGCGCGCGCTCACGGTCGAGATGCGCACCGCCTCGGGCACACCGGAATATGCCACGCTCGAATATGCGATCCTGATCGTGTTCAACGGGGGCGGCGGACTGACCGTGACCCCGCCACCGGTGCGCCCCGGGCATCAGTGGGTCTGCCATATCGACACCGCCCGCCCCGATGCGCCGCCGCGCGTCGCCCGCAAGAGATTAGCCGTCGCCGCGCAATCGGTGGTCGTGCTGGTGATGGAGCCAGACCCGGCCGCGCACCCCTGAGGAGAACTGCCATGCAGAAGATCACGGTTCAGACAAGGCCCATCGACGCACAAAAGCCCGGCACCTCGGGTCTGCGCAAGAAAACCCATGTGTTCATGGGGCCGCATTACCTCGAGAATTACGTGCAGGCGATCTTTGACGGGATCGGCGGCGTGGCGGGCAAGAGGCTCGTGCTGGGCGGCGACGGGCGCTATTTCAACGACCGTGCGGCGCAGGTGATCCTGCGGATGGCGGCGGCGCAGGGGGCGGCGGGGGTGATCGTGGGGGTGAATGCCCTGCTCTCGACCCCGGCCGCGTCGCATCTGATCCGGCTGCGCGGCACCGATGGCGGGCTGATCCTGTCGGCGAGCCACAACCCCGGCGGGCCGGAGGGCGACTTTGGCCTGAAATACAACACCCCCAATGGCGGCCCCGCCCCCGAGAATGTCACCGACAGGATCTTTGCCGCCACCCAGACCGTATCGCAATACACGATCCTCGAGGCGCATGACCTCGACCTGACACGCCCAGGCACCACGGCGCTGGGCGAGATGACGGTCGAGATCCTGGACCCGGTCGCGGATTATGCCGCGCTGATGGAGACGCTGTTTGATTTCGACGCGATCCGCGCGCTTTTCGCCAGCGGCTTTACCATGCGGTTCGACGCGATGCATGCCGTGACCGGCCCCTATGCCCATGCGATCCTCGAAGGGATGCTGGGCGCTGCCCCCGGCACGGTGGTCAATGGCACGCCCTCGCCCGATTTCGGCGGCGGCCACCCCGACCCGAACCCGATCTGGGCCAAGGATCTGGTGGACAGGATGATGGCGCCCGACGCGCCCGATTTCGGCGCGGCGAGCGATGGCGACGGCGACCGCAACATGATCATGGGGCGCGGCGTCTATGTCGGCCCCTCCGACAGCCTCGCGCTGCTCACCGCCCATGCGCATCGCGCGCCGGGCTATGCGCGCGGGCTCAAGGGCGTGGCGCGGTCGATGCCGACCTCGGGCGCGGTGGACCGGGTGGCGGCGGCCCTGGGCATGGCCTGCTACGAGACGCCCACCGGCTGGAAGTTCTTCGGCAACCTGCTCGACGCCGGGCGCGCGACGCTGTGCGGCGAAGAGAGCGCCGGCACCGGGTCGGACCATGTGCGCGAAAAGGACGGGCTCTGGGCGGTGCTGCTGTGGCTCAACATCCTCGCCGATACGCGGGCGAGCATGGCCGATCTGCTGGCCGGGCATTGGCGCCGCTACGGGCGCAACTACTACTCGCGCCACGATTACGAGGATGTGGCGGCGGACAGGGCCAATGCGCTCTACGACGGGCTGCGGGCGCGGCTGGGGAGCCTTGCGGGGCAGACATTCGGCGCGCTCACGGTCGCCAGCGCGGATGAGTTCGCCTATGACGACCCGGTCGATGGGTCGCATTCCGCCGCGCAGGGGCTGCGCATCGGCTTTACCAGCGGCGGGCGCGTGGTGTTCCGCCTCTCGGGGACGGGCACCGTGGGGGCGACGCTGCGGGTCTATCTGGAGGAGGTCGAGACCGACCCCGCGCGGCTGGACCGCGACGCGCAGGAGGCGCTGGCCGATGTCATCGCCGCCGCCGAGGCCATCGCGGGGATCAAGGCGCATACCGGGCGCGAGGCGCCGGACGTCATCACCTGATGGCGGGTGCGGATGCCTCCGGCGGGGATATTTGTGGCAAGATGAAGCGCGGGCGTGGCGCCTAAAGCCAGCGTTTCCATTTGAAATAGAGAAAGGTCGCGCCGGCCGAGGCGACCATCATGCCCAGCGCCATGGGGTAGCCCCAGCGCCAGTCCAGTTCGGGCATGACGGCAAAGTTCATGCCATAGGCCGAGGCGATCAGCGTCGGCGGCAGGAACAGCGCCGCCACCACGGAGACGATGCGGATCGTGGCGTTCTGCGCGAGATTGATCATGCCCAGCGTGACCTCGGCGGCGAGGCTCACGCGGTTGGACAGGAAATCGGCATGCACCTCGAGCGAGTTGATGTCGCGCATCAGGCCCTTGATGAGGGCGGCCTGCGTCTTGTCGGTCTTGTCGCTGCGCCGGTCGGCCGACCACAGGCTGAAGGTCGAAAGCATCCGCTCGACCGTCAGCAGGCCGAGGCGCACGCGCGACAGGGCCTCGCCCTCGCGGCCCAGCGTCTCGAGCGAGGCCTGCAGCAGGTCGGGGCGCTGCGACGCGGTGCCGTCATAGGCGGCGGCGGCGGTCTGGTCGAGCACCTTGCCCGTCGCTTCGAGCAGATCGGCCATGCGGGCGATGATCTCTTCCACCAGTCCGAGGAACAGCCGCACATGGGTTGCGGTGCCGGCGCTGGAGCGGTCGGCGCGGTCTGGAAAGGTCACGAAGGGGCGCGGCGCGTGGTAGCGCACGGAGATCAGCCTGTCGGCGGTGACGATAAAAGTCACCGGACCTGCGGTGGGCGCCTTGTCCGGGCTCTGGCCGGGCACCACGGCGGTCATGTAATCGGCGCAGTCTACGCGGTAGAGGCGGTTGGAGAGTTCGATCTCTTCCATATCCTCGAGCGTCGGCACCTCGATACCGAGCGCCGCCACAAGGGCGGCCTGTTCGGGTTGCGGGCGGTAGAGGTCGATCCAGATCGCATCCGCGAGGTCAGCCTCGGGCGGCATCTGGGTCAGGCGACCTTCGGACAGGCGATAGGCAAAGATCATGGTGCACCTCGGGGTGGACGGATGGTGACTTGCCTAGTAGCAGGTGAGTGTCGTGCCAAGAGACGATCGTGCGGAGGAGGCGTCGGATGGACCCGAGACTGAGCCTTGGCGGCGGGGCGATCCTCGTCGTGCTGCTGATCCTGGTGGTTGTGGCGCGCGCCGCGCGGCGTGACCGGCGCGAGGGCAAGACGGACGCTGCCGCGGTCTGGCTGGGCGCCGACATCCCGGATGACCGGACCAAGGGGGGGCATGCGCCGCAGCGCGACGATCCGGCCGCGGTCGATGATGGCGACGCAGACGGTGATGGCGGCGGCGACGGGGGGGGCGACGGGGGGGGCGACGGAGACTGACCCGTCAGCGCGCCGCGTCGCGCTGTGCGATCCAGTCATGCGCAGGGTCGTTCTGGAAGCGCCATTTGCGCAGCGGGCCGGCCATGACGTTGAGGTAATACATCTCGTAGCCGTAGGGCGCGCCGCAGGGATGATGGCCGCGCGGCACCAGCGTCACATCGTGATCCCTGACGGCCATGGTTTCGTCGAGCGTGCCATCCTCGGTATAGACCCGCTGGATGCCAAAGCCCTGCGCGGGATTGAGGCGCATGTAATAGGTCTCCTCCAGATAGGTCATGCGGGGGAAATCATCCTCGTCATGGCGGTGGCTGGGGTAGGAGGACCAGTGACCGGCGGGGGTAAAGACCTCGGTCACCAGCAGGCTGTCGGCCACATCGCGCCCCTCCATCGCGATGTTGTTGATATGGCGTGTATTCGTGCCAGTGCCGCGCGGGGTGAGCGTGATGCCCTCGGGGCCCAGACGCTGCACCCCATGCCCGCCCTGCCCCGGCGCGGAGCAGACCGCCAGCGTGCAGGCGGTGGTGGCGCGGGCCGACCAGTCGGCCCCGTTGGGGACATAGAGGCAGGCGGGCGGGGTTTTCTCGAACACGTCCATGCGCGCGCCCATCTCGCCCATCGCCTGCCCGGCGGCGGTGATCTCGGCCCGCCCCTCGACCAGCACCAGGATCACCTCGCGGTCGCCGGTCGCCTCGGCCACGCTGTCGCCCGGCGCGAGGCGGTAGAGGCCAAAGCCCACATAGGACCAGCCGGCGCTGGCCGGGGTGATGTCATGCACCTTGCCATGGGTGCCGCTGGGGTGGCGCAACAGGTCAGGCATCGTCGGATTTGTCCTTGTCCTTGTCCTTGTCCCTGTCCTCGGGCAGCGGCGGGTCGAAGGCGATGAAGAACTGATGCGCGCAGATCAGCGCGATGCCGCCCGTCAGCACGCCCCAGAAGGCCGACCCGCTGATCGTGAACTCGAACACTGACCAGGCGGCGAGTGCCGCCGTCAGGATCACCCTTCGGTGGAGCGGGATGAAGAACGGGTGCTGAACATCGAAAAGCTTCATGCGCTGCGGTCCAGTCCGGCGTCACGCGCCATCTGTCTGAGCGCGGCGAGGCCCATCGACTGGAACTGGAACGGGTTGCGCACCGCCGGGTCCTGTTCGGCCTCGATCACCAGCCAGCCCTGATAGCCGGCCTCGGCCGCGATGCGCAGCAGGGGGGGGAAATCGACAGCGCCTTCGGGGTCGCCCGGCACGGTAAAGGCCCCGCGCCGCACCCCTTCGAGAAAGGACAGGCCCTGGTCGCGCACCGCGCGCATCACGTCCGGCCGCACGTTCTTGGCATGGAAATGGGCGATGCGCGCGGCGTGCTTGCGCGCGGCGTGCTTGCGCGCGACGGTCGCGGGGTCACCGCCGCCGTAATAGCAATGCCCGCTGTCGAACAGCAGATGCGTGGCGGGGCCGGTATGGGCCATCAGCAGGTCGATCTCTTCGGGCGTTTCCACGATGGTGCCCATGTGGTGATGATAGACCAGCGTGATGCCCTGGTCTGCCGCGAACTGCGCCAGCGCCTCGATCCCCGCGCCAAAGGCGGGCCATTGGGCGGCGGGCAGCACCGGCTTGTCATTCACGGCCGTGTCGTCGGCGCCATGGACCGCGTTCGAGGTCTCGCAGACGATGATGACCCGCGACCCGACCGCCATGAGCAGGTCGAGGAAGGGCTGCATCGCGGCCTTTTCGGCCTCGACCGTGTTCACCAGCAGGTTGGTGGAATGCCAGCCCGAGACATAGCGCAGGCCGCGCGTGCCCAGTTCCGCCGCGATGCCCTCGGCCGTGGTGGGCAGCTTGTGCCCCTTTTCGATCCCGTCAAAGCCGATGGCGGCGGCCTCGTCCAGGCATTGGGCGAGCGGGATGTCCGCGCCGAGGGTCTGGTCATCGTCATTGGACCAGGCGATGGGGTTGGTGCCGTAGAGGATCATGCCTTGACCTGTTGCTTGCGGTTCGTCTCATAGGCGGCGCGGCTGGCGCGGACGCTGTCGCGCACGCTCACCTCGGGCACGGCGACCTCCCACCATGTGCCACCATGCGGGGTCGAGGGATAGGGGTCGGTGTCGATCACGACCACGAAAGGCCCGGTCGCGTCCTTTGCCTGCGCAAGCGCGGCCTCGAGCCCGGCGATATCGGCCACCTTGACCGCCTGCGCGCCCATTGCGGCGGCATGGGCGGCAAAGTCGATGGCCATCGGCTGCACCTGCCAGGCATCCTTGAGCAGATTGTTGAACTCGGCCCCGCCGGTGCCGCGCTGGAGCCTGTTGATACAGCCGAAGCCGCGGTTGTCGGTGATGACCACGGTGATCCTGACCCCCATCATGCAGGCGGTGGCAAGCTCGCTGTTGGCCATCATGTAGCTGCCGTCGCCCAGCATGCAGATCACGTCGCGATCAGGCTCGGCCATCTTGATGCCCAGGGCGCCCGCGATCTCGTAGCCCATGCAGGAAAATCCGTATTCCATGTGATAGGACATCGGGCGCGTGGCCTTCCACAGCTTGTGCAGTTCGCCCGGCATGGTGCCGGCGGCCGACATGATGACCGTATCCGGGCCGGCCGCGCGCTGCACCGCGCCCACCACCTGCATGTCGGTGGGCCGCGCATTGCCGGCCTGTGGCGCGGCGGTCAGCGGGTCAACGGCGGCGAACCAGTCAGCCTTGAGACGGGCGGGCGGCGGCGCAAAGGCGCTTGCCCCCAGAGCCCCGGACAGGGCGGCAAGCCCCGCCGCCGCATCGGCGCAGAGCGGCGCCGCGCCATGTTTCATCGCGTCATAGGCCGCGACATTGAGGCTCACCAGCCGGCGCCCGGGTGCGGCAAAGAGCGCCCATGACCCGGTGGTGAAATCCTGAAACCGCGTGCCGACGCCGATCACCACATCGGCCTGCGCGCAGACGGCGTTTGCGCTTGTCGCGCCGGTGACACCAACCGGGCCGAGGTTGAGCGGATGGTCCCAGGGCAGCGCGGATTTGCCCGCCTGCGTCTCGACCACGGGGATCTGGTGCGCCTGCGCGAAATCGCGCAGCGCCTCGGTGGCAAAGCCGTAATGCACTCCGCCGCCCGCCACGATCACCGGATGGCGCGCAGCCGCGATCAGGGCCGCGACCTCTGCCACCTCGACCGGGTCAGGCTGGACGATACGCCGCCGCCAGACGCGCGGCGCAAAGAACGCCACGGGCCAGTCATGGCCTTCGGCCTGCACATCCTGACAAAGGGACAGCGTGACAGGCCCGCAGTCGGCCGGATCTGTCATCGTGCGCAGCGCGCGGGGCAGCGCGGTGAGCAACTGCTCGGGCCGCATGATGCGGTCGTAATAGCGGCTCACGGGGCGAAAACAGTCATTGGCGCTGACCGTGCCGTCACCGAAATCCTCGACCTGTTGCAGCACCGGGTCCGGGCCACGGTGGGCAAAGACATCGCCCGGCACGAAGAGCACCGGCAGCCGGTTCACATGCGCCACCCCCGCCGCCGTCACCATGTTGAGCGCGCCGGGCCCGATGGACGATGTCACCATCATCGCATGGGCGCGGCCCGCCTGCTTGGCATAGGCGATGGCGGCATGGGCCATGGTCTGTTCGTTCTGGCCCCGGTAGGTCGGGAAATGGTCCTTGACGCCATGCAGCGCCTCGCCCAGCCCCGCGACATTGCCATGGCCGAAGATGCCCCAGCATCCGGTGATGAAGGGCCTGCCATCCTCGGCCAGTTGCGCGGCAAGGTAGCGCACCATCGCCTGTGCGGCGGTCAGCCGGATCGTCGTCATTGCAGTGCCTCCTTGCGGGCGCGGTCCCAGACCGCGCAAAGATCGGAATATCGTGCAGCCATCGCAGCCACGGCGGCGGTGTCATCGAGGCCCCCTGCCATCCAGTCGCGCGCGACATCGCCAAAGATCGTGCGCCCCACGGCAAAGCCCTTGACCAGAGGTTGCCGCGCGGCCAGCGCAAAGGACGCCGCCAGCGCTTCGGGCGCGGCGTCGAGGCCCAGCACCACAATGCCGCGCACATGCGGGTCGTGGCGCAGGATCGCGGCGCTGGCCGCGTCCCAGGCGGCGGCGGTGGCAAAGGGTTCGAGCTTCCACCAGTCGGGGAAAACGCCCAGCGCATAGAACCGGTCGATGATCCGCGCGGTGGTGGTCTCATCGACCGGGGCGACCTTTGACGGGATCACCTCGAGCAGAAACTCGAGCCGCGCGCGCCGCGCGGCGGTCCAGACGCGCAGCACCGTGGCCTCTTGCGCGGCCCAGGTCGCGGCACCGTCATCGGGATGGCAAAAGCACAGGCATTTGACCACATGATCGCGCGGCCATTCGCCAAGCCCGCCGCAATCCGGCCCGATCTCGGGCTCGAGCGCGAGCGGCCGCGCGCCCGGCCATTCCACCGGCCGCCCGACCCAGAGCCCCTGCCCCGCCGCACGGAAAAGCGTCTCGCGCCCGAACCGGCTGTCGCACAGGATGCCATGCCCCGGCCGGCCATCCGCGACCTGCAAGGCCGCGTCCAGACACAGCCCCTTGAACGCGCCGATGCGCGCGGGCGTGGCGCCCGGCATTTCCTCGAACTGCGCGCGGTGGTCAAAGGCAAAGACCCGCATCCTGGACCAGTCGCCATGCCGGTTGGTCGCCCAATGCACCTGTTCGAGCGCGCCGTCCTTGCGCAACGCGGGCACCTGCACGCCGCGCGCGAGAAAGAACTGCAACTCCTCCCAGCTTGGATAGGCGGGCGTGCAGCCGTGCCGCGACACGGCAAAGGCGCCGCAGGCATTGGCATATGTCAGCGCCACCGGCCAGGGCGCGCCGTCCAGCCACCCCTTGAGCAGCCCCGACATGAAGCCGTCGCCCGCGCCCAGCACATTGAACACCTCGATGGGAAAGCCCGGCCCCGCCTCGCCGTCATCGAGCGTATCGGGGATCGCGCCGGCAAAGGCCGCGGCCCCCATCGGCCCGCGCTTGCACACCAGCGTGGCGCCGCTCACCGCGCGCACGGCACGCAGGGCGGCGATGGTATCGGTGGTGCCGCCTGCGATGTGAAACTCCTCCTCCGTCCCCACGATCAGGTCAAAGAGATGCAGCGTCGCCTGCAACCGCGCCGTCACCGCGGCGCTTTCGATGAACCGGCTTTCGCCGTCGCCATGGCCCGCGAGCCCCCAGAGGTTCGGCCGGTAGTCGATGTCGAGCGCGGTCTGCGCGCCGCCTTCGCGCGCCAGACGCAGCGCCTTGCGCACGGCCGCCTCGGTGCGCGGATGGCTCAGATGCGTGCCGGTCGCCACCACGGCGCGGGCCTGCGCGATCAAGGCGGGGTCGATGTCATCCTCGCACAGCGCCATGTCGGCGCAATTCTCGCGGTAGAAAATCAGCGGAAAGCGGTGCTGGTCGCGGATGCCGAGGATCACCAGCGCGGTGAGCCGGTCGGGGTCCGTCACCACGCCGCGCGTGTCCACCCCTTCGCGCGCCAGCTCCTCGCGGATGAAGCGGCCCATGTGTTCATCGCCCACCCGGGTGATGAGCGCCGACCGCAGCCCCAGCCGAGCGGTGCCGGCGGCCATATTGGTGGGCGAGCCGCCGATGTATTTGGCGAACGACCCCATATCCTCGAGCCGCCCGCCCACCTGCGCGCCGTAAAGGTCAACCGAGGACCGGCCGATGGTGATGACATCCAGCGTCTTGCCCATGATCCCGCCTCAGCCGGTGATCTCGGCCACGCGCACCACGCGCGCCTCGGCCACCGACATCAGCGCGGCATCGGCGAGCGCCAGCGCCACCAGCCCGTCATGGCCGGTTGTGGGGGTCGGCGTGCCGCCGGTGACAGCGGCGACAAAGCCCGCGATTTCATTGGCATAGGCGGCGATATAGCGCGTCATGAAGAAATCGAGCAGCGGCGGGCGGTGAAAGCCATCGGCATCGGCCACCTCGATATTGGCCTGTGCCATGTTCTGCGCGCTGACCGCGCCCAGCGACCCCAGCACCTCGATCCGCTGATCGTAACCATAGGTTGCGCGGCGCGAATTGGTGATGACCGCCTGCCGGCCCGAGGCCGTGCGCAGGATCACGTTGACGCTGTCAAAATCGCCCGCCTGCCCGATCGCGGGGTCCACGAGGACCGAGGCCGCGGCCTGCACCGTCTCGACCTCTTCACCCAGGAGCCAGCGCGCCATGTCGAAATCGTGGATCGTCATGTCGCGGAAAATCCCGCCCGAGCGTGCGATATAGTCGAGCGGCGGCGCGCCGGGATCGCGCGACGTGATCGTGACCATCTCGACCTTGCCCACGCGGCCGGCGTCAATCGCGGCCTTTACCGCCATGAAGTCGGGGTCAAAGCGGCGGTTGAACCCCACCATCAGCGCGGCCCCCTCGGCCGCGACCACCGCAAGGCAGTCGCGCACCCGCGCCACCGACAGGTCGATGGGCTTTTCGCAAAAGATTGCCTTGCCCGCCCGCGCGGCCTGTTCGATCAGGTCGGCATGGGTGTCGGTCGGCGTGCAGATCACCACCGCGTCGATGTCATCCGCCGCGAGGATCGCGTCGATGCTGCGGATCGCGCAGCCATGGGCATCGGCCATCGCCTGCGCCGCCGCCGCGATGGGGTCGGCGATGGCCACAAGCCGCGCTCCGGGGGTTGCCGCGATGGCCCGTGAATGGACGCGCCCGATACGGCCCGCGCCGAGAACGCCGAAGCGAAGTGTCATGTCATGCTCGCAATGTCTGCCCCCGCAGGGGCGTGGAGGGTCAGATATAGGCGGCGGCCGCGTTTTGCGACTTCACGCCTGTGATGTAGCTCACGATGTCATTGCCATCGGTTTCGTCGCGTTTCAACGAGGCCACGATATGCCCGCGCCGGAAGACCACGATCCGGTCCACGAGGTCAAAGACCTGCCGCAGGTTGTGGCTCACCAGGATCAGCGGGATACCCTGCGATTTCAGCGTCTTGATGATGTTCTCGACCTGCCCTGTCTCCTGCACGCCCAGCGCCGCCGTGGGTTCGTCCATGATGATGAGCTTGCTGGCGAAGGTGGCAGAACGCGCGATCGCCACGCATTGCCGCTGCCCGCCCGACATGTTGCGGATCGGGTTGAGGATATTGGGGATCTTGACCGCCGTGCGCTGCAATGCCTCATGCGTCGCGGCCCGCATCGCCTTGCGGTTGAGGATGGAAAACGGCCCGAGGTTGAACAGGATCTTTTCGCGCCCCAGAAACAGGTTCGACGGCACGTCGAGGTCATCGGCAAGTGCGAGGTTCTGGAACACGCATTCCATCCCCGCCTCGCGCGCCTCGAGCGGGCCGGAGAACTGCACCTCCTGCCCGTCGAACCAGATCTTGCCGGCGCTGCGCGTCTCGACCCCGGTGATCTGGCGCACAAAGGTCGATTTTCCGGCGCCGTTGTCGCCCACGATGGCCACATGTTCGCCCGCCTGCAGCTCGAAATCGGCATTCTCGAGCGCGTGCACACCGCCGTAATGCTTGGTCAGCCCTTCGGTTTTCAGGATCACGCTCATGGTTCAGGCCCCCATTGCGCGGCGTTTCTGCCGCCAGACATCCGCCATCACGGCAAAGACGATGATCGCGCCCTTGATCATCTCCTGATAATAGGCATCGACCCGCAGAAAGGTGAAACCCGAGATGATGATGCCAAAGATCAGCATCCCGAGGAACGTGCCGATGATCGACCCGCGCCCGCCGACAAGGCTCACGCCGCCGATCACGGCCATGGCAATGGCGTCAAGCTCGTACATCACGCCCATGCCCGCCTGCGCGGTCAGTTGCCGCGAGGCCGCGACGATGCCCGCGATGGCGGCCAGCATCCCGGCGATGGCATAGACGAGCACCAGATGGCGTTCGACATTGATCCCCGACATCCGCGCGGCGGCGGGGTTGGACCCAATGGCATAGGTCCGCTTGCCATAGAGCGTGTAGGACAGGATGAGCTGGAACAGGATCGCCAGCCCGGCAAAGATATAGACGGGGGTAAAGCCCTGCCCCAGCGCGATGAAGCTCTCGGACGGGTTCGACACCGCCTCGCCGCGGGTCCACCAGTTCGACACGCCGCGCGCAGAGACCATCATCCCCAGCGTGGCGATGAAGGGCGGGATCTTGGCATAGGCCACCAGTGACCCGTTGATGACCCCCGCGAGGATGCCCAGCATCAGCCCGACCAGCAGCGGGATGACGAGCGGCAGATCGACCCAGCCCTGCGCCCAGAACACCGCATTGGTAAAATCCTGGCCGTTGCGGGTGCTCATCTGCCCGAATGAGGTGGCGATGATCGCCGTGGCGCCCACGATGGAGCCTGACGACAGGTCGATGCCGCCGGTGATGATGACCTGCGTGACGCCAATGGCGATGATGCCGACCACGGCCACCTGCAGGATCATGATCCGCAGGATCGCGAGATTGCCGAGGAAGGTGCGTTCGCGCACGATCCAGGCCAGCGCCTCGAAGATCACCGCGATGATGATCAACCCGATGAGCGCGTTGAGTTCGGTCGGCCAGACCCTCTTGGTCTTGATCGCCGGTGCTGCTGTGTCGGTCATGTCCCACCCTTCGTGCGTCACGAACGTGGGGCGCGCAACAGGCGCCCCACGGGATTTTCACCGCGTTGTCAGAGTGGCTCAGTTGGCCGAGAGGAAGTCGCCCACATTGTCGGCGGTGACGAGCTGGAAGGGGATATAGACCTTCTTGTCGGTCGCCTCGCCCCGGATCAGGCGCAGCGCGGTATCGACCGCGCCCCGGCCCTGCCCGGCCGCATCCTGGAACACGGTGATGTCCAGATCGCCAGACTGAAGCGCGGCGAGCGCGTCCTGCGTCGCATCCACGCCCGACACGATGATGTCGCCCATGTCGAGGCCGCCGGCCTTCATCGCCTGGATCGCGCCGATGGCCATTTCGTCATTGTTGGCCAGCACCGCGTCAAAGGTGACGCCGCCGCCCATCCAGTTGGTCATCAGGTCGGCGGCCTCGGTGCGCGACCAGTTGGCGGTCTGCTCTTCGACCACGTTCATGAAGTTGCACATGTCCATGCCGATCACGTCATGGAAATCCTTGGTGCGCTGGACGGCCGCCTGGTTGGACAGCTCGCCGATCATGATGACGACATCCGCGCCGCCCGCCATACCGGCCGCGCGCAGCATCTTGCAGACCTCAAAGGCCGCGAGCGTGCCCGACTCGATCTCGTTGGAGGCGACAAAGGCCTGCCCGTCGGGCAGCGTATCGACGTTGATCGGCTGGCGGTTGACATAGACCAGCGGCACGCCGGCGGCGGCGGCGGCATCGGTCATCGCCTGCGTGGCCGAGGTATCGACCGCATTCACCACGATGGCATCGACGCCGGCGGCGATGAAGTTCTCGATCTGGCTCAGCTGCTTGCCCACGTCATTGGTGGCATCCTCGGCCTGCAGTTCGACACCGTCGAGCTCGCCCGCATAGTTCACCATGCCGTTGCGCAGCACGGTCAGGAAATTGTCGTCAAAGGTCGCCATCGTCAGCCCGATCGTCTCGGACATGGCAGTGGTCGAGAGCAGCGAGACGAGGCCCGCCGCGATCATGGTCTTTTTCATCTTGTCTTCCTCCCAGAACCGGCGTCCGGCGCGCCGCATGTAGTCACCGGAAGACCCCCTCCCCGGAGGTCCCATTCCGCATCGCGCCGCTCAGGCGGCCTCGGCCGCGAGCTGCGCCTCGATGAATTCGAACGACGCCGCGATGGCGGCGACCGGGTCGGCCAGCGCATGTGTCTGCGGCGCAAAGGCCTCGAAGGACAGCGGCCCGGCATAGCCCGCAGCCCGCAGCGCCCGGATCTGCGCGACATTGCCCAGCCGGTCGGCAGCATCGACCAGACCCCGGTGCGCATCGGTCATGTCGGCCGCAGCGAGGGTGGCATCGACGACGCCGGACAGGTGCACGATCCCGGTCTGTTGCGCAAAAAACGGGCCCGCCCCGGCCAGATGGTGGTGAAAGGTGTCATGGACCAGCCGGAACCTCTCGGTCACGCCCAGCGCCGCGATCGCCTCGACCGCCTCGCTCTTGTGGCGCAGCGCGCAGATGTCAAAGCCCAGCGGCTCCACAAGACCCACCAGCCCGTGGTCTTCCAGAATCGGGGCCAGTTCACGCAGCGCCAGCCGCAGGTTGGCCTGCCGCTCTCCGTTGCCCATGCCAAGGTTGTCGTTGCGCGGGATCAGGCTCACCGCTTCGGCGCCGCAGGCGACCGCGATCCGCATCAGGGCGCGCGCCTCGGCCGCCTTGTCGGCGGACCAGTCGTTGAACCGCTTGACCTCTGCCAGGGCCAGGATGCGCAGACCGTGGTCACGCACGATCGCCCCGGCCTCGGCCGGGTCCAGCCCGTCAAAAAGCGGTTGCGGCAGGTCGTTGCGCAACTCGATCCCGACACAGCCCAACGCGGCCGCCGTCGCAACAAGGTCGCGAAACCCCATCCGCGCCACGGTCATGTGGTTGAGCGCCCTGCCTTGCATCCCGTCCCCCGCCATGAGCCCGACCGTTCCACGCCATTGCAGGCCAGGCTGCGGTCCCCACGACTGATCCCTCTGGGGCCGAGCAAACAGGCGGCCATCACGATTCGTCAACGCGGGGCGGGTCATTTGCATCAACTCTGACGAAGGGCCGTCATCGCGATGATGTCTTTTCGTCAGGCCCGGCCGCTCAGACCGACTCGGGCAGCACCAGTTCGGGCCGCAGGAAATGCTGCCCCGTCACATCGGTCATGCCATTGAGCACCGCGTCGATCATCAAGGCGACAAGGTCGCGGCAGACCTGACCCAGCGGCGTCGCGATGACCATGGTCAGATAGCGGTCCATCAGCGCGGCGCGGCTGTCGGGCGTGACCTCGTTGACCACCAGGCTGACCTCACCGGGGCGGCGCGCCTCGCGCACGGCGGCGATGGCCCCCTCCATCCCGCCACCCGCGCAATAGATGCCCCGCAAGTCCGGGTGCCGCTCGAGCAGGTCCAGCGTGGCCTCATAGGTCAACTGCCGCGTCTCGAGGTTCACCAACGTGTCGAGCACCGTGAACTGCGGCGCGAACTCTCTGAAATAACTTCGAAATCCCGTCTCTCGCAGCTCGTGCCCATGCCAGCGGTAGCCACCGACAAAGACCCCCACCTTGCCCGCGCGATGGGCCGACATGGCGATGACAGAGGCCGCGATGCGGCCCACTCTGACGTTGTTCAGCCCGACATAGGTTTGCCGCACCCCCTGCGCAAAGTCGTTGAGCAAGGCAAAGGTCGGGATGCCGGCGGCCTTGAGTTCGGTGACGGCCTCGGTGATGTCATGGTGGGTGACGGCGCTGGCCGCGATGGCATCCACGCGCCCGCGCATCCCGAGCATCAAGGCGCTGAAATCGGCCGGGGTCTGGGACGGCGAAAACACCACCTCGGCACGCCCCCGGATGCTGGTCGCGCCTTCGACGGCGGCGTGGATCTCTTTTACAAACTCTTGATAAAACGCCTGTTTTTCCTTGTGCAAGACAAAGCCGAACCGCATTTCCGGCAGGTCGCGGCTAAGCCGCTGGCCGATCAACGGGGCGGCATGATACCCGACACGGCGCGCGGCCTCATAGACCCGGCGCGCGGTTTCCTCGCGCACGGCCTCGCGGGCGTTGAGCACGCGGTCCACGGTCGCCATGCTCACCCCCGCCTCGCGGGCGACATCCGTGATTGTCGGTCTGCGGGCCATGACGCCTGCCTTTCCTGATTACTTTTCGTCATTTCTGCGCGCCATCATGATGGATTTTGACGAAATTCCAACCGCTATTGATTGGGTCCGTCCGACAGTCGCGGCCAGGTCTTGGGTCAAGGATGCGGCGGGCGCCGCGGCCGGGGGGACAGAGCCATCGCGACACGCGACGACAATCTGCTGGGCGAGGATGGGCGCCGGGCCCCCGTGACCGGCCCGGCACAAGACTTTGACCGGCCCGGCAGGAGACTTTTCGGACAAATGGCCCTTGCACAGGGAAACATTTGCTTTATGTAATGTTTCGCTGCCGCTGTTAGAAGATTGGCAAGCCCGACACGCTATCGATTCTGCAAGGCCACGAAAGGACACCCTCGCGATGACCCTGATTTCTGCACCCCACAAGACCGCACATGGTGACATGTCGCAATGCTGACCGATTTCACCCCCTGGCAGTCGCTCTTTGGCGGCTCTCTGATCGGGCTCGCCTCGGTCCTGCTGATGCTGGTGCATGGCCGGATCATGGGCGCCACCGGCATTCTCGCGGGCGCCTTCGTGCCCGAGGCGCCGGGCGACCGGGGCTGGCGGATCGCGATCCTCGCCGGCATGGTCTCGGGTCCGTTGGTGTTCTGGCTTGCGACCGGTGCGATGCCCGCCGTCGAGGTGCCGGTCTCGACCACGATGATGATTGTCGGCGGCTTCATCGTCGGGCTTGGCGTGACCTTTGGCTCTGGCTGCACCTCGGGCCACGGGGTCTGCGGCATGGCACGTCTGTCGCGCCGGTCAATTGCCGCGACCTTGACCTTCATGCTGACCACGGCGGCGACAGTCTATGTCGTCCGTCATGTGATGGGGGGCTGATCCATGCGACTGTTTCTTGCCTATGTGATCGGCCTTGTCTTTGGCCTCGGGATATCCATCTCGGGCATGGCCAACCCTGCGAAAGTGCTCAATTTCTTTGACTTCGCAGGCAGCTGGGACCCCAGCCTCGCCTTTGTGATGGGCGGCGCTTTCGTGGTGGCCTTCATCGGCTACCGCCTGGTGTTCCGCCGGCCGGCCCCGCTCCTGGCGCCGCGCTTTGCGGTGCCGGGCAACACCCGGCTCGACGCAAAGCTGCTGGGCGGCGCGGCGGTGTTCGGGATCGGCTGGGGCATCTCGGGCTTTTGCCCCGGCGGATCGCTTCCGGCGCTCGGGACCGGGAACACCGAGGTCTACATCTTTACCGGTGCGCTTTTGGCGGGGATCATCGCCGCAAAGCTGCTGATGCAATTCACCATCAAATGGTCCAGTGCGCGCGCTGCGGCCTGACAGGAACGGAGAAACAGAAATGACCGACTATCCCGTCAACATGTCCCTGACCCCCGAGGTCAAAGGCTTCTTTGACGCCGCGACCAACACCATCAGCTATGTCGTGCGCGACCCTGCCTCGACCTCCTGCGCCATCATCGACAGCGTGATGGACATCGACTATGCCGCAGGCCGCATCACCTTTGACCATGCCGATGCGATGATCGCCTGGATCGAGGAAAACGGCCTCACGCTCGAATGGCTGATCGAGACACATGTGCATGCCGACCACCTGTCGGCCGCGCCCTATATCCAGGGGCGGCTGGGCGGCAAGATCGGCATCGGCGACAAGATCACCGTGGTGCAGGACACCTTTGGCAAGGTGTTCAACGAGGGGACGGAGTTCCAGCGCGACGGGTCGCAGTTCGACCGGCTCTTTGCCGACGGCGACAGCTACCAGATCGGCACCATGACGGCCTTCGTCATGCATACGCCCGGCCATACGCCCGCCTGCATGGTGCATGTGATCGGCGACGCCGCCTTTGTCGGCGACACGCTGTTCATGCCTGACGGCGGCTCGGCACGGGCCGATTTCCCCGGCGGCGACGCGGGCGCGCTTTATGACAGCATCCAGAAGGTGCTGGCCCTGCCGGACGAGATGCGCCTGTTCATGTGCCACGACTACGGCCCCAACGGGCGCGACATCGCGTGGGAAACCACGGTCGGCGCGGAAAAGGCGCATAACATCCACGTGGGCCAGGGCGCCACGCGCGAATCCTTTGTCAAGTTCCGCACCGAGCGTGACGCGACCCTCGCCATGCCCCGCCTCATCATCCCCTCGCTGCAGGTGAACATGCGCGCCGGCGAGATTCCGACTGACAAGAGCGGGCATCCCATGCTCAAAGTCCCGGTGAACGGGCTCTAGAGAAAAGGCAGACCATGACCATTCGACCCCTGGACGACACGATCGGCGTATGTGCGCAGATCACTGTAGAGGACCTGCCCGGCATTGCTGCGCAAGGCTACCGCAGCCTGATCTGCAACCGCCCCGATGACGAAGAGCCCGGCCAGCCGAGCTTTGCCGAGATCGCGGCGGCGGCTTCCGCGCTGGGCCTGCAGGCGCGCCACATTCCGGTCGCGGGCGGCGTCTTTCCGCCCGATGCGGTCGCGGCCTTTGGCGCGGCGATGGCCGAATTGCCGGGGCCGGTGCTGGCCTACTGCCGCTCTGGCGCGCGCTCGACCACGATGCGGCAGCTCAGCGTCGGCTGATACCGCGGCAAACCGACTGACACACTGACAGACAGGCGCGGCCCCAGACGGGCCGCGCCCCCGATCTCCATTTTTGCAGGGCAACCGCCATGACCCGTTTCTCCCTCGCCCGCTATCTGCCGATCCTCGACTGGGGGCGCAGCTATGGCCGTGCGGACCTGTCGAACGACATGGTGGCCGCGGTGATCGTAACGATCATGCTGATCCCGCAGTCGCTGGCCTATGCGCTGCTGGCCGGCCTGCCGCCCGAAATGGGCATCTATGCCTCGATCATGCCGATCATCCTCTACGCCATTTTCGGCACCTCGCGGGCGCTGGCGGTCGGGCCGGTCGCGGTCGTGTCGCTGATGACGGCGGCCGCGGTGGGTCAGGTCGCGGCGAGCGGGACCGCGGGCTATATCACCGCCGCGATCACGCTGGCGGGGCTGTCGGGCGCGATGCTCTTGTTGATGGGGGTGCTGCGGCTGGGGTTTCTGGCGAATTTCCTGTCGCACCCGGTGATCGCGGGTTTCATCACCGCGAGCGGCATCCTGATCGCGACAAGCCAGCTTGGCCATATCTTCGGCGTCCGGGCCGAGGGCCATACCCTGCCCGAGATGCTCTGGTCGCTGGGCGCGCAGATCGGTCAGGTCAAGCCTGTGACGCTGGCCATCGGGGTGGCGGCGACCGTTTTCCTGTTCTGGGTGCGGCGCGGGCTCAAGCCGTTGTTGCTGGGTCTCGGCCTGCCGCTGCGGATCGCGGATGTGATCACAAAGGCCGGGCCGGTCTTTGCCGTGGCCGCGATCACGGCGGTGGTCTGGGGGTTCGACCTCGCCGCGGCTGGCGTGGCCATCGTGGGGGTGGTGCCGCAGAGCCTGCCGCCCCTCACCCTGCCCTCTTTCGACCCGGCTCTCGTTCAGTCGCTGCTGCTGCCGGCGCTGCTGATCTCGGTCGTGGGGTTCGTCGAATCGGTCTCGGTCGCGCAGACGCTGGCCGCCAAGAAACGCCAGCGCATCCGCCCGGACCAGGAGCTGATCGGGCTCGGCGCCGCCAATATCGGCGCATCGCTCACCGGCGGCTTTCCGGTCACGGGCGGCTTTGCCCGCTCGGTGGTGAATTTCGACGCCGGTGCCGCGACACCTGCCGCCGGGGCCTTTACCGCCGTGGGTCTGGCCATCGCCGCGGTGGCCCTGACCCCGCTGATCCATTTCCTGCCCAAGGCGACGCTGGCAGCCACGATCATCGTGGCCGTGCTGTCGCTGGTGGACCTCGGCATTCTCAAGCGCGCCTGGACCTATTCACAGGCCGATTTCTGGGCGGTGGCCGTGACCATCGGGGTTACATTGGGTCTGGGGGTCGAGGCAGGCGTGTCCTCGGGCGTGGCGTTGTCGGTGCTCTTGCACCTTTGGAAAACCTCGCGCCCGCATGTGGCCGAGGTGGGCCTTGTTCCCGGCACCCAGCATTTCCGCAACATCAACCGTCATGCCGTGCTGACCGACCCGGCCGTGCTGAGCCTGCGGGTGGACGAAAGCCTCTATTTCGCCAATGCGCGGTTTCTGGAGGATTACATCCATGACCGCGTGGTGGCCGACTGTCCGGTCCGCGACGTGGTGCTGATGTGCTCGGCCATCTCCGCCATCGACATGAGCGCACTGGAAAGCCTCGAGGCGATCAATGCGCGGCTCGGCGCGATGGGCGTGCGGCTGCACCTGTCCGAGGTCAAGGGCCCGGTGATGGACCGGCTCAAGCGGTCGCATTTCCTCGACGCGCTGTCGGGGCAGGTGTTCCTGTCGCAGTATGATGCGATCCGCGCGCTGACGGCGCTGGCCGACGACAGCCTGCCGCAGGCTGAGGAATGAGGGTGCGGAGCCTCCGGCGGGAGTATTTTCAGCACAGAGAAGCCTGGGCAGAGAGAATCCCCGGCAGGTTCAGCCCATTGTCACGGGCACAGGCCCGCGCGATGTCATAGCCCGCATCGGCATGGCGCATGACGCCGGTAGCGGGGTCGTTCCAGAGCACGCGGGCGAGGCGGCGCGCGGCGTCATCGGTGCCATCGGCCACGATGACCATCCCGGAATGCTGGCTGTAGCCCATGCCGACACCGCCGCCGTGATGCAGGCTGACCCAGGTCGCGCCCGAGGCGGTGTTGAGCAGCGCGTTGAGCAGCGGCCAGTCCGACACCGCGTCGGAGCCGTCGCGCATCGCCTCCGTCTCGCGGTTGGGCGAGGCGACGGAGCCCGAATCGAGGTGATCGCGTCCGATCACGATCGGGGCCGAGACCTCGCCTTTGCGCACCATCTCGTTGAAGGCGAGGCCAAGCTTGTGCCGCAACCCGAGGCCGACCCAGCAGATCCGCGCCGGCAGGCCCTGAAAGGCGATCCGTTCGCGCGCCATGTCGAGCCAATGGTGCAGATGCGGGTCGTCGATCAGTTCCTTCACCTTGGCATCGGTGCGGTAGATGTCCTCGGAGTCGCCTGACAGCGCGCACCAGCGAAACGGCCCGATGCCCCGACAGAACAGCGGGCGGATGTAGGCGGGCACGAAACCCGGAAAGGCAAAGGCGGTCTCGAGCCCCTCATCCAGCGCCACCTGCCTGATATTGTTTCCATAATCGAGCGTCGGCACGCCCGCGTTCCAGAAATCGACCATCGCCGCGACATGGGTGCGCATCGAGGCGCGGGCGGCGGCCTCGACCGCCTTGGGCGCGCTTTCCTGCCGCGCGCGCCACTCTGCCACGCTCCAGCCCTGCGGCAGGTAGCCGTGGATGGGGTCATGGGCCGAGGTCTGGTCGGTGACGATATCGGGGCGGACACCCTGGCGGTAGAGTTCGGGGAACACATCCGCCGCATTGCCGATCAGCGCCACGGATTTCGCCTCTCCGGCGGCGGTCCAGCGGGCGATCATGGCGAGCGCCTCGTCCAGATCATGGGTCTTTTCATCGACATAGCGGGTGCGCAGGCGGAAATCGGCGCGCGTCTCGTCGCATTCGACGGCGAGGCAGCAGGCCCCCGCCATCACCGCCGCCAATGGTTGCGCGCCGCCCATGCCGCCCAGACCCGCGGTCAGGATCCAGCGCCCGGAGAGGGAACCACCGTAGTGCTGGCGCCCCGCCTCGACAAAGGTCTCGTAGGTGCCCTGCACGATGCCCTGCGTGCCGATGTAGATCCAGGACCCCGCCGTCATCTGCCCATACATGGCGAGCCCCTTGCGGTCGAGTTCGTTGAAATGGTCCCAGGTCGCCCAATGCGGCACGAGATTGGAATTGGCGATCAGCACGCGGGGCGCATCGGGATGGGTGCGGAACACCCCCACCGGCTTGCCCGACTGCACCAGCAGCGTCTCGTCGGCCTCGAGCGCCTTGAGGCTCGCCACGATCATGTCGAAATCGGCCCAGGTGCGCGCGGCGCGGCCGATGCCGCCATAGACCACCAGTTCATGCGGGTTTTCGGCCACATCGGGGTGCAGGTTGTTCATCAGCATCCGCATCGGCGCCTCGGTGAGCCAGCTCTTGGCCGTGATCGTGGAGCCGGTCGCGGGAAAGATGTCGCGGGTGTTGTGCCGGGGGTTGGTCATGGTTCTGCCTTCACTGTGGGGGCGAGGTCATTGATCGTGTTCAGGATTTCGCGCAGATGGGCGCGCAGGCGCCGGGCCTTGGCCGGGGCATGGGCAAACGGGGCCGCCTCGGTGTCGAGGTAGGTCGATTGCGCCAGTTCCATCTGGATCGCGTGCCAGCCCTGCGCGGGGCGGCCATAGTGGCGGGTCGTCCATCCGCCCTTGAACCGGCCATTGGTCACGCTGGTATAGCCCGGCGCGCGGGCACAGATCGCGGCGACGGCCTCGGCCAGCGGCGCGGCACAGGCGGCACCGTCATTGGTCCCGATGTTGAAATCGGGCAGGATGCCGTCGAAAAGATAGGGGATGCGCGAGCGGATCGAATGGGCGTCATAGAGGATGGCAATGCCATGCCGGGCGTGGATGCGCGCCATCTCGGCGGCCAGCGCGGCATGGTAGGGCGCATGGAACGCGGCGCGGCGGCGCGCGGCCTCGGCCGCATCGGGCGGTGTGGTCCAGAGCGGCGCACCGTCGAAGTCGGTGAGCGGGACAAGGCCGGTCGTGTTCTGCCCCGGATAGAGGCTCGCGCCGTCAGGCGCCCGGTTCGCGTCGATCACATAGCGGTGAAAGGTCGCGCGAACGACTGTAAGATCGGCTCGCAAGCCTCTGTAAAGCTTATCAATATGCCAATCCGTATCGGCCAGCGCCCGACCATTGGCATTCAGCCGCGTGGCGATATCCGCGGGGACAAAGGCACCCGTATGCGGAAGCGCCAGCAGGATCGGCCCCGCGCCGCGCCGGACCGTGACCGGCGTCACAGTCGCACCCCGGCCACGCGGGCAAGCGCACCCGACGACACAATCGCCGCTGCGGCCGCGATGTCTGGCGCCATGTAGCGATCCTCGGCCAATGGTGGGATCTCGGCCCGGATATGGGCCAGAACCCCCTGCAAGGCGGGACTGGTTGTCAACGGCGCGCGAAAACCGATGCCCTGCGCGGCGCAGATCGTCTCGACCCCGAGGATCACGGCGAGGTTCGCGTTCATCCGCCGCAAGCGGCGCGCGCCATGGGCGGCCATGCTCACATGGTCCTCCTGGTTGGCCGAGGTCGGCGTGCTATCGGTCGAACAGGGATTGGCCAGATGCTTGTTCTCGCTCATCAGCGCGGCGGTCGTCACCTCTGCGATCATCAGGCCGGAGTTCAGCCCCGGCGCGGGCGTGAGGAACGGCGGCAGGTCAAAGCTGAGTGTGGGGTCCACCATCAGCGCCACCCGGCGCTGCGCAATCGCGCCGATTTCGGCAATGGCCAGCGCGATCTGGTCGGCGGCAAAGGCCACGGGTTCGGCATGGAAATTGCCACCCGAGGCGATCAGCCCGTCCTCGACCAGCACCAGAGGGTTATCCGTGACTGCATTCGCTTCGACCTCCAATGTATTGGCTGCAAACGACAAAATGTCCAGAGCCGCGCCCGTCACCTGCGGCTGGCAGCGGATGCAATAGGGGTCCTGCACGCGGGTATCGCCTTCGCGGTGGCTCTCGCGGATGGCGCTGCCCTCCATCAGCGCGCGCATCGCGGCGGCGACCGCGATCTGCCCCTTGTGGCCGCGCAGCGCGTGGATGGCCGGGTGCAGCGGTGCGGTCGAGCCCATGATGGCATCGGTCGAGAGCGAAGCCGTCACCACCGAAGCCGCCGCCGCGCCCTGCGCGTCCCAGAGCCCGGCCAGCGCGCAGGCGGTCGAGAATTGGGTGCCGTTGATGAGCGCGAGCCCCTCCTTGGGCCCCAGCACTACCGGAGTGAGACCCGCGCGCGCCAGCGCCTCGGCGCCCGGCAGCAGCACGTCACCCAGCCGCGCCGCGCCCGCGCCGATCATCACCGCGGCCATATGCGCCAGCGGGGCGAGGTCGCCCGAGGCGCCGACAGAGCCCTGCACCGGGATCACCGGGGTCACATCCGCCACCAGCATCGCCTCGATCAGCGCGATGATCTCCCAACGCACGCCCGAGGCGCCGCGCCCCAGCGACAGAAGCTTGAGCCCCATCATCAGGCGGGTCGTCGGCACGTCCAGCGGCTCGCCCACGCCACAGCAATGCGACAGGATGAGGTTGCGCTGCAACGTGGCGGTGTCGGCGGCGGCGATCTTGACGCTCGCAAGCTTGCCGAAACCGGTGTTGACGCCATAGACCGCCGCCTCGCCATCCGCCGCCCGCGCCACCAGCGCCGCCGCCGCGGCAACCGGCCCCTGCGCCGCCGGGTCAAGGCGCACCGCAAGGCCGTCGCGCCAGATGCGCTGAAGCTGCGCCAGCGTGGCCGCGCCGGGGGTCAGGGTCAGGGTCATGCGTGGCCTCCGAAAATGCGGGCAAAGAGGGGTGTGGCCCCGATGCGGTAGCTGAGTTCCGCCGGATGGCTGGCGTCCCAGATGGCGAGGTCGGCGCGCATCCCGGCGCGGATCACGCCGCAATCCGCGAGCCCCAGCGCACGGGCCGCATGGCGGGTGACGCCCGCGAGCGCCTCTTCGGGCGTCATGCGGAACAGGGTGCAGGCCATGTTCATTGCCAGCGGCAACGAGGTCATGGGCGAGGATCCGGGGTTGCAATCGGTGGCTACGGCCATGGCCACACCGGCCGCGCGAAAGGCCGCGATGGGGGGCATCTGCGTCTCGCGCAGGGTGTAGAAGGCGCCGGGCAGGATCACCGCGACGGTGCCCGCACTGGCCATGGCCCGTGCATCCGCTTCGGTCGCATATTCCAGATGGTCGGCCGAAAGCGCGCCGTGACGGGCCGCCAGCGTCGCGCCGCCCCGCGCGGAAAGCTGTTCGGCATGCAGTTTCACAGGCAGGCCAAGCGTGCGCGCCACATCAAAGACGCGCTCTATCTGGCTGATATTGAACGCGATCCCCTCGCAGAACCCATCGACCGCATCGACCAGACCTTCGGCATGGGCGGCGCGCAGGCCGGGCAGGCAGATGGCGTCAAGATAGGCATCGGCCGTCATCCCCGGGGGCACGGCATGGGCACCCAGAAAGCTTGTGCGGACCCTCACCTGACGCTCCTCCGCGATGGTGCGGGCGCAGCGCAGCATGGCAAGCTCGGTCTCGCTGTCGAGGCCATAGCCCGATTTCACCTCGATCGCGGTCACCCCTTGCGCCAGCATCGCATCGACCCGCGCGAGGGTTTCCGCCAGCAGCTCTGTCGCCGACGCCGCGCGGGTCGCCGCGACGGTGGACATGATCCCGCCCCCTGCGCGGGCGATATCGGCATAGCTCTCGCCATTCAGCCGCTGCGCGAATTCCCCCGCGCGGTTGCCGGCATGGACCACATGGGTATGGCAGTCGATCAGCCCCGGCGTCACCAGCCGCCCGTCAAGATTGCGGACCTCGCCGGTCCGGGCAGACAGGTCGCGCATCGCCCCGGCCCAGACGATCCGCCCACCCTCGATCACCACCCCGCCATCGGGGATCAGCCCGTATCCGGGGCCGTCCATCGTCGCCAGCGTGGCATGGGTCAGGATCATGGGCGGGTTTTCCAGACTTGATCTCTCTTTGCGGTTGGGATATTATGTCTGCACATAATAACCCTGTCAAGGCGGGTCCGCATGGTGCAAATTCTCTGGGCGGCGCAGGCGCTGCTCGCCGACGGCTGGGCGCGCGATGTGCGCATCGGGATCGGCGCCGACGGGCGCATCGCCTCGGTCATGCCGGGGCAGCCGCGCGCGGGCGCGGCGCACAGGGTGCTCCTGCCTGCCCCGGCGAACCTGCATTCCCACGCCTTTCAGCGCGCGATGGCAGGTCTGACCGAGGCCCGCGGGCCCGATCCGCGCGACAGCTTCTGGACCTGGCGGCAGCTCATGTTCCGCTTTCTCGACCGGCTGACGCCGGACCATATGCGCGCCATCGCGGGTTTCGTGCAGATGGAGATGGCCGAGGCGGGCTATGCCTGCAATGTGGAGTTCCATTACCTTCATCACCGACCTGGCGGGCAAGCCTATGACAACATGGCCGAAATGGCCGCGCAGATCGCCGCCGCCACGGCGCAGAGCGGGATCGGCCTCACGCTTTTGCCGGTGCATTACCAGTTTGGCGGCTGCGACGGGCGCGCGCTCGGCCCCGGACAGCTCCGCTTTGGCACGACCCCGGAGGCCTATCTGCGGCTGCATGACGCGAGCGGCGCGGCACTGCGCGCCCTGCCCGCAGATACCGTGCTGGGCGCCGCGCCCCATTCGCTGCGCGCGGTGTCGCCCGCGGGGATGGCGCGCGCGGCGGGCCTGCCCGGCCCTGTCCACATGCATCTGGCCGAGCAACTGGCCGAAGTGCGCGAGGTCGAGGCGGCGCATGGCGCGCGGCCGGTGGAATATCTGCTCGACAGCATGGACGTCGATGCGCGCTGGTGCCTGATACACGCGACGCAGATGCAACCGCACGAGACGCGGCTGCTCGCGCAGACCGGCGCCGTTGCGGGCCTGTGCCCGATCACCGAGGCCAATCTGGGCGATGGCATCTTTGACGCCATCCGCTGGCGCGACCATGGCGGGCGGTTCGGTATCGGGTCCGACAGCAACCTGCGCATCGGCCTGACCGAGGAATTGCGCGCGCTCGACCATTCGCAACGGCTGCGCGACTCGTCCCGCGCGGCCTTGGCCACCCCCGACAAGAGCACCGGGCGCGTGCTGTTCGAGACCGCGGTCGCGGGCGGGGCGCAGGCGGCGGGGCGCGACAGCGGCGCGATTGCGCCGGGTCTCTGGGCCGACCTTCTGGCGCTCGATGGCGCCTGCACCGATCTGGAGGGGCTGACAGGCGACACCCTGCTCGACGCCTGGATTTTCGCCGGATCGGACAGGATGATGACCGACCTCTGGGCGGCGGGGCGGCACATCGTGACCGGTGGGCGACACATCGCGCGCGATGCGATCACCTCTGCCTACCGCGCCGCGCTGCACGACTTGCGGGCCGCGATATGACCGCAAGACCGGGCAGTTGGCAGGCGATCGAGGCCGAAGTGCTGCGCCGCATCCATGCGCGCGACTGGCCGCCCGGCAGCGCGATCCCCAATGAGGCCGACCTCGCGCAGAGCTTTGGCGTGGCCCGCGCGACCGTCAACCGGGCGCTGCAATCGCTGGCCGAGGCGGGCATTCTCGACCGTCGCCGCAAGGCTGGCACGCGGGTGGCGCTTCACCCGGTGCGCCGCGCGACGCTGCGCATCCCGATCCTGCGCCACGAGGTCGAGGCGGCCGGCCAGCCCTATGCCTGCCGCCTGCTCGCGCGTGACGAGGCGCCGGCGCCCGAGGTGGTGACGCAGGCCCTGCGCCTGCCCTCGGACGCGCCGCTCCTGCACCTGCGCGCGTTGCATCTGGCGGGCGGGGCGCCCCATGCGCTCGAAGAGCGCTGGGTGAATGCGGCCGCCGTGCCCGCGATCCTGTCCGCCCCGCTCGACACGATCAGCGCGAATGAATGGCTGGTCGCCAACGCCCCCTTTACCAGCGGTGATTTCAGCATTGCCGCGGCGAATGCGACGACAGACGAGGCCGCCGCGCTCGCCTGCCAGCCCGGTGCGGCGCTGGTCGAGGTGCTGCGCACCACCTGGGACGGCGCGCGCCCGATCACCTGGGTGCGGCTTCTGCATGCGCCGGGCTACCGGATGCGGATGGCGCTCTAGCCGCGGCGCGGCGCGCCCCGGCAGGGGCCGAACCGCACCGCCAGCGCCAGGATCACGCCCGAGACGACCGCGATCATGCCGGCCGCACTCACCGCGTCCTGTGCGCCCAGCCACAGCGGGCCGTAACCCGCGAGCATATAGCCCAGAACGGCCGAAACCACGGCGAAAACGACGCTCCACGCGACCTGCCGGCCCAGCCTGTCGGTCATCAGCCGCGCGGCGGCGGGCGGGCAGATGAACATCGCGATCACGATGATCGACCCCACCGCATCAAAGGCCGCGACCGCCGCGATGGCTGCGACGGTGACGAGGCCAAAGCCCAGCGCCGTCACCGGGATGCCGATGCTGCGCGCAAAGCCTTCGTCAAAGGTCGCCAGGGCCAGCGGCCGCCAGAACAGCCAGCACAGGGCCACCACGACAACGGCCACCGCCGCGACGCGGGGCAGTTCGGATGGCAATCGCGCAAGCGCCGCAGGGTCGATCAGCGAGCCGGGGCCGGTGGCCGCGAACCAGACGAGGCTTTCGAGATTGCCCATCAGCGCATGTTCGACATCCAGATGCACGGCGCTGGTGTCGGTCTGTTCGAGCAGCAGCACGCCGGCTGCGAAAAAGGTGGTAAAGACGACACCCATCGCGGCCCCCGGTTCGACCCGGCCCAGCCGCTTGACCGCCTCGATCGCGACCACGGCGGCCACCGCCACGGCGGCCGCGCCCAGAAGCATCGGGGCCGCCGCGACCGCTCCGGTGATGACAAAGGCCAGCACGATCCCCGGCAGCACCACATGGCTGATCGCATCGCCCAGCAGCGCCTGCCGCCGCAGCAGCAGGAAATTGCCGACAAGCGCGCAGGTGGCCGCGACGAGGGCGCCGATCAGCAAGGGGGTCAGGCTGAGTTGCAGGAACGCGGTCATGGCGCCGCCTGCCGCAGGGCCCGGACGCGCCTGTGCCGCAAGGCGGCGGGAACCGCGCCCCGCGCCGGCGCGAACAGCAGCGAAACCAGGAAAACCCCCGCCGCCAGCAACACGATGATCGGTCCGGTGGGCAGCGCCGGGGCCAGGGTCGAGATGACGGCCCCCAGATAGCTCGCTGCGCCACCGATTGCCCCCGCAATCCAGACCATCGCCCCAGCCCGGTCGGTCCAGAACCGCGCAGCGACCGCCGGGATGATCAGCAGCGCCACGACCAGGATCAGCCCGACCACCTTGAGCCCGATAACGGTCACCGCCATCACCAGCGCCATGAGGATCAGGTCGGCCCGGCGCGGGCTGATCCCCACAGTCTCGGCAAAGCCGGGGTCAAAGGCCACCAGCAGCAAGGGCCGGCGCAACAGCCAGACCAGCGCCACCGCCACCGCCCCGCCCCCCGCGATCACCAGCGCATCGGCCCAGAGCATCCCCGCCGTCGCACCCAGAAGGAACCCTTCGAGCCCCGCCTGCCGCCCGCCCTGCATCGTCTGGATCACGGTCAGCCCCACGATGCCCGCGCCAAAGAAGACCGACAGGACGGCGCCGATGGCCGCATCCTCGGCCAGCCGGCTTTTCCGCGTGATCCAGTCCACCGTCAAAAGCCCGCACCCCGCGCTCAGCGCCGCGCCCGCCATCAGCCCGGCGAGCGACCGCCCGTCGCCGCCCAGCCAGACCATCACCATGAAGGCCATCGCGACTCCGGGCAGGGTTGCATGGGCCATGGCATCGGCCACCAGCGCCCGCTTGCGCAGCACCATGACGCTGCCCACCGCCCCTGCCGCCACCCCCAGAAGCGCCGCGCCCACCGTCACCAGTGTCGCGTTGTAGCCCGCCTGCAACAGCAGCGCCTGCCAGAACATCAGGCCACCCCCTGCCCTGCGGTCGGCGCCAGCGCAAGCCGGCCGCCATAGGTGGCCTGCAACGCGTCGGGGGTAAAGGCCGTGGCGACAGGGCCTTGGGCAATGGCGCGGCCGTTCATCAGCAGCACCCGGTCAAAATAGCCGGCGACCGTCGCCAGGTCATGATGCACCGCGACGACCGTCCGCCCCGCATCGCGCAGACCTTTGAGAACGCCGATGATGGCGGTTTCGGTGGCGGCATCGACACCGGCAAAGGGTTCGTCGAGCAGGTAGAGATCGGCCTCCTGCGCCAGGGCGCGGGCGAGGAACACGCGCTGCTGCTGGCCGCCTGACAACTGACCGATCTGCCGGGTCGCATAGTCGGCCATGCCGACGCGGGCCAGGCAGTCCTCTGCCAATGCGCGATGGCGGCGATGGACCCGGCCGAGCAGGCCAAGCTGCCGGTAGAGGCCCATCTGGACCACATCGGTGACACGGGTGGGAAAATCCCAGTCCACGCTGGCGCGCTGCGGCACATAGGCGATCCGGCCGCGCACCCGCGCCAGCGGCGCGCCAAAGATCGCAACCTCGCCCGCGCGCCGCGGCACGAGGCCGAGGACCGCGCGCAGCAGCGTCGATTTCCCTGCCCCGTTCGGGCCGATGATCGCGGTCATGGCTCCCGCAGCAAAGTCGGCATCCACCGCGGTGATGGCCGGGTTCTGCGCATAGGCGACCGTCAGGCCGCGCACCGACAGCGCGACGGTCATGATCCCAGCCGCCCCGCCATGCCCCGCGCGGGCGCCGTGCCGCCCAGGGCGCGCGCGATCGTCGTCACGTTGTGGTCGATCATGCCGACATAGGTGCCTTCATAGGTGCCGTCCGGGCCCATGGCATCGGAATAGAGCGTGCCGCCGATGGAAACCTCGTGGCCCCGCGCCGCCGCACCTTCGACCAGCGCGCGCAAGGCGCGGTCCGAGACCGAGCTTTCGACGAACACGGCCGTGATGTTGCGGGTGACCAGCAGATCGACCAGCGCGGTGATCCGCTGCACGCCGGCCTCGCTTTCGGTCGAAATGCCCTGCACGCCCAGCACTTCGAAACCATAGGCCTCACCGAAATAGCCAAAGGCGTCATGCGCGGTCACGAGCACGCGGGCCGGCGCGGGCACGGTGGCGAGCATCCCGGCCGCATAGTCGGACAGCGCGAGGATTTCGTCACGATAGGTCGCGGCGGCGATGGCATAGCCGGCCGCGCCGGCGGGATCGGCCTCGGTGATGGCGGCATGGACCGCGTCCACGACCTGCAACCAGAGTGCCGGCACCATCCACAGATGCGGATCATAGCGGCCGGGATAGTCGGCAAAGGGGCGCAACTGGTCGGGCGGGATCGCATCCGCCACGGCCACGACGCGGCGGCTGCGCGCCATGTCGGCGAGAAAGGCCATGAGTTGCGCCTCGAGCCCGAGCCCGTGCCAGAGCACAAGGTCCGCACCGGCGAGCGCCGCGATGTCGCTGCGGGTCTGGCGGTAGGCATGCGGGTCAACCCCCGGCCCCATCAGCCCGCGCACCGCGATCCTCGTGCCGCCGATCCGCCGGGCCGCATCGGCGATCATGCCGGTGGTCGTCACGACCGAAAGCGCAACTGCCTCCTGCGCGGCGAGCTGGCCGGGAAGGCAGACGGCCGCAAGCCCGGCGATCACCGCGCGGCGGCCGGGGTGTGGCCGGCGCTGCGCGCTATCGCTCAGGCGGGCACGGGAAAAGGGATGTGACTTGTCCATGATGTGAAAATGCGACTTATTCGCAATAAGTCAAGGGCCGTCTGAACAAGGGAGCGCGCCTGAGGGTCTCGGGGGGAGTCTGGGGGCCTG